>Ga0206921_10310_pt1 | contig 11139 bp, 9 predicted proteins | sample Alteio_BWOrgHeat_66_FD_152930 | JGI IMG/M metagenome (GOLD analysis project Ga0206921, IMG submission 152930) | Enriched cells from forest soil in Barre Woods Harvard Forest LTER site, Petersham, Massachusetts, United States -... | ecosystem: Environmental > Terrestrial > Soil > Temperate forest >...
AAATTACGTGCCTGGCACTGCCCCCTGCCCTGTTCCAAATGAATTTCTTTTGGCTGGGTAAGGTGTGCGCAGCGGCCAATGATCACATTGCGGTCCTTATAATTATCCATTATCCTTTTTTGGATGATTTTTTCAACGGCGTTCATTTGCCAGGGCGGTAAAAACTCGCCGTCGGGCAGGGTTTCAAGGCCGTCGTGATTGCCCGAGATCCCTGCAAATAACTCCACATGGCTGTACCATGGCGCCAGATCGTCGTAGCGGATGGGCCAGTCGACGGCATAATTATCCCGCGCCGGGCCTTCAAAGTCAAATTTGCTCCAACGCTGCGTTTGTCGTGCCCACAAGAGCGATTTCCCGCCTACCTGGTAGCCACGGATCCAATCGAACGGCTTTTCCTGGATGTATGGATGCTGCTTATCCTTTACAAAAAAATGGTGCGTACTTTCATCAAAGGCGTAGCATTTACTCACCACCGGGTTTTCCTCTTCAATTTTCAGCGTGCTATAGCCGTGATGATCAAACTCCCATGGATTTTTGGTTGCAGTGGGATAATCTTTTAGATGAACCACATTTTTGCCGCGCTCCAAAACAAGCGTTTTAAGGCCGCCCTCGCACAATTCCTTGGCCGCCCAGCCGCCGCTGATACCCGAGCCGATAACAATTGCGTCGTAAGTATGATCCTTATTGGCAGTATAATTAAATTCGCCTGATGACATGATTGATAGTTTTGTAATTGGAAAGCTAAGATAGTGATTTGGTGAGTGAATTGGTTGATTGAATTGATTAGGTTGGATTAAGTTGATTGGGTTGAATTTGAAAATTTGATGGTTTGAAATTAGTCAACCACTCACCTAATCAACTCATTAAACTTAATCAACTATTCCCTACTTTTGCACAACAAAATCACGCTATGCTGCACGTAAGCGAACTTTATATCTACCCTATCAAATCATTGCCGGGTATTGCCGTTAAACAGGCCCGCACTACAAAAACAGGTTTTGAGCACGACCGCCGCTGGATGCTGGTTGATGAAAATAACCTGTTTATTTCGCAGCGCGAGGCTCCGCAAATGACACAGCTGCTGGTTGCGATTGAAAAGGATGGTTTAACCATCACGCATAAAACAACTAAAGAATCATTCCCCATTCCATTTTCTAAGCCCACTTCAGATGGTTTGGCGGTTTCAGTTACCATCTGGGACAATACCTGCGATGCAGAGTATGTGAGCGATGAAGCTGATGCATGGTTCAGCAAAATGCTGGAAATAAAATGCCGGTTGGTTTATATGCCTGACGACACCCGGCGAATAGTTGATCAGCGGTATGCACCCGCGGATGCGATAACGTCCTTCGCTGATGCTTATCCTTTTTTGATCATCGGGCAGGCATCATTGGATGAATTGAATACCCGCCTGGCTGAACCCTTACCGATGAACCGGTTCAGGCCTAATATCGTTTTTGCAGGGGGACTGCCCTTTGAGGAAGATACGCTAAAGGATTTTACCATAGCCGGGATAAAATTTAGCGGTGTTAAATTGTGCGCTCGTTGCCCTATTACAACAATAAACCAGGATAACGGGATCAGAGGAAAAGAGCCGCTAAAAATGCTGGCCTCCTACCGGCGAAAAGACAATAAAGTACTCTTCGGCCAAAACCTTGTGCACGATGGCGAAGGCATTATTTCTGTTGGCGATAGCCTTGAAATTTTAAGCTTTAACGACGACGGGCGGTTCGTCGTAAATATTCAGGCCGAAAAGATTTGATAAATAGAGAAAACATTTGGTATTATTGTTTTTATTAGTTGACAGGGTTTCTTAAACAAGTGGTTGATTAAGTTAAAAAGCAATTCAAACTCAATCAACTCAATCCAACCCCATCAACTTAATCAACCAATTAAAAAATGCTATCAAAAAAAACCAAATATGCCATTAAGGCGCTTGTAATACTGGGGAAAAATAGGGATAAACCGCCGATGCAAATTCAAAAGATCGCGGAGGAGGAGCGGATCCCTAAAAAATTCCTCGAACAGATATTGCTGGACCTGCGCAACGCGGGCTACCTGTATAGCAAAAAAGGCGCGGGCGGCGGATATAGCCTGAATAAGGACCCTAAAGAGATCTTCTTAGTACATATTTTACGCATAACCGGCGGGCCGATAGCTATGGTGCCTTGTGCCAGCCTTAATTTCTTCCATAAATGCGAAGAATGCCAGCAGGAAACAACCTGCGGCATCCGCGATGTATTTATTAAAGTAAGGGACGAAACGCTAAAAATTCTTTCCGAAACAAGTATTGCTGATGTGATTGAACGGGAAGAAAGCCTGAGTTTGAATTTGTAAGTACCTGTCTTCATATTTACCAGGTCATTCACCAATTACCAATCTCCGTAAATTGTAATTCAAAGGTAAAAAACTGTTTTTTTTAATAAAATACTACCAAATCCGTATACTATCTATATCTTTGTGATTAAGTATATGAAAAAAGCGAATAATTATATTTTAAAAGCCATGATGTGTTGCTGCATGAATAGCATCAGGTAAGGGCTTTATATCTATAACCATAAAGAAATGTAAGCCTCTTTAGCCATAGCCGAAGGGGTTTTTTTATAACACAAAATTTAAACTGCGCGAATGCAAAGCTTCAGAACGGAACTTGAAAATCCAATAGTTGAAAAAGACATCATCGACCTCGAAAAAAAGATAAGGGCTTTTCGGGAAGGAAAGATCCATGATGAAAAATTCAGGAGCCTTCGCCTTGCACGGGGTGTTTACGGGCAAAGGCAGCCGGGTGTGCAAATGGTTCGCATTAAACTACCCTTTGGTAAAATTAGCTTTAAGCAATTATTAAAAATCGCCGATATTGCTGACGAATATGGCAGCGGTAACCTGCACTTAACTACCCGCCAGGATGTACAGATCCACTACGTAAGCCTCGACCGTACCCCACAGCTTTGGGCAGAATTGGAGCAGGATGACATTACCCTTCGCGAAGCCTGCGGCAATACTGTAAGAAATGTGACCTCCTCTCCCACTTCGGGCATTGATCCTAAAGAGCCATTTGATGTTTCGCCATATGCACAGGCAACATTTGAATATTTTTTGCGGAACCCAATTTGCCAGGAGATGGGCCGCAAGTTTAAAATATCTTTCTCATCCGCTGAAGATGATACCGCATTCTCCTATATTCACGATATCGGCGTTATCCCGAAGATCAACGATCAGGGCGAACGCGGCTTTAAAGTAGGACTAGCAGGTGGCTTGGGCGCTCAGCCTTTTATGGCCAGTATTGTAGAAGAGTTTTTACCCGAAGATCAGCTGATCCCTTATATCGAAGCTATCATCCGGGTATTCGACCGCCATGGCGAGCGCAATAACCGCAACAAAGCACGCTTAAAGTACCTGGTACAGAAAATTGGTCTGGCAGAAGTTTTGCAGGTTGCCGAAAACGAAAGAAAAGCGCTGAAAGTTAAAACATACACTATTAACAGGGATACTGTTCCTGCTCCCACTCCACCAGCCGCAATAGCTTTTGAAGAAGTGGCAATAACTAATCCTTTGCGTTATGAGCAATGGCTCATCACCAACGTATTTGAGCAAAAGCAAAAAGGGTTTTATGGCGTCTACGTAAAAGTTCCGGTGGGCGATATACCAACTGCTACTGCCCGTAAACTGGTTGATGCGATAAAACCTTATGTGGCCGATGAGATAAGGATCACACAGAACCAGGGTTTACTGCTAAAATATGTGCGCAAAGAGGCATTACCTGCATTGTACAACGCGTTAACCGAGCTGGATCTTTCGGCTCCGGGTTTCGATAGCCCTGCTGATGTAACTACCTGTCCGGGTACCGATACCTGCAACCTGGGGATCTCCAATAGTATGACATTGTCGCGCGTTTTGGAAGATTTGATCTATAACGAGTACGAAGATCTGATCTTTAACCGCGAAATAAAAATAAAGATCAGCGGCTGCATGAATTCCTGCGGGCAGCATGGGCTGGCACACATTGGCTTTCACGGCAGTTCGTTAAAATCCGGCACCCGGGTGTTACCATCGGTACAGGTTTTACTTGGCGGAGGAACAGTTGGCGACGGTATCGGCCGTGCCGCGGAAAAAATCATTAAAGTACCTGCCAAGCGTGCTACCCATGTTTTAAGGGCCGTATTGGATAATTATAAGGCCAATGCAGAACAGAATGAAACTTTTCATGCCTACTACGATCGCCAGGGTAAAGATTATTTTTACCAGCTGTTAAAACCTTTGGCTGATCTGAGCACCCTAACCGACGATGAATTTGTGGATTGGGGCCACCAGGAAACTTTTGCTACCGCGATAGGCGTTGGCGAATGCGCGGGAGTGGTGATCGATCTTGTCGCCACGTTATTGTATGAATCGGATGAAAAATTCGGTTGGGCCGATGAATCATTTGCCGATGGCAGGTGGGCTGATGCCATTTACCATGCTTACAATACTTTCATCAGTTCGGCAAAGGCCCTATTACTTGATAAAAACATCAACAGCAGCACACAAACCGGCATCATCCGCGAATTTGATACCCATTATGTAACTACCGGCGAGATTAGCCTTAATGGCAGCTTTAACGACCTGGTATTGCAGATCAATAAAAACGAACCGTCAGAAAGTTTCGCAGCAGCATATATTAAACAAGCGGCTGACTTTTTAGAAACTGTAAAAATAAAGAGAGAGGAATTGGTACAATCATGATCATTACAACCGAAAAAAATATTAAAGAACCACGTATAACCCTGTTAGGTGCAGGTCCGGGTGATCCGGACCTGATCACCTTAAAAGGGGTAAAAGCATTAAAAACAGCCGATGTCGTTTTGTACGATGCTTTAGTAAACGAGGAGTTACTGGAATTTGCACCTGAACATGCAGTAAAAGTTTATGTAGGCAAGCGCTCGGGCGACCATACCCATTCGCAGGAAGGCATAAACAAGCTGATGATCGACTATGCCATCAACTATGGCCATGTGGTACGCTTAAAAGGCGGTGATCCTTTTGTGTTTGGCCGCGGATTTGAAGAACTGGATTTTGCTGCACTATATAGCATCCCGGCGGTTGTAATTCCTGGTATCTCCAGCTCAATTGGTGTTCCGGGTTTGCAAAATATACCGGTTACACACCGCGGTTTAAGTGAAAGTTTTTGGGTAGTAACCGGCACTACCGCCAGTGGCAACATATCAAGCGACGTTTACGAAGCTGCTAAAACAAAGGCCACAGTTGTGGTGCTGATGGGCATCCATAAACTGGCTGAAATTGCGGAGATATTTAAAAAAGAAGGAAAGAATAAACTACCCGTGGCGGTTATCCAAAGTGGCACCACCAGTAATGAAAAAGTGGCGATAGGCGTTGTAGACACTATTGTGGAGGTAGTTGAGGAAAATAAGATCACTTCCCCGGCGCTGATCGTTTTTGGCGAAGTAGTTTCATTGCATCCTAAATTTCAACCGATCAGGGAATTTTATGACATCGTTGCCGCAGAATAATCAAACAAAAGCAGTTGAAAACGGGCAGCCGCAGGGCAACCCGTTATTCCCTGTTTTCTTGAAGCTTAACCAGTTGCATACCGTGCTGATCGGCGCCGGAAATATCGGGCTCGAAAAGCTGGGCGCAATCCTGCAAAATAGCCCGCAAGCCAAAGTAACAGTTATTGCTTTAACGATTATCCCCGCATTTGAGGCCCTCGCTGCTGAATATGAAGGCGTAAACATCATACAGAAATCGTTCAGCGACACCGATCTTGAAGATGCAGACATTGTTGTAGCAGCCACCAATAACCCGGAACTGAATGATTTTATTCGTCAGTCTGCCCGGCAGCGCAGGTTGCTGGTAAACATTGCAGATAAACCCGACCTGTGCGATTTTTATTTGGGGTCGATCGTACAAAAGGGCGACCTGAAGATAGCGATATCTACCAATGGCAAATCACCCACCATAGCCAAAAGGCTGAAAGAGGTTTTAAACGAAGCCCTGCCCGACGAACTGAATACAACCTTGCAGCAAATGAGCAAGCTGCGGGACACGCTGAGCGGCGACTTTGCCGGGAAAGTAAAAACATTAAACGAGATCACTTCGGTATTGGTAAGTGACCGGGAGCGAGGAGAGAATAACAGCCACGATTGATCTGCACAGACGATCGCGGTTTTTAATAAGATATTAGTTTTTAAAGATGATTGATATAGCAGAAGATCTGAAACACCAAATTACGGGGCTGGGGCCTGTTGAGGCGCTGAGCTTACTGGCCGATAAGTTTGAAGGGAAAATTATATTCTCGACAAGTTTTGGCTGGGAAGACCAGGTGATCACACACATGATATTTGACAATAACCTGCCTATAAAAGTTTTTACGCTTGAAACCGGCAGGCTATTTCCGGAGACCTACTATGTGTGGAATCGCACTATGGAAATATACGGGCAGCCCATACATGCCTATTACCCCCGGCAGGACCTGCTGGAGCAAATGGTGACCAAAAAAGGCCCTAACAGCTTTTATGAGTCGGTTGATAACCGTAAGGAATGCTGCAATATCCGCAAAGTTGAACCGTTAAAACGTGCGCTTGCGGGCAATGATATCTGGATAACGGGCATTCGCGCCGAACAATCGCCGGTGCGTGGTTCGCTGGAAGATATTGAGTGGGACGATCAAAATAAACTGGTAAAATTCCACCCTATATATCACTGGAGCATTGACGAAGTAAAGGCTTATATCAGGCTATACAACATCCCCTATAATACCCTGCATGATCGCGGTTTCCCCAGTATCGGCTGCGCCCCGTGTACCCGCGCTGTACAACCCAGCGAAGATTTCCGCGCCGGAAGATGGTGGTGGGAAGATCAATCCAAAAAAGAATGCGGGTTGCATGAGACTGTAGCTACGCATGAGGAAGCATTTAGAGCTTAGTTTTTTAGTCCGAAAGTCGGTAAAGTCCGAAAGATTGCAAGCATTTCCCGCAGATTTACGAAGTTTTGTAAACTTCGTAAATCTATAATGAACTAACCCAAGCGCTGTCTTATCGCCTCATACAAAATCACTCCTGTAGCCACCGAGACGTTCAACGATTCTATCTCCCCATACATGGGTATCTTAGCTAAATGATCAGCTATGCGGATCAGTTCATTGCGTACACCGTCCTCTTCAGACCCCATAATGATAGCAGTCGGTGCGGTATAGTCAGGTTTATAAATATCTTCTGTAGTTTTTTCGGTACAGCACACCAGTTGTAAGCCCGATTCCTGCAAAAATTTTACCGTTTGTACTAAGTTATCATGCCTGCAAACCGGGATCTTGTACAGGGCCCCGGCAGATGTCTTGATAGCATCGGGGTTGATCTGCGCCGAGCCTTTTGATGGGATCACAATAGCCTGCACCCCGGCGCACTCGGCTGTGCGGGCTATTGCGCCCATGTTGCGCACGTCGGTTATCGAATCTAATACCAATATCAAAGGCACCTGCCCATTTTCAAAGACCTGCGGAATAATATTTTCAATTTTCTCGTAAACTATCGGCGAAATAAAAGCGACCGCGCCCTGGTGATTTTTTGGCGTCAGACGATTCAGTTTTTCGATAGGAACCTGTTGGGCGGTAATGCCGTATTCGTGAATTAACTCCTTCAATTCGATCAACAACCCGCCACCCGCGCCTCTTTGCAGGTACAAAGCTTCTATTTCCTTGCCCGACCGGATGGCCTCGATAACTGCCCGGATTCCGAACACCATCTGATTATTTTCGCGAACAGGCCTGGAATTGTAATTCATTTTACTATATTTTAAAAAGCCAAAAGTAGCCATATTAATTGATTTAGCACTTATTGAACTGATGCGGTGTGCGGGTATCGTCCATTTAATTAACATTTCAAAACTTTATCCACACAGGTGTAAATACCTGGAATACAATATCAAATTTCCGCTGTTAACATAGTTTTCAACATTCGGTGTTAGCAAAGTATTTTTCTCAACAAATTTTGTTAACTTTCGGATAGTCAAAATTCACCATTATCCACTTTTGATAAAACACCCTGAAATGGGGTATGGATAAGTCTATCAATGGTACCAATCATTTTTGTATATTTTTGATGCGATGATTATTGAGAACGAAAACCAGTATAACAAGCCGAATTCTACCGACCGCAGAACCAGAGTAACCAACCCCACTCCTTTTAGTGGATTAGGGAAACTCCCCCCGCAGGCAATCGACCTTGAAGAAGCCGTTTTAGGCGCCCTGATGCTGGAGAAAGATGCACTTTCTTCGGTAATTGACATTTTAAAACCTGATGTGTTTTATAAAGACAACCATCAGAAGATCTTCCAGGCCATCCGAACGTTGTTTGAAAAATCGTCACCGGTAGATATCCTTACCGTTACGGCGCAATTGCGTTCGCAGGGCGAGCTTGAAATGATCGGCGGGGCATACTATATCACCGAGCTCACCAATCGTGTGGCATCGGCTGCCAATATCGAATTTCACTCGCGTATCATCATTCAAAAATTCATTCAGCGCGAATTGATCAGGATCGCAACTGACGTTATCCAAAGCGCTTATGAAGATACTACTGACGTGCTTGACTTGCTGGACAAGGCCGAAAAAAACCTTTTCGAGATCGCCCAAAATAACCTGAGACGTGATTCGCGTAAGATGGATGACCTGATGCACGAAGCATTAAAGGAAATTGAAGCCCTGAAAGACAAAAAAGATGGGCTAACAGGCGTTGCCTCCGGCTTCACTGATCTTGACCGTATGACCTCGGGCTGGCAAAAATCCGACCTGGTAATTATTGCTGCCCGCCCTGCGATGGGTAAAACAGCTTTCGTTTTAAGTTGTGCGCGCAATGCCGCAGTTGATTTTAATAAACCGGTGGTAGTGTTTTCGCTCGAAATGTCCTCTGTTCAGTTGGTTAACCGTCTGATATCCGGCGAAACAATGATAGAACAGGAAAAGATCCGTAAAGGCAACCTGGAAGAATGGGAATGGGCGCAGATCCACTCCAAGATCGGCAGGCTGGAACAAGCGCCGCTGATTATTGACGACACCCCGGCACTGAATATTTTTGAATTCAGGGCAAAATGCCGCCGCTTAAAATCGCAGCACGATATACAGTTAATTGTAATTGACTACCTGCAGCTGATGCAGGGCAAAGGCGCCGATGGAAAAGGCGGCGGTAATCGTGAACAGGAAATTGGCAGTATATCGCGGGCGCTGAAATCTGTAGCTAAAGAATTAAATGTACCCGTAATTGCCCTGTCGCAATTAAGCCGTGCGGTTGAAAGCCGTCCCGGTGGTTCAAAAAGGCCGATGCTTTCAGATTTACGTGAGTCCGGTTCAATTGAACAGGATGCGGATATGGTGCTGTTCCTTTACCGCCCTGAATATTACGGCCTGGAAGTGGATGAGGACAATATGCCAACCGCCGGTGTCGGCGAGGTTATTATTGCCAAGCACCGTAACGGCGAAACCGGCCGCGTTCGATTGAAATTCGTAGGCAAATACGTTAAATTCACCGACCTTGATACCGGCATGGATGGTTCCTTTACACCGGGTAGCAATAATGCGTTCGCGGCGTTAGGGCCGTCGACTGATTTTGATAAACCAAGCAACTTTATTATACGGCCATCAAGGATGGATGATATGGATGATGAGCAGCCGTTTTAGCCAAGCCCCTAAGGGGGGAGTTTATATTTAATATTGAACAACGAATACTGAATATCGAATAATGAAATGAAAGATCGAAATTGGACATTCGAAATTCATTATTCGATATTAACTTGCTGATTATTATTCGTGGTAAGATAGTTTTGCGGGCATGCTCATTTCTGCCCCCCTTTAGGGGCTTGGGGACTAAAATATCAGCCCCAGCGCAATCCCGATAATGATGACGAAGGGCGCTTTTATCTTCGTAAAATTCAATAGCAAAAAAGTACCCGCCATTATTACATAAGCCAGCCAGTTTAGGCCGAATGGTTTGGTGAGCAGGATTAAAGCCGTCGCCATAAAACCAACGGCTACAGCGTTGATACCGCTTAGTGAGTTGCGAATCCGGGTGATCTTCTTCAGGTCGTCCCAAAATGGAACGAAAAATAGTATCAGTATCAATCCGGGCATATTTAAGCCGATCACCGCCACCAGGCTGCCTACCACCTGCCCTATTATTCCCGAGCCTTTATTGCCCATGGTCATGCCGCCTAAAAATGACGAGAATGAAAATGTTGGCCCGGGTAAAACCTGTTGCAAGGCATAGCCTGACAGAAATTCTGATTGGCTGAGATAGTGCTTGGCCTGAACAAACTCTGTGTACATCAATGGCACCAGCACTTGCCCGCCGCCAAAAACCATGATGCCGTTGCGGTAAAAGTTTTCAAATAAACGTATAGGTAAACTCAATGCCGACGTTTGCTTTACTACCGCACCCAGGGCGGCAAAAAAAAGCAGTATGCCGATAAAATAAGCCACCTTATTGGGATTTACATTGGCAAATAACTTAACCCGTAATTCGCTTTCCTGCGGAGGGGTCTCTAATGCCGAAGAAACAATACCCCCCAACAATATCAGTATCGGGAATGCGTATGCATTTTGAAGAATAAGCGTAACGATCAGAGAGCCTATGGCCAGCATGGTACTGGTTCGGCTTTTTAAAAATTTATGGGCAAAGGTGTAGGTGGCATAAGCTACAATGCCTACCGCTACCGGCTGTACAAAGCGTAACACCTCGGTAAATTTGGCCTGGCCGGCAAACATTTTATAGCTAATGGCCGCTATACACATAATGGCCGCAGAAGGCAAGATCCATATTAAAAAAGTAATAATAGCCAGGCGCAACCCTCCTACTTTCCAGGCAATGCCTACCAGCGTTTGGGTTGAGGCCGGGCCGGGTAGTAATTGGGCAAGGGCGTTCAACTCTATCAGCTCCTCCTCGGTAATATAACGCCGCCTTTCTGAAAATTCGCGTAGCAAAACAGCAATATGCGCCTGTGGCCCTCCAAAAGCCGTAAACGTATATAGTATTACATCACGAATAAATAGCAGCTGGCGTTTCTTCATATTGTCGGGTCCATGGTCGATAGACCATAGTCCATGGTTTTGTTTATCTTTATTTTTTCTAACTATGGTCTATCGTCCATGGACCA
>Ga0206921_10311_pt1 | contig 11119 bp, 6 predicted proteins | sample Alteio_BWOrgHeat_66_FD_152930 | JGI IMG/M metagenome (GOLD analysis project Ga0206921, IMG submission 152930) | Enriched cells from forest soil in Barre Woods Harvard Forest LTER site, Petersham, Massachusetts, United States -... | ecosystem: Environmental > Terrestrial > Soil > Temperate forest >...
CGGTAAAAAAATAATGATCGCTGTTGGCGGCTTTGCCCCTTGAGTTTATCTTAACCAGGTATTTGCCATTGCCGTTAACTTGTTTCAACAAAGCAAATTCATTGGGGAAAGCGGTAGCATTAACCACCGTTATGCCGTCTACGCCCGTCCCTTCCAGGTCGAGGTTTACCAGGAACCGGATATTTTTAAGCGGCACCAGCGGGTTTTCGCTAAAATATTTCGACCCCAGCAAACCGACTTCTTCACCTGCAAAAAGCACAAAGGCCATCGAATAGGGCTGCGGATGCTCCGCATAATATTTGGCCAGCTGCAGCACCTGCGTAACGCCGCTCGCATTATCGTTGGCGCCGGGGAAATAAGTATCGCTGCCCATGCCGCCCAAATGGTCGTAATGGGCGGTATAAATAATTATCGAATCGGGTTTGGAGGTGCCTTTTACTATTCCGCAAATATTTCCGGTTTCAAAGTTATCGATCATCGTATTTTCAATGTCGACCTTTATGGAAGCCGGCATTGTTTTTTGTAATTTTTTATCCAGCGATATCAGCGTATAATCCAATGTTTTCTGCTCTGCGGACCAGGTTAACTTATCCTCCATCACCACCATTATGCGGTTGGTGCGGTCCACAAAACGAACGCTGTCTGCCTGAACCAAAATTCCAGCGCCTTTTACCCCGCGGCTGTCGGCGCTTACAATAAAATCTCTCCCTGGCACCAGGGCTACGCCATTGATGGATACCTCCATCTTTCCCGGGAATGTATTAATAGAATAACTGAAAGGCTGCACGAAATCTTTACCGTCCATCGGGCTCATGCCATAACTTTTAAACTGTCCGCTTAAAAATTCCCTGGCCATGGCCATCCCGTCTTTGGTATATCCCCTGCCCCAAAAGTATGGGGAGGCCAGCGTGTCGACCATTTTACGGGCAAAAAGGCTGTCCTGTGCATCAGCGCCGCAGGATAAAAATAGGATAACAACTGCAGCGGTAATGTTTACAACTCTCATTTAAATTTTATGGATGAATATTGACTTTTATAAAGATGGTTATTATCATCAAGCTTTATCGGATTAACGCTGTACCAGGTAATAAATTTATCCCATTTGTCCTGGTTAGCTGTCTTCCAGGTATTAAATGCATTCTCATCGCCTTTTGACAACAACCAGTGATTATAAGCAGCGAAATTGCCTGATTGAACTATTTGATCCTGGTAGTCGAATAACGCGTTGGGATAATCCTTATTGAATTTTTGGTTGTAAAAATTTAAAAAGTTCAGCCTGATCCTGTCTAAAGAGTTGATGTCTATCGCCGTTTCGCTTGCAACGGCTAAACTCATGCTGGGTTCATAGATCATACTGTAGGGTATCACCGGTTTGCCGCTATCGCCCACAACAATGATATTTTTACTAAAGCTGACCGAGATTTTTCCCGGCGACGAATAAACAATACTGCTTTTATAGGTATCGTACAACAGTTTACTAATTTCCTGGGTGCGTTCGCTGTTTCGCTCAAGGTTCATAAATATCTCGCCATAAAGCATTCCCCAAACCTTATCGGCCGAGCTGCAATATAATTTAGCAGCCCAGAAATAGTTGGACGGAAAATCGGGCTGCGCCTCAATTCCTTTTTCAAAATACTTAATTGCACTGTCGTAATCCTTTTTATAAAGCGGAATCACCCCCATCTCCAGGTAAAGCACGCCCGACTTAGGGAATTTTTTAAGTCCGTCCTGGTAAGTGGCGATTGCTTTTTCGCCTTGCCCCGTTACATCGTAACTATTTCCAAGCATTTCATACAGGCGGTCGAAGCTGTCGGGCCTATCCTTTAGTTTCTCCAGGATGTCGATCACTTTTTGATATTGCTTTTGGCTGTAATAGCAATAGGTCATCTCATACGGATAGTTAATATCATTGGGATCCAGTTGTTTTGCTTCGGTCAGCAGTTTCAAGGCATCGTCAAATTTGCCCTGGTCCTCCAGCTTAACTGCCTCAAGGCCTTTTTGATGAGCGTTTTCAGCAGGGGTTTGCGCATACCCTGCAAAGCAAAACATTGCTAAAACCAGGGTTAAAGTAAATTGTCTGTTCATAACGAAAGGTTAACAGGTTTAATTGGATTGGAAAATTCAGGGAAAATAACGAATAGCTGTCTGATTTTAAAATCTATCATTTGTATTAAATTTAGGACGGTTTTGATTCGATTATTTTGTCTTCCGTATGCTTCATAACCATAAAATGCGTCCGGTAATACAGCAAGGATGCATGAAAATATTATTTTCCATAACCTGGCAACGATTTTTTTTTACAAAAAAAAAAATTATGGCGCAAGCCTGCAAGCTATGGCACAATGTTGGTATAATTCATCATAACTAAAAAACTAAAACTTATGAAAACTTCAACAAAAACCACAGTAATACTAAAAGCGATAGACCTTGAACTAAAAGCATTATTGCAGCAAGACCTTGAAAGTTTTAAAATGATGAAAGAAAACAAACAGGGCAGCATGAAAAAAGCCGCCTGACAATCATATATTCTACATCTACCTATTGCAAAAGAGTTCAGCAGGAACTCTTTTTTTGGTTAATGATGTATGCAACTAAACAAATTTGATCTGCTGAATACCGACAACATATATGCGAAATCCTTCCTTTGCCGAGATCGGCAAGATCCTGGTCCGGCTAAATTCCCTTAACAATGAAATTAAAACGCTAAAAGCAGAAAAGAATAATATTGTAACAGATATTAATAATAAACGAATTGCAATATTATTCGAGGGGCTGGACGATTTAAAAGATGGTTTGGCGCGCTATCAACAATTAAAAGCGCATAACCTTATTTTAAATCAACAGTTGAAAACGGCCCTGGAAAATCAGCGAATGATTTCGATAAAAATATTTGAGCAAACATCTGGTTCCGGCGAACCCATCTTAAACGAAGCGTGTTAGCGACAAATATTTCCTGCGAACCCGCTTTATAAATCAGCCTAAAAATACCTGACAATATTTAATTGTTTGGATTGAACCGCTCCTCAGCAACCACATTTACCGGCAGAAAACATATAAAAAAAGCAGGCTTGGCCTTGCGCTATACCTGCTCTTTGTAATTAACTATTAACCGATTGTTAAAAAATGTTGTTTTCTGATTCAAAAATGCATTATTTATTTCTAATATAAAAATTGTTTTATTAATTAACATTTTATATATTTGATACGGAGAATATATGATTAAAGCGCACGGGGTTTAGATGGGAAATGATATTCAAAAAAATATTTATTATCTCGTGGTAGAATAACCACATTTATATATAACTTTATTACCTATTTAAACTGTTTCGATGCCCCAAAAAATAATCATTATCGAGGATGATCCTGATATTCTTGATATTATGACCTACATCCTATCGGAAGAGGGCTATGAAGTGGTGGCTGCTACCAACAGCAGGCCACTGGACGAGGTGCATGTGCACCAGCCAACGCTCATCCTGATGGATAACCGCCTTACCGATGGCTTCGGAAAAGATTTTTGCCGCGAATTCAAAAACAACCCGGCAACCCGGCATTTCCCTATCGTACTTGTTTCGGCCAGTGCCGCTATTGAACAAATGGCGCGCGAAAGCAACGCCGATGGCTATTTAAAAAAACCATTTGACCTGGTTGAATTGACCGAACTAGTGAAACGATTTGCCTGACATATTACGATGGCTCGGTTAGTTGAATCCTCTTGTTTTGTGTAAGGTTCACAATACTCAATTTTATCTTTCGCTGTAACATTCTAAACGGAAGCACGTTTCCCGCGGCCTTTATATCCGAATGTTGACGATGTGAAACAATTTGCCGTTTATTTACTTGTATCTTTATTCCGGGATTCAAAAAACGGGGTACCCCTAATGGACTTGATCGTCCAAATCTAAACATGTTGAAAAAAGTTAAAAATGAAGTAATTTCGCCTCTGCAATTTCCGGTAGTTGGCATCGGCGCCTCGGCCGGCGGATTGGATGCTGTAAAATCTTTTTTAAAGGCCCTGCCTTCTAAGCCGGGTATGGCGTTTGTTTTTGTACAACACTTAAGCCCCAACCATATTAGCATACTACCCGAGATCCTTCAAAAAGTAACACCATTTCCGGTTCAGCTTATTACGGATAACGTGCACCTGGAACAGGATCACCTGTACATTATTCCGCAAAATAAAGTACTAACCACGTCCGACGGCGTACTTAAACTGGCGCCATTGGATAAAGATAACCGGAAGGGTAATACTGTTGATCTCTTTTTTTCTTCTTTGGGGCATGTTCACCAGGGTTATGCTGTTGGTGTAGTTTTGTCGGGTGCGCTTAGCGACGGCACAATCGGCTTGCAAGTGATCAAGGCCCACGGAGGGTTGACGTTTGCCCAGGATGAAGGATCGGCAGCTTATGACAGCATGCCCAACAGCGCCATTAAAGCCGGCGTTGTTGATTTTATTTTGCCGCCTGATAAGATCGCCGAAAGATTGATCGCCATTAACCATCCGTTCCATACGGATTATACGCAAAAGGAAAAATCAGCGGCCGTTCCACAGGAGGATGAGGACGTTTTTAAACAAATATTAACTGTATTGCGGGTAAGGCGTGGCGTTGATTTTAGTTATTATAAAAAAAGTACCCTAAAACGGCGGATCATCCGCCGGATGGCTTTAAGCAAAATAGAAAGGCCGGTTGATTATCTTAATTTTTTGAGGGAAAATAAAACTGAGCAGGACGCCTTATATAATGACATGCTGATCTCGGTGACCAATTTCTTCCGCGACCCGCAAAGCTTCGAAGTATTATGCAATACGATTTTTCCGATTATAGTAAGCAGAAAAACAGCAGATGAAGCCATCAGGATCTGGGTGGCAGGTTGTGCCACCGGCGAGGAAGCTTATTCCATGGCGATATGTTTGCAGGAAGAGTTAGGTGATAAGGCAACCGCGATGAAGATCCAGATCTTTGCAACCGATGTTTCAGAAATAGCGATAACTAAGGCCCGGACCGGGATCTACAAGCCGAACGAACTGGAAGGCGTTTCCGCCTCGCGACTGCTGCAGTTTTTCACAAAACTTGATGGAAGTTACCAGGTTAGCAAAACCATAAGGGATATGTGTGTTTTTGCGCAACATAACCTGCTAAAAGATCCGCCTTTTTCAAAGATCGACCTGGTGAGCTGCCGTAACGTAATGATTTACCTGGAGCCTGTTTTACAAAAACGAGCCCTAACAACCTTTCATTATTCGTTAAATGAGGAGGGCTACCTGATGCTGGGTAAGTCGGAGACCATTGGCACCAGCACCGATATCTTTACGCCCTATAGCAGTTCCGAAAAGATCTACTCAAGAAAAGGCCCGCTTGGACGGTTTATGAATGTAGCTTCTTTCGGAAAGGAACGCACTTTTCGCGAGATCGACAAAAATTACCGGAAAGCAGGCAGCGAAAAAGACATCTATAAAATTGCCGATGATGCCATCCTCACCAATTTTATGCCTGCATCGGTATTGATAAACGAAAAATTCGACGTTGTACAATTTCGCGGTGAAACAGAGATGTGGCTGGTGCCGCCGAGCGGTAAACCAAGTTTTAATGTGTTAAAAATGGCCCGCGAAGGGTTGAGTTTCGAGTTACGCAATATTTTGCACACGGTGCAAAAAACAGGTCTGATCGCAAAAAAATTCGCAGTTTTTTTTAAGGTTAATACCCTGCAGCATTACGTAAATATCCAGGCCATTCCTCTGAAGGATACACCGGAGCCTTATTTTTTAATTGTGTTTCAAAACGCATCGGCTTCCGGTATTAACCAGGCCGCTGCGGAATTAACAATAACACCCGAAAATATAACTTATAACGAAAATGAGCTTCGTATTGAACAACTGGAAAAAGAGTTAAGCCAGGCCCGGTTAGATATGCGCTCCATCACCGAGGACCAGGAAACTGCCAACGAAGAACTGCAAAGCGCAAATGAAGAATTACTTTCCGGAAGCGAAGAACTGCAAAGCTTGAACGAGGAACTGGAAACATCGAAGGAAGAACTTCAAAGCACCAATGAGGAGATTATGATCGTCAACAAGGAATTGATTGACAGGAATGACCAGCTAAACAATGCAAGACTATATACTGAAGGAATTGTAAGTACCATCCGCGATCCGCTGATCATCCTTGATGGTGATTTGCGTATAAAGCGTGCGACAGCAGGGTTTTATAATAAATTTAAAACTAATGTAAAGCAAACCGAAGGTAAATATATTTTCGACCTGGGTAACCAGCAATGGGATATCCCACTACTTAAAGAATTGCTGGAAGATATCCTGCCGGAAAAAAAGGAGTTAGAAAACTTTGAGGTTGTTAATACTTTCCCAACTATCGGAAAACGGATAATGCTCCTTAACGCAAGGCAAATTCAGAATGTAAATGGCGAACCGCTTATTTTATTAGCCATTGAAGATATTACGGATAAGCGCAAGGTGGAAGACGGCCTGGCCGAAGTGGAGCGATTATTGAACGAAAGTAAGGAACGGCTGAAATCTGCGGTCGATTCAACCGGTTTGGGGACATGGGATTATGATCCGCAAGCCAACGAACTGGTATGGGACAAGCGTTGCAAGGAAATTTTTGGCCTCAAACCTTCGGAGCAGGTTAACTTCGAACGCTATATATCCCTGATCCACCCGGATGACCGTGAATGGGTTGAAAAAAATATAGCTGCCGCGATGGACCCAAAGAGTACTGAAGCCTTTAATATTGAACATCGCACCATCCCTATTAACGAAAAAACAAAATGGATAAAAGGCCTGGGCAGGGCTTATTTTAATGAGCAGGAAAGCCCCACGCGCTTTGTGGGAACGCTGCTGGACATCACGGCCGAAAAACTGCTTGATGAAGCGACCCAGGCATTGTTAAATAAAAAAGACGAATTCATTAGCATTGCTAGTCATGAATTAAAAACGCCGATTACGAGTTTAAAAGCTGCCCTGCAGATCATAGAAAAGCTAAGTCCTAAAAATCCGGAAATGAGATCCATCAACGGGTTTATAACCAAAGCCGTAAAACAAGTTAACAAACTAGTTGAACTGATAGGCGATCTGCTGGACGTAACCAAAATTCAATCCGGTAAACTGGAATTACGAAAAACGCACTTCAATCTCAATGATCTGATCAGGGAGTGCTGCAGCGAATTGCAAAACACTTCGCCAAAACATAAAATAACTATTGAAGGCGATGCGAATGTTGAAATATATGCCGACAGGAATCGTATTGAGCAAGTGATAGTGAACCTTATTTCAAACGCTGTAAAATATTCGCCCGATGGCGAAAAAATAATAATCCATATATCAACTAACGATAACGGCGTAAAAATTACCGTTACCGATTTCGGTATTGGCGTCCCAAAAAGTAAAATACCATTCCTTTTCGACCGTTTTTACCGGGTCGACGATGTTTCGCAACGTTATGCAGGGCTGGGACTTGGATTATACATTTCGTCCGAAATTGTAAAGCGCCACAACGGCCATATGCATGTGGAAAGCGAAGAAGGCGTGGGATCAATATTCTGGTTTGAATTGCCGGAAATGAATGTAAAATAATAATCGGTTGATAAATTATCCTTATTCCCTAGTAAGGTCGCAAGCATTTTTAACCCGGCAAAAAAAACAGCCTTTGAAAGCGTTGATTAACTCCTGATTTCCAGTTCAGAATTTCGAATTCCAACTCGCTTGAATAGCGCAATTTTGTGCTTAAAATTATTTTTATTTTTTTAAAACATTTTGATGTTTTGCTGATTATACATCAAAAAAAATCCATGTCTTCTTTTTTCCGAAATAATATTTTTTTATTTTTACGATGCAATTGACAAAGGCATCGAATCCTTTTTTTTGGATTGGCCGGTTAATTCCACCCTTGCCGATTCTGTTGATCTTACGTTGCCGATTTTTATTGATCTTATCATTTGAACAACATATAACCTTATGGAACAAGATTTACTTGAAATTCCCGTAAAAAATGGACACCATCCAAACCATTTGGATGGGGACCCACTTGACGTGAAAGAGCTCTTGAAAGTTCTTTCGTCTGTAAAAAACGGAAGGCTGGACGTGCGTATGCCGGTAACCCAGGCCGGCATAAACGGCCGGATCTGTGAAGTGCTGAACGACATCATCGAGATGAATGAACGTTTGGTTGCCGAAATTTCTTCAGCAGAGATAACGATCGGCAAAAGAGGGAATTTATCAAAACGAATTGAGTTGCCTGATGCAAAAGGCGAATGGGCCAGCGGTGTAAATTCACTGAACAACCTCATTTCCGACCTGACCTCCCCTACCCTTGAAATTGCCGGGATGATCAACTCCGTGGCGAACGGCGACTTATCCAAACATATCCCATTGGAGATCAGCGGGCACCCCTTAAAAGGCGAGTTTTTGCGCATTGCAAAGGAATCAAACCAGATGCTTTCAAAGCTCCGGCTCTTCTCCATGGAAGTAACCCGCGTGGCCCGGCAGGTAGGATCGGAAGGTAAATTAGGCGAACAGGCCAAGATTAAAGGCGTTGCCGGTGTTTGGGCTGAGTTGACGGACTCTGTAAACCAGGTCCAAAGGCGCGGCATTGCCGATGCCTGAACTGATCTGCAGGTACTCATTCGGCACATTGGCCAAACGAATGCGTTCCTTGTCGGTAGCGCACTGCCCCACCAGGCCCTCGCTGAGCGAAAATTCCTGGTTGATGAGTTTGCGGCTTTTTTGGGCATAACCAGCAAACAGCTTCAGCTTCATTTCATCCTCACCTTCGGGTTGTTCCAAAACATAGAAGGCGCCGTAGCGGGCATTTACCAGTTCGGCCAATTCCGAAAGTACTTTATTTGCCACGGCATTACGGTCGCGCTGGCCCTGAAGCATTTGCGCAAATTTGGCCAGGTTTGATTTCAGCCAATCCTGCTCGTGGTTTCTTAGGGTTGTGTCTTTCAGGTTGGCGATCATCTGGTTGATGGTATCCTTCAACGCTTCCAATTCGCCTTTGGCATCCACGCGGATAGTTCGGGTAAGGTCACCCTTGGTTACCGCAGATGCTACTTCGGATATGGAGCGCACTTGTACGGTAAGGTTTTGCGCAAGTTGATTCACGTTTTCCGTTAAATCTTTCCAGGTACCTGATGCGCCTGGTACACTTGCCTGGCCGCCCAAACGTCCCTGTACACCCACTTCGCGCGCAACCGTGGTTACTTCGTCGGCAAACACTGCCAGGGTGTCAATCATTTCGTTGATCGTATCGGTCAACTGCGCCACTTCGCCCAATGCGTTGATTGAAAGGCGCTGTTTTAGGTTTCCTTTTGCAATACCGGTGGCCACCTTGGCAATACCGCGAATCTGCCCGGTCAGGTTGGATGCCATCTGGTTTACCGAGTCCGTTAAGTCCTTCCAGGTTCCATCCACACCTTTTACGTGCGCCTGGCCGCCCAGCTTGCCTTCGGTACCAACTTCACGTGCCACACGCGTTACTTCGGATGCAAAGGAGTTCAGCTGATCCACCATCGTATTAATGGTGTTTTTCAGGTCCATGATCTCGCCCTTTACGTCGATGATTACCGTTTTGGATAAGTCGCCGCTGGCTACCGCTTTGGTTACTTCGGCAATGTTTCGCACCTGCGAGGTAAGGTTACTGGACATGTGGTTTACCGAGTCGGTCAAATCCTTCCATGTTCCGGCAACACCCGGTACAAAGGCCTGGCCGCCCAGGTTACCATCTGTACCAACTTCGCGTGCCACACGGGTTACTTCGGATGCAAAGCCGCGCAGCTGGTCAACCATGGTATTGATGGTTTCCTTAAGCTGCAAGATCTCCCCGCGTACGTCAACCGTGATCTTTTTGGATAAGTCGCCATTTGCTATCGCGATGGATACGTCGGCTATGTTACGCAACTGCGCAGTAAGGTTACCCGCCATTTTATTTACCGAGTCGGTTAAGTCCTTCCAGGTACCGTCAACACCCGGCACATTGGCCTGGCCGCCTAATTGTCCTTCAGACCCTACTTCGCGCGCTACGCGGGTTACTTCGGATGCAAAGCCGCGCAACTGGTCAACCATCGTATTAATGGTATCTTTCAATTCCAATAGCTCGCCCTTTGCATTTACGGTGATCTTTCGCGAAAGGTCGCCCTTTGCAACCGCGGTAGTTACTTCGGCGATATTACGTACCTGGCTGGTTAAGTTATCGGCCATTTTATTTACCGAATCGGTTAAGTCCTTCCAAGTACCGCCTACGCCCGGCACATTGGCCTGGCCGCCCAGCTGGCCTTCGGAACCTACCTCACGTGCAACACGTGTTACTTCCGAACCAAACGAGTTGAGCTGATCCACCATCGTGTTTATGGTGATCTTTAACTCCAGCATTTCGCCCTGTACGTCAACCGTGATCTTTTTGGATAAGTCGCCCTTTGCCACCGCTGTGGTTACTTCAGCTATATTACGCACCTGGCCGGTTAAGTTACCTGCCATCTGGTTTACCGAGTCTGTTAAGTCTTTCCAGGTTCCACCTACACCGGGCACATTGGCCTGGCCGCCCAATTGACCTTCGGAACCTACTTCACGCGCCACACGCGTTACTTCTGACGAGAAGGAGTTCAACTGATCCACCATGGTATTGATGGTGTTTTTCAACTCCAAAAGCTCGCCTTTGGCATCAACCGTGATCTTTCGCGATAAGTCGCCTTTTGCCACCGCCGTGGTTACACCGGCTATATTACGTACCTGGTCGGTAAGGTTACTACCCATCTGGTTTACCGAGTCGGTAAGGTCCTTCCAAACACCACCCACACCTTTTACACGCGCCTGGCCGCCTAGTTTACCTTCGGTACCTACTTCCAGCGCCACACGCGTTACTTCGGATGCGAATGAGTTGAGCTGATCCACCATGGTATTGATGGTTTTCTTCAGCTCAAGCATTTCGCCCTTTACGTCAACCGTGATCTTCTTGGATAAGTCGCCATTTGCCACGGCGGTGGTTACGCCTGCTATATTACGCACCTGCGAGGTTAAGTTACCCGCCATACGGTTTACCGAGTCGGTTAAGTCTTTCCACGTTCCGGCTACGCCCGGTACTTTTGCCTGGCCGCCCAGCTTACCTTCGGT
>Ga0206921_10312_pt1 | contig 11085 bp, 7 predicted proteins | sample Alteio_BWOrgHeat_66_FD_152930 | JGI IMG/M metagenome (GOLD analysis project Ga0206921, IMG submission 152930) | Enriched cells from forest soil in Barre Woods Harvard Forest LTER site, Petersham, Massachusetts, United States -... | ecosystem: Environmental > Terrestrial > Soil > Temperate forest >...
ACAGTAACACGCCCCAATTTATGGTCGCCTGATATGCCTTTGAGGTATCGCCTGGTATCACGCATTTTGGTTAATGGCGTATTGAATGACGAAGTAACCACCAAAGTTGGTATACGTGAACTGGCATGGTCGGCAAAAGCGGGCTTTACTATAAACGGTAAGGTATATAAATTGAATGGCGGCTGTATCCACCATGATAATGGTGTACTGGGCGCTGCCGCGTTCGACAGGGCCGAGATAAGAAAAGTACAATTGCTTAAAAATGCAGGCTTTAATGAATTAAGAACATCGCACAACCCGCCATCGCCTGCTTTACTGAACGCTTGCGATAGTTTGGGTGTGCTTGTGATGGATGAAGCTTTCGATTGCTGGGCTAAAGGGAAAAATGCAAAGGATTACTCGATATATTTTAAAGACTGGTGGCAAAAGGACCTGGATGCTTTTGTGTTCCGCGACCGTAACCACCCTGCCATAATTATGTGGAGCACAGGTAATGAGATCCCAGGCTCAATGGATCCTGAAATTGGCGGTGTATATGGCCAGCAGCTGGTTGACAGGATAAAGCAGGATGACCCCACAAGGCCAATAACACAGGCTTTGCTTGGCTTACCAAAAACTGCATCAGACAGCGCCGTCATACTTAAACAGCGCAACGCGCTTGATATAGTAGGTTGCAATTACAATATGGAAGCCTTAATTAAGGATGAAGTAAATAACCCGCAAAGAGTACTTATAGGCACAGAATCAATGCCTGACGACCCGGCGGATAGATGGAGCCTGCTGGCTAATACCAATTTTGTGATCGGTGATAACGTGTGGACAGCTATGGATTATCTGGGTGAATCGGGCATTGGCAGGTATTTTTATGAAGGCGACCCTACAGAACCTGTGGATAGCACTGGCAAGCCAATTTGGATGGCTAATGACAAGTTGTACCCATGGCATGGCGGTGTTTCAGGTGATCTGGATATATTAGGTTTCAGTAAACCGGTTGCGCACTACCGTAATATAGTTTGGAACAGGGGTGAAAATATATACATGGGCGTTCGTCAGCCTGAGGTGAAAAATGATCATAAACTGGTACGAACTGGTTGGAGTATTTACCCGGTTTCAGAAAGCTGGACCTATCCCGGCCAGGAAAATAAGCCAATGGAGGTTGAAGTTTATACCCGTTACAGCAAGGTATCCCTTTACCTGAACGATCAGTTGATAGAAACAAAAGATGTTACGCCTAAAGACAAGTTTAAAGTAACCTTTACCGTACCTTATGCCGCAGGCGTACTAAAAGCTGTTGGGCAGGTAGATGGGAAAGAGGCACAAAGTGCCCAGCTGGAAACCGCAGGCCCGGCAAAGGGCATACGCTTAACAGCCGACAAAAAAATACTTAAAGCCGATGGACAAGACCTGTGTTTTATAACGGTAGAAATTGTTGACAGAGACGGTAAATTGCAACCCAACTCAAACGACAGGATAAAATTTAATATACAAGGCGTAGGCACTATACAGGGTTTAGGCAATGCCAACCTAAAAGGTGAAGATGCCTATGTAGGCACACAATGCGATGTGCTGAACGGCCGGGCGCTTATTGTACTGCGATCAACAAAAGCTGCTGGTACACTGGTGCTTAATGCGCAGTCGCCTGGCTTAAAACCGACGGTGTTGTTATTGAGTACAACGAAGTAGATATTATTGATAATTAAATAAAAAGCGTTTCTGATTGAGGTTGGGAACGCTTTTTTTATTTATAGTACAGTGTAGGGTGTCACCCTGAGCGATAGTCGAAGGGTGAGCGTAGAGGCCTTTGCCCGCATACTTCGACTAGCGCTCAGTATGACGCCCTCTTTAAGTAACTTCTTCACAACTCCACTCTACCACCAACAAACACAGAATTTTTACCTCACAACCACCTCAACCCGCAGCACTTTAGGCGTACTCCCAAAGCGAGGTCCTCCAAAATCTGTTTCATCACCGTTAAGTATGCGGATGGGTTTAAATATGTCATTATCATAGTTGCCTTCTTCCACTTTCAGGTATTGCCAGGCTTTGGCCTTGTTGCCTCCTGTGGGATGGAAGGTAATGCGGCAACCGGTACCCATCGCTATAAATTTGTTTTCGCTTAACTGAACGATCATAACTTTGCCATCGGGTGCGGCATCTGCTTGTATGGTGTTTTCCCGGTCGCTGCTAAATGATATGGTGGCCTGCCATGCACCAAGGTCGATAGTTTGCTCGGCATGGTCCTCGTGCTCCACCACCGCTTTTATTTTGCCTTCAAAGGCCCATTGTGCCAGCTCACGCATCATGGGTGAGGCTGCAGCATATTCCTGCGCGTAAGGAGCGAGGCGTTTGCTAATTTCTTCGGGTGTTGAACCATGCCCATTATCATCTATCCCGAACGGCGAAAAACCTATGCCGCCGCGGGCAATAACTTCATACAGGTATTTCGCATTATCGGCAATTAAACCGGCCTCAGGTACAAAAAGGGTATTATCCGTGCGGTCATACAGGTCGAGCACTTTTAAAACCCTTTCGCTGCCTGAGAGATAGATATCCGGGGCAAGCAGATCGATTGCCGGAGCAGCTACTTTCCATATAGGGATCACATTATCAGTAGGGCCGCCGCTTTCATAAGTATTAGCATGCGGGTTGGTAAGCGGATCACGCAATGCGGCGTTAACGTACAGCGGCAACGGATATACCGCCTTACCTGCGGCTGCTACCTTACCAACAAAGCTGGAGATTGACCATGCCTGGAAATATTCATCGGCCCTGTCGCCAAATACCTGTTGCCATGTGCCTTTTGTCCCCGCAGGGATGTTAAGCGCTTTCAATACTTCAGGCTTTAGTAGTGCGGCAGGTACAGATCCTTCAAATAATTTTTGCGCTGTTGGGGAATAATCGCGCATGCTATCCCATGAGCCGGATTCGTTTTCTACCTGTACCATCAATACGGTATGCTGAGTATCGGCTTGTTTTAGGTAGGTCATTACAGCGGTAAATGCTTTTATATCGGCTTCCAGTGTTGCTTTACTATGTGGAGAGGGTGAATCGATATGCTTATCGTTTAAGCCTGTTATGTTGGGGTATTTGGTAGCATCCATTTTCATCCATGCGGGCATGTAATGGTTGCTGCCATTTTTCCAGGTGGCAAACCATAGCAGCACCAGGTGTACATTATGTGCCCTGGCCTGGTTCAACAAGGTATCCACCAATGAAAAATCAAACTTACCGGGTTGGGCCTCTATTTGTTCCCAGTAAATGGGTATTTCAACTGTGTTCAGGTGAAGGGTTTCAACAGCCTGCCATACCTGAGGCAGCATACCGGGCCATCCGCTTGAATTATGGGCCTGCCCTCCCAGTATCAGATAGGGTTTGCCATCTACCAATAGTGCATGCCGGCCATCTTTTTCAATAATAGCAGGCAGCTGGCCAAATGTTTTCCCGGCACACAGCAGAACCAATGCAAAGCACCAGGCAGTTGTTTTTAGCATGATATAAGTATTAATTTAAGTTTGCCTAATATAAGGACGCGGAAACATCAATAAAGCATAAGATTTTTGCAATTTTTAACTCAATTTCGTCATAAATTTAGATGAGCTCGAAGATAAAAAAAGAGGTGTCATGCTGAGCGATAGTCGAAGCATGTGGGCAAAGGCCTCTACGCTCACCCTTCGACTAGCGCTCAGGGTGACACCCGCGCTCAGTATTTGTTAGAAGAACTTCGCCGTTTGTTGGCATTGTCACCAACAAATAAAAGCAAATATCATCCCAACAAATCCACCTTAAACTCCGGTGATACCCTTTTTTTAGTAGCCTGCTCATAAGCATAGGCCAGTTTAATGATCTCGCCTTCCTGGTAGGCGGTGCTGAAGAACGACAGGCCCATTGGCAGGTGATGTGCCACCCCCATAGGCACGGTAATATGTGGATAGCCCGCCATTGCCGGCGGGGTTGAAAAGCCGAAGCCATTGTCATAATCGCCGTTTACCAGATCGATAGTGCAGGCAAAACCGTTGGTAGGGCCTATAATGGCATCCAGTTTATTTTGTTTTGGTATGTTGTCGATGATCTGGCGGGTGCCAGTTGTTTTTTTTAGAGAATAGATATACTCCTTGCTGTTCAGGTCGCCTTTGGCCTGGGCCTGTTCCAGTATTTCCTGTTTAAAGAAAGGCATGGCTTTGGCCGCATTATTTTTATTAAAGATGATCACATCAGTCAGCGATTTTGTTTTTGAATTTGCTGTGCTTAAATATTTATTCAACCCATCCTTAAATTCATATAGCAATACATTAAACTCTAATGGGCCAAGGTCCTTTAACTCTTTATCCAACTCTATCTCGACAATGGTAGCGCCTTTGCTTTTTAATACGGCTATAGCATCATTTAATAGTATCTCCATGTCCGGATTGCCGGTTAAGGCGGTCTTTTCAATGCCCAGGCGTTTGCCCTGCAATCCGTTGGCATCCAAAAATTTGGTATAGTCGGTTTCAGCCTTGCCTTTGCTGCCGAGGGTATAGCTATCCTCAGGATCAACACCCGCTAAAATGCCCAATAAAATTGCGGCATCTTTAACAGTGCGCGCCATTGGTCCGGCAGTATCCTGTGTTTTTGAGATCGGAATAATGCCCGACCTGCTTAATAAGCCCACTGTTGGTTTAATGCCCACAATGCCATTAACCGACGCGGGCGAAACAACCGAGCCGTCCGTTTCGGTACCAATAGCTATGGCGCATAAATTAGCCGCAACGGCTACGCCCGATCCAGCGCTTGATCCACTGGGATTTCTATCCAATATATAAGGGCATTTGGTTAACCCGCCCCTACTGCTCCAAGCACTGGCTGCCCTCGTCGACCTGAAATTTGCCCATTCGCTTAAATTAGCTTTGCCCAGTATCACGGCGCCAGCTTCGCGCAGCTGATTAATAATAAAGGCATCTTTAGTGGCATAATTATCCGCAATTGCAAGTGAACCGGCTGTAGTAGCAACTTTATCTTTTGTGTTGATATTATCTTTTATCAATACTGGTATGCCATGCAAGGGGCCGCGTATTTTACCTGCATCGCGTTCCTTATCCAGTTCATTGGCCATATCCAATGCATTTGGGTTTAGTTCGATAACTGCGTTAAGCTTTGGGCCGTTCTTATCAATATCATTAATGCGGGCAAGGTACAGTTGGGTTATAGCATGCGAGGTATATTCCTGGCTTTTCATTTTATGCTGCAGTATATCAATAGTAGCCTCTTTTAGCGCGAAGTCATCAGTGTTTTTATTTATGTTGCTGCCAGTTTGTTTTTGTTCTGATGGCGGTATTTTACACGCGCCCAAACTTAATGCCGATAAGGTGATGCCCGCTAATGAGCCTGTTTTTATGAAATTTCTGCGTTGCATAATGAGGTTAGTGATAAACATTTACAATTAACGAAATTTTGCAGAATTAACCTTGTGTGCCGGATAATATTTAGACTTGTCGGCTTATTTAGTTTTTTTGCCTAAATATGTAAATATTGAGAACACATCATCCATATGAAAAAATTACTTATTGCCATAATAGTATTCAGCACTATCAGCTTTGTAAATGCCCAGGATATTGCAGGCAGATGGCAAGGCTTTTTAAATGCAGGCGGTACCAATATCAGGCTGGTTTTTAATATCAGCAAAAACGCCGACAACACTTATACCACTACGTTTGATAGTCCGGATCAAAATGCCTTTGGCGTTAAATGTAACCGCACCAGTGTGGTAAAAGATAGTCTAAACACTGCTATTGATGTGGCCCATATAGTCTACAAAGGTTCGTGGGATGGGAAAGACGTGATCACGGGAACCTTTAAGCAGAACAGTACTTCTTTTACACTGAATTTAAAGCGTAATGATCTGATCCGCCCGCAAACTCCTAAACCACCATTTGGCTATTATACCGAGGATGTGGAATATGATAACACAGCCAAAACACTCCATTACGGCGCGACTTTTACACGGCCCAATGGCAGCGGTAAATATCCGGCTGTAATTATTATAACCGGCAGCGGTACGCAGGATAGGGATGGTACTTTGTTCGGTCATAAATTATATTGGGTGCTGGCCGATTATCTCACCAAGAACGGCATAGCAGTTTTGCGGGTTGATGACAGGGGCGCGGGCAAAAGCACCATTGGCCCTGATGCTAAAAACGTTACCAGCGAGAGTTTTTCATATGATGTGGAAACGAGCCTTAATTATTTGGAAAGCCGTGTGGATGTCGACAAAAAGCATCTTGGGTTAATTGGCCACAGCGAAGGGGGCATTATAGCACCGATGGTTGCCACCCGCCGCAAGGATGTCAGCTTTATTGTATTATGGGGTGCACCCGCAATCGATGGCGCTAAAATCAATACGCAACAGGCAGGACAAGCACTCAGGCAACGGGGCGTGGACAGCGCATCTGCGAAAGCCTATATGGATTTGAATGACCAGGTTTTACCATTGTTTAAAACATCAGCCAATAAAACTGAACTGGAGAAAAATGCACAGCCAATTATTGATAACTGGCTGAAAACACAAAGCAAAAGCACGCTTGATGGCTTAAGCCTGACTAATGATACTGCCAACAGGCATGCCTTAGTAGGTGTTTACGGCAATTTATACACCACGCCATGGCTGCGTTTCTTTTTCACCTACGACCCGGCAACCGACCTGAGTAAGGTAAAATGCCCGGTATTGGCCATTAATGGTGCCAAGGATGTGCAAGTGGATGCAGAAAGTAATCTGACAGCCATAAAAGCCATACTTACCAAAAACGGCAATAAGGATTTTAAGGTAGAAGAGCTGCCCGGCCTGAACCATTTGTTGCAGGATGCCAAAACCGGTGATGTATCCGAATACGAGCAAATACAGGAAACCATGTCGCCGGAGGCATTAAATATTATTTCAACTTGGATTAAACTTCACACCAAATAATTGCGTTATTAGTATCATGAATAAGTTTATAAGATCAGTTGCTGCAATAGCAATTTTTTTAGCCCCATTTTGTGTAAAAGCCCAGAACCCGCTTCGCGATAAGATAGTTGAGTTAGCTAAACCTGCAAAAGGTATAGTTGGCGTATCCGTTTTAGGTTTGGAGGATAGGGATACTTTAAATTATAATGGCAACTCACGCCTGGTAATGCATAGCGTACTGAAGTTCCCGGTAGCTATGGCCGTTTTGCATTTGGTTGATTCAGGTTTATTTACGCTGGATAAAACCATTCATATTAAGAAAAAGGACCTGCCAAAAACATACAGTCCGCTGCGCGATAAATACCCGGATGGCGATGTTGATGTTTCACTACGCGACCTGTTGACATATATGATATCGCAAAGCGATAACGATGCCTGCGATATACTGCTTAAGTTTTTAGGCGGTCCTGATCAGGTTGAATACTATCTGCAAAACGGAGTTAAAGTTAGAGGTATAAATATTGAAGCCTCAGAAGCGGATATGGCTAAACAATGGGACGTGCAATATACCAACTGGTGCAAACCCAGGGATATGATAAAACTGATGGATGTTTTTTATACCGGGAAAGCATTGTTGCCTGCAAGTAAGGACTTTTTGTACAAGATAATGACGGAAACAACAACCGGCCCTAAACGCATAAAAGGCTTATTACCTGCCGGAACTGTTGTAGCGCATAAAACAGGTTCATCGGGTACTAATGATGCCGGTCTTAGCCCGGCAACTAACGATGTGGGTATCATCACCCTGCCAAATGGCAAGCATGTAGCTGTGGCTATTTTTATAACAAATTCAACGGCTGATGAAGCAACCCGCGAATCGGTTATAGCCAATATAGCCAAAGCAGTTTATGATCGCCAGTTGGAAAAGAAATATTAAATAGCAGCGGCTTTTATCAGATAACCGCTGTCTCGATGTTGGCATCTTTAAAACTACCGAATACGGCAAAATTCATGTTTTTGTAGATGCAGTCCACCTCGGTGAAACCTGCTTTCTCCAGCATTTTAAGCTGTGTTTCCAGCGGTGCGAACTTATCGAGTTTGGTGCGTTCAAAAGCTTGTATCAGCGCTTCGTGGTCGAGGCCCGAGCGTGATACAGTTTCACGCCATTCATATTTGTACAGGCTGTCGAACAGCATGGTACGACCGGTAACCTGGTCGGCATTGATGAATAAACCGCCCTCGTTTAAGGCCTTGTAAACATTGGTATAAAGTTTCTGCTTGTCGGCATCCTCCAAATGATGGATCGCCAGGCTTGAAATGATAATATCGTACTTACCGGGAATAGTTGCAGATGAAAAATCAAGATCGATAAACTTAAAATTGTCCAATCCCGCAAACCTCTCTTTTGCAACTGATAGCATAGGCGCGGAGATATCCGCCAGCGTAAACTGCAAATGCGGGTTCTGCTCATAAACAAGCTGCGAAAATAAGCCTGTTCCGGCGCCCAGGTCTAATATAGTTTTGGCATTTGTTACCGTTTTTATAAAGGGCAAACAGCTGTGGTAAAAATCATTAAAGCAAGGGATGAGGTATTGTCTTTGCGAATCGTATTGTTTTGATACGGCGCCAAACTTTTCTTTTATTTCGCTATGTACAGTCATGATACGGGTTGTTATATTCGGTTGAAAGGATATTATTCATATTAAACGCAACCCGTTTTGTTTTGTTTCAACCTGTAGTTTACGCTTATTTTAGTAATATCTCGTTAGCTACTTTATCCGTACCATCAATTTTATTGGTGTTGCTCAACCCCAGTATCCGGGTTATCACCGGGAACACATCCACATTCTCGAACGTTGGGATGGTTAAATTGCTTTTAAAGGCTGGTCCCCAGGCATAAAAGGTGGCGTGCATATCCTTAACAACGGTAGCATCATATCCATGCCAGCCAATGGTGGTGAATTTGCTGCTATACAGGTTGAATACCTTTGGCCAGTTAGGGATCAGCAAAATATCGCCGATACGGTGCTGCCAGTCGTCCTTTGCGCCGTAGTGCAGTTTTTCGGGTACGTTTGTTTTAAGGTAAACGGCATAATCGGTCGTCATACCGTTCAGCAATTGCTGGTAAGTATCTTTTATGTAAGATGGATCCTTAGCATACAGTTCAACCAGTAAACCATCGCCCGATACAATAAATTTCGAGGTGTCAACACCCGCAGGCATAGGGATAGGGTTATCAATATCGGCTTTGGTCATCCCATGGTCTGATACGAAAATGTAGTTTACATTAAGCCCGGTAGCTTTAACAGCTTTTGTAAGCTCATAAACTGATGAATCAATCAAATGTACCGCGCCGGCCACTTCGGGCGAGTTTGGCCCGTATTTATGCCCCTGGTGATCAACCTGCGGAAAGTAAAACGTAATGAGGTGCGGGCGTTTAGCAGGCGGCAGGCTTAACCAGTTAACCACAGTTGCTATACGGTTATGAATATCTATCTTCTCATTATAGCGATAGTAGTAGGTTGGGCGGATGTCTTTCACCGCCGCTTCCGATCCTACCCAATAAAAGCTGGCCGACAGCATTTTTTGCTGCTCTGCCAATACCCAAAGCGGTGTGCCGCCATTATACCAGATCTGGTCGGTAGCGGTTTTGCCTTTGTAGGAAAAGAATGATTTTGTAGTCGCATCATAAAAAGCATTATTCACCAACCCCTCGTGCGATGGGTATAAGCCCGTAACAATGCTATAATGGTTGGGGAAGGTAACCGACGGGTAAGATGGCAGCATGGATTCAGCTTTTACACCTGAGTTGCTTAATGCTTGCAAATGTTCGGCATTATACATTTTAGCATAGTCATAGCGGAAGCCATCGGCAGATATTAAAATAACATAGGGCTTGTTTTCCTGCTCAGGGCTGTTTTCCCTGCCGGGGATGATCTTTTGTACGGTATCAACCTGACAAAAAGCGGTTGACGAAAAGAACACGAATAACAGGGTAGCTAAATAATGCTTCATAGATATATATATGATAAACAAAATTATGTAATTAAGATTATGGAATTGCTACCATTTGGTTAAAGTTGTGGGTTTTAATCTATCATCATCAAATTTTTACATACCAATATCCTTGCCTTTCGGAATTTGCCATACCTTGGCTTTTCCTAAATTATGAAAAGAATAATAACAGTAATTTTATTAAGCATTTGTGCAAAAATGCTCTTTGCGCAAACTCCCGTGGCCATTAATGGCGCGTTGAGTGTTAAAGGTAACCAGGTAGTGAATCAGAACGGTATACCTCCGCAATTGCGCGGGCTTAGTTTTTCATGGAGCATATGGCAGGGCCGTAAGTATTACAATCCGCAGGTTGTTGATTGGATCAGCAAGGATTTTAAGGTATCTATTATACGCCTGGCAATGGCTGTACAACCCGCACACGGTTATTTGCAGCAGCCAGATTCACAAAAGCAGATGATTGTCAGCATGGTTGATGAAGCTGTTAAAAAAGGGATTTATGTACTGATAGACTGGCATGACCATAATAGTAACAAGCATATTTCACAGTCGAAAGCTTTTTTTGGTGAGATGGCTAAAAAATATAAAGGTGTGCCCAATGTGATCTACGAGATATGGAACGAGCCGGAACGTGTAAGCTGGGATACCGTTAAAAATTATGCCGTGCAGGTAATTGCCGAAATACGTAATTACGACCCTGATAACCTGATTGTAGTTGGCAGTCCGCATTGGGATCAGGATGTGGATGTAGCGGCAGCCAACCCTATAACCGGGTTTAAAAACATAGCTTATTCCTTTCATTTTTATGCAAGCGACCCCGGTCATCAGGATGGATTGCGTGCTAAAGGTGATAAGGCGATTAAACTGGGCCTGCCGCTTTTGGTAACAGAGTGGGGTGTAGGCGAAGCTAATGGAAATGGTGTTTTCGACCTGAAAGAAAATGATACATGGTTAAAATGGATGGCTGACCGCAAACTCAGCTGGGCCAACTGGAATATCACCGATAAAGATGAAACTACTGCTTTGCTTAAACCTGGTGCGCCTGCTACGGGTGGTTGGACCCGGTTATAGGGTTGGACTAAGGATCAGTTGACTCCTGATGGTGTGTATTTGAGGAAGGTATTGAGGGAGTTGAATAAGTAATTTTTGATTTCGGA
>Ga0206921_10314_pt1 | contig 11058 bp, 11 predicted proteins | sample Alteio_BWOrgHeat_66_FD_152930 | JGI IMG/M metagenome (GOLD analysis project Ga0206921, IMG submission 152930) | Enriched cells from forest soil in Barre Woods Harvard Forest LTER site, Petersham, Massachusetts, United States -... | ecosystem: Environmental > Terrestrial > Soil > Temperate forest >...
TACCGTCAGGCTCAGGGTGATGGACAATGGCGCCGCCATCGAATTCGACTACCACAAGAAAAGGGCGCTCATCAATTTCTGTTGTTTTGAAAAGACCTATTCCAAGGACATTTTTTTCCTGGTCAAACAATACTATAAACGCTACCGGCTCGGGGATCCTCAAAAACCCACTCTCGCCCGCTGGATCCACCTGATCCCGGTCACCCGTTGGAGGGAGTTTCATTTACAGCAACCAAAGGGCCTTCAAAATTTCCCCGTTATCCCTTCATGCATCAGGTCTTCCTTCCGCATTTTATAGTAAGTCTCATTATCGAAGGTGACCTTCGCTTTACTTATTACCGTTATAAGGATAGGAACCTTTGATTCCTTAGGATTCGGCTCTTTAATCTCCTTTAACGTTCCATTGGCTAGTTCAAAAATATTGGCGTCTTCAATTGACTCGATAATATATATTTCGCCGCCCTCGTAGACCACCCTTGATTTGATGGTGAGATATAATAATTTCTTATCCAGCCGATAGCTGCCTTTGAGTTGTCGGATGGTTCGCACGTCTTCTCCGGGATCGGTGAAATGGACTTCAAAAGTGCTATCGCTGAAAAATCTGAAATTCTGCAGAAGCCCGTTCCCTGCTTCCTTATAATTGCGCTGCCAGACACCTACAAGATCCTTCCACCCGATAGACAAAGTATCTTTCTGCACCTGACCGTTAGCAGATAAGACCAGCAAGGTTGACAGCACCCCAATTAAAGTGTTCATATTTACAACGTGTTTTTGATGCTTGGAATTAATGATCATAAACCGAACAGCCGAGAGGTGTTACACAAATAACGCTACCAGCTCGGAGATCCTCAAAAACCCACCCTCGCCCGCTGGATCCACCTCATCGGGAAAATATCCATATATTCATAATGGTTTCATCCATGGCGCAAGGCTGACCTTCATAAGTGACCAGATCCAGTATATTGAAAAAATAACTGAGATTACCATGATACGTTTGCCATGCTTACGGGTGCTTGATGAATATACATAAACTTGGTGACCGTCGGGCAATGTCTTTTTTAGATAGCCGAGGATGTAACCTAGAATAATTCCAGCCAGACCGCCAAAAAAAAAGGCAGCGATATACCCTGCAATGATCCACCGAAGTTGCGAACTTTCCGGCTTGGTTAAGATCTTAATCCTCTCCTGTTGAAAACTCGCTTCCTGCTCTGGACTGACAGGACTTCCATGCTCAGCTAATAGGTGTTTGGCCAAAGCATAATCCAACGGTCCCCATTCGTCCGCATTTTTAACCAAATCCAATAACTCGGCATCCGAAAACGAAAACAAGTAGTAATCTGGCTCTATGTCGGCCAATTGTTCCTGGTAGTGCTGGTCCAACGCGATGCGTGCCTTGCTGAAGTCATGAGGCCGCAGCTTCAATTGGATCGTTGGCTCAAAATTATTATTTGCGAACGTCGGGTCGAATACCGGGGCTTCGTTCACAATGCGGCTGCTAATGCCATGCATGTCCAATTGTGAGGCAATTGTGGCTGCTAATTCCGGGTCGTTGAATTTTTCGAATGTCAAAAATATATCGCTCATCGGGGTTAGGGTTTGGGTGGGAAAATTAGAGAAAAATGGTGATATTTCGTATTTTGTATGAATCACTTTCGCCAGCGCATGAAATATAAATTTCCCGATGGAATACAAAGAATTTAGCTCACTCTGAAAAACTAAAATCAAAGCATGACGCCAATTATCCGTTACGAAATATTAGACCATCTGCCCACTTATGGACCCATGTATAGCCCCGTGACAAGCACCGGCGAACAATATTATTCTGAAGGTTTCGCCATTCGCTTCTTCAAGTCAGATGGGAATAATTGGGTTGCAAATTTTAAACCCGGATGGACTGAATTAAGAACAGTAATTGAATTAAGCAATACGGCTAACTTATTGATAATTGCAAATGGCACTTGCTATTTAATGGATCCAGATCAGACTAACCCAGTTGAAGCGTTTGGTGTTGGATACAGCGCAATTTTTAAAGCTGGCACGGAAAGGTATGTCCTCCAGGACCAGTCTAATTTGACAATAATTGAATCGGACGGGCATCATTGGAACACTGAAAGAATATCATGGGATGGTCTGAAAGACCTGATAGTAGCGGAAAACATTATTAAAGGACTTTCATTCGATCCGATAAAATATCCAGGTGAATGGGTAAGTTTTTCCTATGACCTTAACAGCAAACTATTGACTGGTGGCAGTTACAAAGGGGGGTGAACACTCCAAAGACTCCAAATGAGTTGTAACAGACACTATTTGATCGGACAATAAGGGATTTTAGTTTTTTAAGGTCAGAATATATTTAAGCTGCTGGGGGAAGATGATCCAGCGTCGTGGATCGACTTCGATCTGTATGCCGAAGGCCGATTTTTCAAGTAATTTCTTAGCTAAGACCTGTTCGCTCACGTCCAGTTCATTCCGACCGCAAACTGTTTGCCGGATTGGCCCTCGCCGCCTTTACCGAAAGAAAAAAGACCGTCGCCAGCGCCAGTACTGCCATAAGTCCCGAAGCTTCAGTAAAAAGCCTCCAGCTTAGCGGGATACGGTAGGCATATTTATTCAACCAGCCATGCATAATCCAGGCGGAAACCGGAACGGCCAACAGCAAAGACAAACCCACCGGCCTTAGAAAATCGATGGAAAGGCTGGTGGCCACCCCTTCTACCGACGCCCCCAGCACCTTGCGGATACCTATCTCTTTTATCCGTTGTTGTGCTGAGAAGGTCGCGAGTGCAAACAGTCCGAGACATGCAATGATGACCGTGATCGTGCTAAAGACGCCCATCAGACCCGCCAGCCTGTCCTCTGCTTTATACTGGCTATCGTAAGCGTCGTCCAAAAATTCATAGGAGAACGCCGTAGTTTTATCAAAAGAGGCATAGATCTGTCCAATTTTTCGCAGCATCGCCGCCATATCGCTATGCGGCCAGAACCTTATGAATAAGACATTTCTTTGCAAACCGAAGGCAGCCGTATCCAAGCCTATATAAAGCTCTATCGGCTCGATCTCTTTCGCCAACGACCAGTAATTGAAATCCTTCACTACGCCGCCGACAACGTAATAATCGTTCAGTGCCCCTCCCGTAGCCCTTCCGGAAAAGCCGATCCCTGCTACTGCTACCTCATTCAGAATGGGGTGCCGGCCATCCATCACCGCAGCCATCGATGCAGGTTTTTCCTTCCATTGCAACTGCATCAAAGAAATAAAGCCGGTATCCACAATCATATCCCACATACTAATCTTATGTCCCGGCGTTTTTGTCTGAAATATTCGGTTGGATCCTCCTTGATAAAGGCTATAATTGGCCGTCGCCGTCGCTTTCACCGAAGGCATCGCGGCGACTTCTCGTTTAAAAGCCAGGTATTGCGTGAGTGTTTTTTCACAGGTGATCATCACAACGTTGTTGCGGTCCACGCCCGTATCAGCCTCCCGCATATACTTCAACTGTCTACCTATAAAGAGGGTACAGATGACCAATGCGATGGAGATGAAAAATTGCAACACCGTAAACCCTTTTCTCACCATCGCACCGCCCCTTTTATGGCTCAGCCGACCGTATAAAACTACCACCGGATTATAGGCTGACAGCACCAGCGACGGGTAGGCACCCGCAACAAGGATCGTGGATAACAATAATCCCAGAAAAGAAAAGAGTACCGTAGGTGTCTGCAAAAAAGAAGGGTCGATATGCAGACCGATCATCTCGAATAACAAGTGGCGGAAAGTCAAAAATAGCAGGGCTCCGATAAAGAAGGCCAGTATCGCAGAAAGGGCCGATTCGGTATAAAACTGCGCCGCAATGTTTTTTCTGTCGGCGCCAATCGCTTTCCGAACGCCTACTTCGCGCGCCCGCGTGACGGCCCTGGCTGTAGACAGGCTCATATAATTGATCAGCGCCAGTAAAAGGATGAGCCCGGCAACCAACGTGAAAAGGCTCAAATATCGCGTACTGGCGCCGCCCCAGACAGGACTGGCCGATAGATGATTATCCGACAGCGGGGAAAGTTTGAAGACAAGACTGCTGCTCATACCCGACTTATCCATGGCGGCCAGCCTCGTCGCCGTGGCTGCCACATTGTTTGCAGACCCTGGATCCCTCAATTTGAGGAGCGTCAGGAAGCTACCCATGCCAAACCAGTTGTACGTTAACTGGAAGGAATCCTGCGTGTGCGCGATCAGCGAAAAGGGGGCGACAAAGGAAAAGGGAATAGAGGAATTCGAAGGGGCGTCGGCGCAAATTCCGGTCACTTTTAGCAAGAGATGACTGTCGTATAACAGCGATCGCCCAATCGGGTCCTGATTTCCGAAATATTTTTTTGCAGCCGATTCCGACAGTACCAAATTATTGGGCTCGGAAAGTACCGTCGACGCATCACCCCTGATCAAATGAAAACTGAGAAAACGAAAGAAATTGCTGTCGACAAATATGAAACCCGTTTTCTCACTATAATGAACCGCAGGATCCGATGCCACTGAAAGGTTAACGGTACTATATTTTCTGTAAATCCTCATGTAACTTTCCACCTGCGGAGCGGCCTGCAGCATCATGGGAGCGTCTACATGGCTCATAATTAGCACATTCATCTGTTGGTCCCCAAATGATTTCTCTGTGCCTCCCATTATGAAGATGCGCTGCGCATCGTGATGAAACCGATCATAAGAATGCTCATGCACCACATAAAGCAGGATGGTCATGCAAACCGCGAGTCCGACGGCCAGTCCGCCGATATTGATGGCGCTGTAGAGCTTATTGCGGAAGAGATTCCGAACGGCGATGCGCAGATAGTTGAGGATCATATGGATAAATTAGGTTTATGCCTTTGGCTACTCGTTTTGGCAAAGTCAATAAAAAGATACAATTTATTTCCAACTAATTCCCCTCTCCCTCTCCCCGATCAACTCCTCCACCTCTGCCCCCAACTCCTGCCCCACTGCTCCCTTATCCTCCCATCGATCGCGCGGGCCCGCTCCATCCGCTCGGTGTCGTTTTCAACCGAAGTAGCGTTAGTGCGCTGAAAGAAAGTTATTTCCGTTTTATCTGATCTAGCAGATGCTCTATGATCATATTTTGCCCGTGCAGAAACTGCTTTTTAGCCTCGGTTAACCAGTCTGCCTGATCCAGCTTGCGATTGTTGATTTCCAATTCTTTTTCCAGGAAATGGCTAAGGGCGTTAATCGTCTCTTGCAGGCGGTTTACAAAAATCGCTTCGTTGTCGAGTTGTCGCTTTGCGTCTTTGAGAAACTCGGTTAAGTCATCGGTACTATATGCGCTTTCTTCCTGAATGATTCTTTCGCATTGTATTTCAAATTTGACCCCTCCCATGTCCGTTGTTTGAAAGAGATAAAGAGACCCATTTGGTATCGACGTAACCACCACGCCGTCATTATACAGGTCCAGCAAGGCCCAGTCCAGCGCTTCCATATTCTTGCAACCGACCAATCTATATTTGACAACGGGCAGCGGTTCCGTACTATGGATCCAGGTATAATCCCGATGAAAGATCAGTTCAATTTCATTGCCAATGATCTCTCTATTTTTTAAGAAAAGCTCATTTTGCGCCATAGTCTTATAGTCGTATATGCTAAGATAAAATAACTAATTGGCTTTCCATACCCTGAACGAGGTGGATCACATCTGTTTCAGGCCGGGCTCGGCCAACTGGTGACTTTTGTGCACACGGGTCATGCAAGCCGGCCCGATACACTTATGGTCTCGATTGGCGGGATTGGCCATTTTATTCTGATCATCGGATGTATGGTCGCATTTCTTAAGTTATCACCTTCCGCGAAACAATGGAGACAATTCTTAGGAGGCGGATTCCTCGCCGTAATATACCTTATCCTTATTGTCACAGCGGCAGCGCCTCACTAAATACGATCTCGGGCAAATTGCGGTGAGGACCCCACCCCCTTCAAAACATGCCTCCTTTGTTGTATCTTGTCCGAAATACCGACCTCCCTTTATGAAATTGGCCAAGAACCTCCTTGCATCAACCACACTCCTGTTATTGTTCGGCGCCACCTACCTTAGATTCACAGGCGACGTCCCCACAACCATATTTACCGGAAGATCGGGTATCCCGCATGCCGGGGAATGGTCCGCCGGCAGTGTATTGGTCTGCGCGATCGCCACAGGCATTACCTGGTGTCTCGTGATGTGGATAGACCGCCAGAAATCCTGATATCCGGGTTCATTCTTCCATTTTACCGTAAACACAACGGAACGTCTGAAAATGCTTGTATTTTTAAGATCGACCTGCCTGTGCCCATGCCCCCTGATCGCATCCAAATGATTCTTTATGGAAGCAGACAATCTGATAAAGAAACAACCGCCCCTGACTACACGCCAGGTGGTTCAGATGGCCCTTCAGCTGCTGATGCTGGCCTTGCTGCTCGATTGGTCCTATCATATACTCTTTCCTTTTCTTACCCCTATTGTATGGGGTGCCGTGCTGGCCGTTGCTTTGAGCCCTATTCACCAGCGGCTTAAAAAAGCGCTGAAAGGAAAAGGCACACTCGCCGCTGTGATCTTATGCATATGCATGTTGGCGCTGGTTATCCTCCCCGCCGTTGTCATGATGCTGAATACGGCGGATGAAGCAAGAGATGCCATCAGGGATTTCCAAGAGGGAAAAATAAAGGTTCCGCCACCTGGCGCCAACGTTAAAAACTGGCCTTTGGTGGGGAAGAAGGTGGATGAAGTTTGGAGACAGGCCTCGGACAACATCTCAGTTCTGGTTGAAAAAAATCCCGAACGGGTGAAATCCCTGGGCAAAAAGATCCTTGATCTGGTCCGAAGCACCACCACGGGAATTGCGCTATTGGCAGTATCTATGATTATCTGTGCCGTTTTCTTGTCCTATTCATTACAGGCTTCGAATTTTGCCCGATTGCTTTTCAGCCGGCTGATCAATAGCAGCACATTTGACATGCCTGCTATCGCAGCCACCACCATCCGAAACGTGGTGAAGGGCATCCTGGGCGTGGCAATCATCCAAACCCTGCTGTTCGCTGCCGGGCTTTGGCTTGCCAATATCCCTTACGCAGGGATCTGGTCTCTTTGTTGCCTGGTGCTGGCGATCGTGCAGGTAGGAACCCTTCCGATAGCCGTGGGTGTCATTATCTATATATGGGGACAGGGTTCTACTCTTGCAGCTATCCTGCTCACGATCTGGATGGTCATCGTCAGCCTGCTGGATAATGTGCTCAAGCCCATCCTGATGGGCAAAGGGGCGGCGGTTCCCATGCTGGTCGTTTTTTTGGGAGCGCTTGGTGGATTTATTTACATGGGATTTATTGGACTGTTTATCGGCGCGGTGATTCTGTCACTGGGTTACAAGTTATTCGATGTCTGGCTCAAAGGAACCGAGCTCTGAAATCACCCACCCCCTCCTTTTCCGATACAGCTCCTCGTAATTCTCCGTTCCCTTCCCGCTTTCCATCCCCATGGCTTTTTGCTACAAAACAACACCCGCCCATTCAGGTTTCCAACACTACCCTGAAATACCCCCTGCTCGCATCCTATAAAAGGGTGTTTTCACGGTTGACGCGCTGGTGCAACAACACTAGATTTATATCGGATATTCTTCAACATACATAGGCAATGTCCAAGTTTTGACAATAAATGGAAAAATGCAAGGGACCAACTTTGCTGGTAATTAGCTCTATATTAAAGTAGTATGAAACGTTTCTGGTTGCTTATAATAGCCCTTTTTGCTTACACGAGCGGCAATTGCCAAAAGGATACTGGCGGTCCCATATATAACGACGCCCCGAATGGTTCCAATATCCGAGGTCCTTTGCCGGCCGACGGCATCAAAGGTTTTCTCCATACAGACAAAGAAACGATCCTAGCCTATGCCATACTCCTATGCCTACTGCTAATTTTGTTATTGGAGATTTGGGTGATTCAAAAAGCAAAAATACAGGAGGAAAATGCCATCAAGCTATTTGTCATCACCCTTGTATTAATGGGCACCCTATTCGTGCTCATGGTCGGTTACGACGAAAAAGTAATAGCCCCGATTTTTGGGCTATTTGGCACCATCGTCGGGTATTTATTTGGCAAATCAACGAAATAAGTAATGGAACAGGAAAAAGATATGCCGCAAAATGAAGAATTGAACAAAGAAAGAAAAAGGATTCGAATAAGAACCATCATCTTTACCAGTTTAATCACCCTCGCCATATTCATCATACTTAGCCTATATTACTTTACAGGAAGTCGCTCTCCCCAATCTCCACCATTAGTCACTCCACAGCAAATTGTTACAGGAATTGAACTTATGAACTATACCTATTCCACGCTTCATTTTCGATACTCCTATGACAAGACAGCCTGGATACCAGATTCAATTCGAAATGAGGGGGAAGTCGAATTGAGCGATCGCTATCCATCGTATTTTATCGAACTGTGTTCGAGAACTACTTACTTTATACACTGTGACACTTTTCTGATACAGGATAAAGGCAGATATATTATATTGCGAAACCCGAAGGGCCAGTACGAAATCAGAAACACCCGGTAAAAATCCCCCCTTACCTTTTTCGCAAATTTCGCATGTGGCCCCTTTCTATGCCGATTTAAACCAAGTCCCTAAAACGTCTCATTCAAATTCAGGAAGAACCCCTTATTCCCAAATGTCCCAAAAGCATAGTCCAATGCCAGATTCGTCCGCGTTGTCTTATTGAACAATACCCGCAAGCCCCCGCCATAACCCGGCTGAAAAACCTGGAATATTTTGGTGCCATGATCGTCATTGCCGGTTTGCAGGTTTCCGAAAACCACACCGCTGATAAACCTGTTGGCCAATATCGGAAATCGCAATTCCGCCTCCGTATCGTTAAACTTGGTACCTTTAAAATATTGAGCCGTATAACCCCTGCCACTTCGAAAAGTCCCGTCCCTGGCGGTACCCGGCAACTCCAAATAGGGTATCGAACCGCCCAGCAGATAAGATCCCCAGTTCCACACTGCGAATACCGTCTCCGGGTTTGACGCAGATAAAGAGAAATATTTCCTGAAATCCGTGGTCACCTGGGCCGAATTCTTTGTGCTTCCGATAAACGTTTGATTGGTTCGAAAACCAACATCGGCAAAAATTCCCTTGTAGGCCCGGTTCGGATTGTCCCGCGTGATATACTCGATATTGAAGAGAAACCCATTCGATGAGTAGCGATCCTGGGGGAACCCATACCGGTTGTTGTAAACGCTCGAAGGCGTAGCATTGTTGGTCGTATCGATCGTTTGGATCTGCCTCCTGATCTCGAAGGACAGACCCATTCCAATGAAAAGATTTTTCGCTACGTTCTTGTACACCTTCTCCCTGATATTATAGTAATAGGAATGGATCGGATAGGTCTTTCGTGTCGGATCTGCAAGTACCGAGTCTGCTGCACTGCTCCCTTCTTTTAATCCCTGACCGATCCCAAAACCATTATCGGGTGTCACCGATTTCGAGATAACCATATTTCCCTGCAGGTTCCATTTGTTGCCGGAAGTAAAAATATTATGATTGATATAGAAATAAATGATCCCTTTGGTCGTAATGGATGCCGAAGTCGCGGCAATGGAAAAGAGCGTATTGGGATCATTGCCCAGTTTTTTGCCTGCCACAGCCTTAATTCCTATTTGAGCACCGATAGTCGGATTGGCGGCAATGTTTGGCACCACAGTGATCCCGGATTTATTGTGCAAAAGATCCGAGCCTTTATTGGAATGAAAGATATCCCGCAGCAAATCTCCAAAATCGTATTGTTTGCTAATATTGCTGTCAACCGGAATCCGACGGCTGAGCATCATTGTACGGATGGAATCCGCCTTCAGCGAATCAGCCGGAGCCGTCACCTGTCCATAGACAAAATTCTGTCCGATAAGAAGCAAAAACATCAATAATCCTTTCACAGTCTGCAATTGTCGTCTTTAACGTGGTAAAATAAGGCCAAAAAAAAGGCCGCAACGAAATTAATTAATAATCAACAGATTATAAACTAATTGCGCTTCCCGGTGAGGAATTGATGCCCTATGTGGGATTTGCCGATCTGTACCGTGATCGAAATCTGGCAATATCAGATTTATGCCGCCCGCTCATTCAAGATATTGTTTCCTTGAATTTCCTTTCTCTTTCCAATTTTTCCTTACCTTCGCGCAGCTTTTTAAGGAGGCCACAGGATGCCAATACCCTGGCATACGGCAATCCGGAAAAAGTTTACCTTTACAGCCCTAATTAGTCTCTGTAGCTCAGTTGGTAGAGCAGCTGACTCTTAATCAGCGGGTCCACGGTTCGAGCCCGTGCGGGGACACAAAAAATGAAGCACTTCGAATTTCTATATTCTTAGTGCTTTTTTATTTAATATAGCGATAGTCTGCTATTCCAATCAAGCTGCCACAGAGCCCTTATCAGTCTTAACAACTTTCCGCAACTCATTTTGCAAAAAACCTTTCAAACTTAAATCTTCATCCAACTTCGGCCAGTGAACACCTGTGCCTCCCCCAATAAGTTCATATTCCTGCAATTGAACTTTATCCGCCTTTTTCAAAGAATTATAGGCAGACAGATGCTGATTCAACACAACATTAGTATTGAGGATAACAAGCATCATGTCCAGATCAGGGTGAAAATCCAGCGCTTCAATCCGCAAGCCTTCTATAAAGATCAGGTTCTCAATCGCATCATACTGATTATTTGGAAAAGTACTCATACCACTTTTTGATTAAATTCTCTAAATTGTTATTAGCTATGTCCACGATGTCCTTTTGCTCTGCATTGTTAAAACCTCTGAAATAAGCCGCTTGAACAGAAGGCTCTAACCAGATTTTCCCCTCAGCATCGCCTTTTTCTACATGTATATGCGCAGGCTCGTCATTTTCATTGCTATAAAAGAAAAAACGATATCCGTTAATCCTTAATATTGTCGGCATCACAATAAATTTAATACTAAATACTTGAAAGACAAATAAAGAGGCCAGACAACAAGGTCTTCAAGTCTCGCAATTGTAATAAAAT
>Ga0206921_10315_pt1 | contig 11057 bp, 3 predicted proteins | sample Alteio_BWOrgHeat_66_FD_152930 | JGI IMG/M metagenome (GOLD analysis project Ga0206921, IMG submission 152930) | Enriched cells from forest soil in Barre Woods Harvard Forest LTER site, Petersham, Massachusetts, United States -... | ecosystem: Environmental > Terrestrial > Soil > Temperate forest >...
TAAAAATGGTGGTTAACGGCGCGGGCGCTGCTGCTGTTTCGTGCTCAAAAATGTACCTCGCCCTGGGCGTTAAGAGGGAAAACCTGGTAATGTTTGACATTAACGGTGTAATAACACCCGAACGCAAGGACCTGGATGAAATAAGACTAGAATTTGCGACCACGCGAAAGGATGCTAACACATTAATTGAGGCGATGAAAAATGCCGACGTTTTTGTTGGCCTGTCGGCCGGCAATGTTGTTACAGCAGATATGCTAAAGGTAATGGCCAAAAACCCGGTTGTTTTTGCCATGGCCAACCCCGACCCCGAGATTGGCTACGACCTTGCCACCACTACGCGTAAGGATATTATTATGGCAACCGGCCGATCGGATTTCCCCAACCAGGTGAACAACGTGTTAGGGTTCCCCTATATTTTCAGGGGTGCACTTGATGTGCGTGCTACGGCTATTAATGAAGAAATGAAGATAGCCGCCGTTAAAGCTATCGCCGAAATGGCAAAAAAGCCAATTCCCGAGGCCGTTAACCTGGCTTACAATACTACCAATATGAAGTTTGGGCGCGATTACATCATCCCAAAGCCAATGGATCCGCGCCTCATTACCGAAGTTTCGTCGGCTGTTGCGCTGGCGGCAATACAGTCGGGTGTGGCACGTAAAATTATTACCGATTGGGATGCTTACAGCGAAGAACTGCGGTTAAGGGTGGGTATAAATGATAAATTACTTCGCAACTTAACCAATAAGGCCAAGCAAAATCCTAAGCGCATCGTTTTCGCCGAGGCCGATACCTACAAAATTTTAAAGGCGGCACAGATAGTGAAAGACGAGGGTATAGCTACCCCAATACTGCTGGGCAATATCAACCGCATAAAGCAGATCATGCGGGATAACGACATTGAGCTGGGTGATGTAAAGATCATAGATACTAAAGCTGCCTGCGAGCATATTGATGAATACGCCGATTATTTGTATCGGAACCGCCAGCGCAGGGGGGTAACTTTATCCGAATCGAGGAAATTATTAAGCGATAGGAACTATTACGGCGCTTGTATGGTTCAATTTGGCGAGGCTGACGCGCTTATTTCGGGTTTAACAAAAGATTATGCTACCACCATCAGGCCGGCGTTGCAAATTATTGGCACCAGCGAGGGCGTAAAACGGGTTGCCGGTATGTATATGATGATCACCAAAAAAGGCCCCGTATTTTTTGGCGATACAACGGTGAATGTAAACCCGTCGGTACAGGACCTGGTCGACATCACCGTTTTGATCGAACATTCGGTACGCCAGTTTAATGTAGATCCACGGATAGCGGTATTATCCTATTCCAACTTTGGGTCGAATGATGGCCCCGTTCCTGAAAAAACCAGGGAAGCAGTAAGTATCCTGCACGAAAAATATCTGGAAATGATAGTTGATGGCGATATGCAGGCCAATTTCGCACTAAACGCCGATCTGCTTGCGGATAATTTCCCTTTTTCAACATTGAAGGGCCGGCCTGCAAACACCTTGATATTTCCAAATCTTGAATCGGGAAATATTGCCTATAAATTACTGCAGGAAATGGGCGGCGCCGAAGCCGTGGGGCCGATTTTGCTTGGGTTAAAAAAACCGGTGCATGTTTTACAACTCGGCAGCTCGGTTAGGGAAATAGTTAACATGATAACCATAGCCGTTGTTGATGCACAGGAAAAAGAACGTGAAAATGTTGGGAAATAGATGGGGAGCAAAATGCAAAAGGTGTTATTTTAGCAAACTGATAAGATAAATTAAAGTTTTTGGCCCGGCACAAAATAAAGTTGCTAAATAACGTTATTGATAGGAAGATTTAAACCGTAAAAGCCTTTAAACCCTTTGCCTTTAGCCTGATAAACGAAGATAAGTATGTACGCCTATATTGATGGAAAACTAGTTTTTAAAAGCCCTGCTTTTGTGGTAATTGACGCCGGAGGTGTGGGCTATCATATCAATATCTCGTTAAATACCTTTTCAAGACTTGCGAATACCGAGCGTTGTAAGCTGTTTACCTGGCTTCATGTAAAAGAAGATGCGCATACATTATACGGCTTCGCCGACGAGGGCGAGCGCCGTCTTTTTTTGCATCTTATTTCAATTTCGGGGATCGGGCCAAATACCGGCCGCATGATGCTGTCGTCCATCACGCCCGAGGAAATACAAAATGCCATCATATCGGGTAATGTTTCGTTGATACAGCGAATCAAAGGGATTGGCCCTAAATCGGCACAGCGCATTATACTTGAATTGCAGGATAAGTTACGCAAAGAGGGGCCGGATACGCTGAACCCGGCGCCGCTAAACAAAACGGTGAAAGATGAGGCATTATCTGCATTGATGATGCTCGGTTTTGCCCGCCAGGCTGCCGAAAAGGTGCTTGAGCAGGAAATAAATAAAAATAGTGGTGACTTAACAGTCGAACAATTGATAAAATTTGCTTTAAAAAGTTTATAATTACATACAATTTTTTAACTGAAACTTGATAAAAATTTCTACCCCAAAAGTTTTAACCATCTTGTTAATTTCTGCGCTATGCGGGGCAGGGAGGGTCTTTGCACAAACATCATCTACGGGGTCGAAAAAAGATTCAGTAGTGGTTACCGTGCCGCTAAAGACACCGCCGACAAAAGGCGCCCGTTTATTGCAGGGGGATTTTGATACTGATCCACCTAACCTGGTGCGCACGGTTGAATATGATGCGGTTACCAATCGGTACATCTTATACGAGCGTGTTGGAAACTTATTATACCGGCCGCCACAGTACCTTACCTTTGCTGAATACCTTGCTTTATTGCAGCGCGAAAACGAGCGTCATTATTTTAAACAACTTTCGGATGCTTATACCTATTCATCGGCTCAACCAGGATTTATACCCTCGATAAAGATCCACAGCCAAAGCTTTGAACAAATATTCGGTGGCTCGACCATCAATATTAAACCACAGGGTTCTGCCGAGGCGATATTGGCCGGGCAGATCAACCAAAATGATAACCCGCTTTATAATACCATACAGCGTAAGCAGTTTAACTTTAACATGGACGAAAAGATCCAGTTAAATGTCACGGGTACTATTGGTGATAAGTTGAAGATCACAACTAACTATAACACCGATGCACAATTCCAGTTTGAGAACCAGATAAAGTTGGAATACACCGGCCGGCCGGACGAGATCATTCAAAAAATTGAAATGGGTACGGTTAGTATGCCGCTCCCAACTACTTTAATAACCGGCAGCCAGGCGCTATTCGGTATTAAAACCAAGCTGAAATTTGGCAAACTGGAAGTAACCAGCATTTTTTCGCAGCAACGGTCGCAGGCGCAAACAATTACTATTACCAATGGGTCGCAACAGGGTTCATTTAAAGTAACATCGGCGCAGTATGATGCCAACCGGCACTTCTTTTTATCGCAATTCTTCCGGAATAATTATAACAGCGCTCTTGCCAATATCCCCATCATCAGTTCAAATGTCAACATCACCAAAATTGAAGTTTGGATAACCAACAGGGTTAACAGCACCACCAACTCGCGGGATATATTAGCCTTTTTGGATTTGGGCGAAAACAAGCCTTATAATACCACGCTGGTACGCGGCGGTGCTGGCTTTTCGGGTTTGCCCGCCGGTACTACTTCACCCGGGTTTCAACAGCAATCAAACTCGCTGCTGCGTAATTTACCGGCAAATGCCCGGCTAACCTACGACCCACAAAATAGCGTGGCGAATTATTTTGCCACTACTGGTGCTTCGGACAACTTTGCCAAATTAACCTATGCGCGGCAATTAACGTCAAAAGAATACACGCTGCACCCCCAGTTGGGTTATATCACTTTAACGGCCCCCTTAAATAATGACGAAGTGCTGGGTGTGGCTTATCAGTATACTTACAACGGCGTGCAATACCAGGTGGGCGAGTTCTCCAGCGATCAGCCGGTAAATCCAACCACCCGCAAAGTGCTGTATGTAAAATTGTTAAAGAATGAATTACTAAAAACGAATTTGCCAACCTGGAATTTAATGATGAAGAATATTTATTCGTTAAATGCCCTGCAAATTAGCCCGCAGAATTTTAAAATGACCATTACAAGGCTTGATGATAAATCGGGCATCCAAAAGGAAGTAATGGAAGAAGGGCAGAATACGAAAAGTAAGCTCTGGCTGCAAGCCCTCGGTTTGGATAACCTGGACGCGCAGCAAAATAAACAGCCTGACGGGTATTTTGATTACCTGGAAGGCATAACGATGGACTCCAATAACGGGGTACTCATCTTTCCAACCCTCGAGCCCTTTGGGGCCGACCTTGCCAAACAATTTTTACCCGGTGAGCAGGACCTTACGCGACGGTACGTTTACCAGCCGCTTTACGATTCAACACAAACAACGGCCACGCAATTGTACCCAAATTTAAACAGGTATACCATTTCGGGCACTTATTCGGCAACCAGCGGGTCGTCGTACCAATTAAATGCAGTTAATATCCCGCAAGGATCGGTAATTGTAAATGCCGGTGCAACAACCATGGTTGAAGGCACCGATTATACCATTGATTATAATGCCGGCCGTATTACGATATTAAACCAGGCTTTACTGGCGTCGGGCCAACCCATTACCGTTAAGGTTGAAAATAATGAGTTGTTTGGTGTGCAGCAAAAGTCCCTTTTTGGTACACGATTAGATTATAAGGTTGACGACCATCTGAGCCTGGGCGCCACGCTGATGCATTTGACCGAGCAACCGATCACGCAAAACGAAGTTGTTGGCCAGGAATCCATTTCAAACACAATGGTAGGGTTTGATGCCAATTATAGTTCGCCGTCCAGGTTTCTTACCAGGCTGGTTGATAAAATACCCTTTGTGCATACAAAGGTCCCTTCTTCGTTCAATTTTAACGGCGAATTTGCACAACTGATACCGGGTAGCCCTTCGGCGCTTAACTTTGCGGGATCGAAAAACGGAACCGCTTACCTTGATGATTTCGAAAACAGCCAATCGGTAATTGATGTGAGCGCTGCTAATACCTGGCAAATTTCCAGTGTCCCCAATAACCCTGCATTTCCGGAATATTCGCATTTTAACGACCTGAGTTATGGTTACAATCGTGCCCGACTGGCATTTTATAATATCGACCCGATATTTTATACCAGCACTACTATCCCGATAAGCCGTAACGAGTTGTCAAATAACTATGTAAGGCAAGTGCTCGAAACGGAGGTGTTTCCATTTAAACAATCGCCTACCGGCCAGCCTTTGCCGCTTGCAACTTTCGACCTAGCTTACTACCCGATGGTTCGCGGGCAGTACAATTTTACCACAACGGGCCTAAATAATGACGGTACCCTGCAAAATCCCAAATCACGTTGGGGAGGTATCTTCCGGGGCATCAACTCAAGCGACTTCCAGGATCTGAACGTGCAGTATATTGAATTTTGGTTGCTCGACCCCTTTATCAATAAACCCAACTCAACCGGCGGCGACCTTTATTTTAACCTTGGAAATATTTCGGAAGATATATTGAAAGACGGCCAGAAAGGCCAGGAAAATGGTTTACCCGCGGATGGCAGCACCACTAACACCACCGAAACGGTTTGGGGCAGGGTGCCAACCATACAGCCGGTAGTAAACTCATTTGACAGCGACCCCGCAGCACGTGCCTTCCAGGACGTTGGTTTGGACGGATTAAACGATGCCGGCGAGCAAGTAAAATTTGCCAATGTTGTTCAACAAGTAAAGGGTCAACTATCCGCCCAGGCAGGCACCGATTTTGCTGCCGACCCGGCTTCGGATGATTACCAATATTACCAGGGCCCGGCGCTCGACAGGGCAGGGGCGGGCATCCTTCAGCGCTATAGCAAGTATAACGGAACCGAAGGCAACTCACCTACTTCGCAGCAGTCCCTGGCTTTACTCGGGCTGCAAACTTCTGCCTCAACCGCGCTTCCCGACGGCGAAGATATTAACCATGACAATAACATGGACCAGGATGACGAGTATTTTGAATACCAGGTACACCTGAGCCCGCAAAACCTGGTGGTAGGCCAGGGCTATGTAACCGATAAAGTTACCTCGCAAATTAAATTACCCAATGGTACCACAACAACCGTAAGCTGGTACCAGTTTAGGGTGCCTATTAATTCGTACCAAAGCGCGATTGGCGGGATCCAGGATTTTAAATCAATCCGTTACATGCGCACCTACCTTACTAACTTTGCCGATACCGCCATATTAAGGTTTGCCACCATGCAGCTGGTGCGCGGCGAGTGGCGCGCATTTAATTCAGAGAATAACCCTGGAAATGTGATTTCGGACATTGCCAATGCTCCGCTGGATAACTCGACTATCGACGTTGAAACGGTGAACATTGAAGAGAATGGCGCGCAAAGCCCGATTCCGTATGTGGTGCCACCGGGAATCCAACGCCAAACGGATTATAGCAATTTGCAGGCAAACACCAAACTGAACGAGCAATCGCTATCAATAAAGATCACCAACCTAAGCGATGGCTATTCGAGGGCTGCGTTTAAGTTATTTAATAACGATATGCGCCAGTACAAACAAATGCAAATGTTTATACACGCCGATGGAACCAACCTGAAGAATAATGACCTGAACGCTTTCATCAGGCTGGGTGCGGATTATATCAATAATTATTACGAATACGAAATACCGCTGCAGGTAACGCAACCCGGCACATCCGATCCGAACTCCATTTGGCCGGCGGTTAACGAACTTGACCTGACGCTTACGAAATTAACGAACGCAAAACTCGCGCGAAATAACGCCAGGTACCATGGAGGCCCATGGCCGCTTACCCTACCATTTAAAATGTCGGACGGGCGGGATACCATCACGATAGTAGGTGAGCCCGACCTGAGCCTGGTTACCACTATTATGCTGGGGGTACGCAACCCGATAAAAACCGGTTCAACGTCCAGCACAGACGACGGCATGGCCAAATCGGGTACGGTTTGGTTTGACGAATTACGACTAACGGATTTCAACGAAAAAGGGGGATGGGCAGCTATAGGAAAGGTTAATGCCAAACTAGCCGACTTTGCCGATATAACCGTATCGGGTAATAAAACTACCGCCGGGTTCGGGACCCTCGATTCACGGATGGAGGACCGGAGCCTAAATGATATAACGGGGTACAATATAGCTGCCAATGTGGAACTCGGAAAGTTCTTCCCGGATAAAAAGGGTATTCATATACCCGCTTATGTTAATGTTTCCACGCAAGTAAGTACGCCCGAATATGACCCTGCTTCTCCGGATATTTTGCTGTCGCAAAGTTTAAGCGCCGCGCAAACCACCCAAAAACGGGATTCGATAAAAACTGCTGCCGAAGATTACAGCCTGCGCAAAAGCATAAATTTTACCAATATACACAAGGCCCGAACCGACCCGAAGGCGAAGCAACATGTATGGGACCTGGAAAACTTTAATGCCACTTTTGCCTATAGCGAGTACGATCATCACGACTTTACCACATTAAACGACCAGGAAAAAACATATAAAATGGCCCTGGCTTATCAATTTAACGATCAACCAACATACCTGACGCCCTTTGCCAAGATCATTAAGAAAAACTCGCTGGCTTTATTGCGCGACATAAATATCAGTTTGTGGCCGTCAAGGTTGAATTTCAGCATCAGTTTCGATCGTTTTTATTCGGAGAACACGCCTCGTAATAATGATCCGGAGGAAACAGTGCCGATCCCCACAACCTATAATAAAACGTTTACTGTTACACGTGTTTATGGGCTGGGCTGGAACTTCACCAAATCATTATCGATGGATATTGACGCCACCAACCTGGCTACCGTTGATGAACCTTACGGCTCGCTTAACGGCTTAAAACTGGATACACTTTGGCACAACATATTAAACCTGGGCCGTACAACCAATTATAATCACAGTATAACCTTTAACTACACGCCGCCTATAAATAAAATACCGGGTATGGATTGGGTGGGGGTAACTACACATTACCAAACTACGTTCCACTGGCAGGGTCAGCCGTTATTTGCTATTGACGATCCGCAATATGATGTGGGTAACAGCATCGCGAACACCCGCACTATCCAGATAAACCCGACTTTGAATTTTGATATGCTTTACAATAAATTCGGCTTTGTTAAAAAGTCGAAGAGTAAGGACAATACCGACAGTTTCAACAAATTTTGGGTAGGTTTAGTAACCAGTGTTAAGAATGCCAGTGCAACCTTTACACGCACCGATGGTACCTTTATACCGGGTTATTTGCCGCAATCCAACTTTTTGGGCGAGGACTTTAATTATGGCGCTCCCGGCGTTGGATTTTTGCTGGGTGGTCAGGGCGATCTGCGCGCTACGGCTCTTTCCCATGGATGGATCAGTACCGATACCCTGCAAAACCAGCTATACGTAACTACTTTTAACGAGGCACTTAACCTTAAGAGTACCATTGAGCCGATCAAAGACCTGAGGATTGAATTAACGGCCTTTAAAAACCAGGATCATTCGTACCAAACAAACTTTAAATCAATTGACGGATCGAGCGATATCCAAAGCTATAATCCTGTTACAACAGGCGATTACAGCATCTCGTATTTGACCATCGGTACCGCATTTTCAAAGATCACCGGCGTGAACAATAATTCGGCAACCTTTCAAAAATTCGAGGATAACCGGACAGTGATCTCTAAAAGGTTAGGGGCAACAAATCCAAATTCAAGCGGGCCACCTACCAACGGTTACGCCGATGGATATGGCCCTAACTCGCAAAACGTACTGGTGCCGGCTTTCCTGGCCGCGTATTCGGGTAAGCCCGCTACCGGTGTAAATTTAAGCCCGTTCCCTAATATCCCGATACCAAACTGGCAGATCACCTATAATGGTTTGAGCCATGTTGGATTTTTTAGCGATATTTTTGAATCGTTTGATATAACGCACGGGTACCGGTCGTCATACAACGTAAGCGGTTACAGTACGCTATTGCAATACCAGGCAGCTAACGGGGCAGTAAGTTCACGTGACGCTAATAACGACTTTTTACCGCAGTACCAGTTTTCATCGGTAACTATTTTCGAGCAATTTGTTCCGCTGATCGGTTTGAATGCAAGGTTCAAAAATAGTATGACCGCTAACCTCGAGTACCGTCAAAGCCGCTCGTTGAGCCTGAGCGTATTAAACAGCCAGCTGGCGCAGGAAAATCAAACCGCATTGGTTTTGGGATGGGGTTACCACGATAAAGATTTTCATTTCCCTTTTAACTGGTTAAGCGGGCGAAAAAATGATGTGAACTTTAAGATCGACTTCTCGCTGCAAAGCACTAAAGATTTGATCTACCAGGCCGATGTGCAGGAAGCACAGGTATCATCGGGTGCACAAAATATTACCGTTAGGCCGTCTATCGACTACGTAGTAAGCCAGCATTTTAACCTCAGTTTATTTTACGATTCAAACATCACCCGGCCATACACTTCGCAAACGTTTAATACGGCATTTACCACATTTGGGATCAATCTGAAGTTATTGTTGCAGTAGGTTAGTCATTGGTTGATTGTGGGGGAGGGAGATTGAACAAGCGAACGGATGAACGTAAAAGCAAACCCTGTTTAGATAAAGTAAAAGGCCCGGTTGAAAATCCTTCAACCGGGCCTTTTACTTTATCCTAATCTCTAATCAACTAACCGCTAGTCCTCCTTGCTTACGCTTCCTGAACCTACGGTTCTGCTGTCTGTAATGGTTGCGCTGCCAGAATAAACGACATTGCCTGAGCCTACGATATGGGCGGATACTGTTTTATCAGCAGTTAAATAGGCATTGCCCGAGCCGGTGATAACAAACGATGCTGAATTTGTTTTCAATTCTTTGCCCTTAACTTCGCCTGATCCGCTGATAGTCACTTTGGTTTCATCTGCCGTACCGCTGAGGTGGATCGTTCCCGAGCCACTGATGGTAGCGTGCAAATTGCCTGATTTAACGGATGATTCGATATCGCCCGACCCACTTAAAGTAACCCGCACATTATCCCCGCTCACAGCCTCACCTTCTACCTTGATCGATCCGGAACCTGCGTTGGTTAACGCTGAAAGCGATTTTGCGGTTACGTAAATATCGATCTTTCCATAATGGTCGCTGTCCCAATCGTGATGATGTTTAAATCTTATTTCCAGGTTGCCATCTTTAACATCAGTTTCTATTTCATTGATAATGTCAGAACTGGCTGATATTTTCAAACTCTCGGTGCCATTAATGTTTACATGCACATCAAACGGCCCTGACGAAGCAAGGCTGTGGAATCCCGCAACCTCGCGGCTTTCTTCCTTTTGGGCCGAAGCTTTAAAACTAACAGCAATTACCAGTATCGCTGCTAAAATAGTATAGGTTAGTCTTTTCATAATTGTTTGTTTTATTGATAAGATGCTACCAATCATCAAAGCGTTGCACCAGCCCGAAAGAATTTAAGTTTTAAGGGTAAACCTTAACAAGGCGCTTTTTTTTTAATCTCTAGTCTCCGGTTAACTAATCTCTAATTAACCAACCCCAGCTTTTTGTCAGCCCGTTTTTTACGACGTACTTCGCGCCGCAGTATCCTTTGCTGTTTTTTTACTTTGCGGTCCGCTAAATAGGTTTTTTGTTGTTGGATAAGAGCAGCGGTTTCGTCGATCTTTTTTTTGTTGAGCCCAACGGCCGGCTTTATTCCGCTGAGCAGCGTTTGCCAGGCAAATTTAAAAAACGGGGATTCGCTGTCGCGCCTTTCGGTTACATAGGAGGACCGTGGTTCAACTCCCGGCGCGTCGGGATTATCGTGCTTTATGATAAATACATTGGCATATAACGACTCAAAGGTACGGGCATGCAAATTATTAAGCACCGTATCTTCTTTTAACAAACTTACCGTAAGTTTATTGTATAATAAGGTGATCTTACCCCGGCTTGTTGAACGATCTGCGCTGATGTCGAAATCAAATTGTTTTAAAGTGCCATTGTTTATTTTTATCATGGATAAGGGCCGTAGCGCCGGGTTCAGGATCTTGAGGTTCATCGCCCCCAGGTGC
>Ga0206921_10316_pt1 | contig 11038 bp, 8 predicted proteins | sample Alteio_BWOrgHeat_66_FD_152930 | JGI IMG/M metagenome (GOLD analysis project Ga0206921, IMG submission 152930) | Enriched cells from forest soil in Barre Woods Harvard Forest LTER site, Petersham, Massachusetts, United States -... | ecosystem: Environmental > Terrestrial > Soil > Temperate forest >...
ATGATTATGGCGATCAGGCTAATTTAACCGGTGTTAAAACCGGCGATCCGGATAAGATCATGAACATTACCATCCGTAAAGACAGAAACTATGGCTATACACTACAAGCTACAGGTGGCGATGGTGAGGATATGTTGCCTAAAAGTGACGGAGTGCCTGATGCAAACCGTTACCTGGGTACATTAAATAGTTTTATTTTTAATGGCGATCAGCAAATTGCTGTTTTAGGTAGCATTAATAACACCAATGTTAATACCTTTTCCTTTGGCTCAACCAGTGGTGGCGGCGGAGGTGGTGGTGGTTTTGGCGGCGGAGGTGGTGGTGGCGGGGGAGGCCGTGGAAATGCAGCCCGTGCCGCTATGAGTTCTGGTAGCCTTATAACCAGCCAAAATGGACTTACCGATGCCCATTCAATTGGCGCAAATTTCCGCGATCAGTGGGGAAAACACCTTGCTGTATACGGAAGCTACAGTTTTGCCGATAATACCGTTAATACAATAACTGAAAACAATCAACAAAACCTTTCCCCGGTAAATCCAAGTGTTAACAATCAAAACAGTAATGAAACCGACAGGAACATCAACCATCGTTTAACGTGGAATATGGAGTATACCCCCGATACCAGTAACTATTTTAAAATAACCCCTACGTTTTCATACGCGAGTGTAAACACCAATGAAAGTGAAACGGTTGCTTTATTAAGGAAGGGCGATACCACATCTGCTTATACATCCAATACCTATGCAACATCATCGGCCCCTAATTTTGGGTTGAATCTTTTATATAACCATAAGTTTAAGCGCCGTCACAACTTTAGTGCTTATGTTACCTTAGGTTCAACCACAAGCAATCAGTATCAAAACCCAACTTATAATTATACGGCAGGCATACCAACTGCTCCTGTGGATCAGATGATCACTACCTATAGCCGTACAAACAGCGTAGGTACAACATTATCGTATCTATCGCCAATAGGCCGCCGTGATTACCTGGAGGTTAATTATGCTTTTAATTACGCCTCAACAACAAATGATAAAACTGCCGATACAAGTACAACCCTACCGCCGTCTGCGTTTTTTACCCCCGATAGCGCGCTAAGCAACCGGTATAATTTTACATTTATGACCAACCGCTTTGGCTTAAACTATCGTTTTATAGAAAAGAAATACAACTATACCTTAGGTTTAGCGGCACAGCCAGCCGTATTAGATGGCAATTCACCACAAACAGGGGCTACTACACACATTACTACTTTTAATGTAGTACCAACCGTACGCTTCATATATAATTTTTCGCGGAGCCATACTTTTATGTTTAATTATAATGGCTCAAGTACAGCTCCAACTTTTTCGCAGTTACAGCCAGTTACCGACTTTTCAAACGCGTTATACCCGGTTTCAGGTAATCCGGATCTTAAGCCTCAATTCACCAATAATATCTGGATCAGGTATAATTCCTTTGATTTTAATACAGGGAATATATTGTTCACAAGCTTAAATTTTCAGCAGATAAGCAATTATATAACCACCAATACAGTAACCTATCCGCGTACTTATACTCCAGATCCCCGGTTTGCAAACACCACATTAACGAAATATGTAAATGCCGATGGTTATTATACCACCTCGGCTAACGTTGTATACGCTAAACCGTGGGATAACCGTAAATATACTTTATCACTTACGGGTGCTATAACCTATACCAATAGTATCGGTTATTTAACCAGTGTTGATTCAACAACATATGCGCAGACAACCGAAAAGAACGTATCAAAGAACATACAGTACACACCTGGCTTAAAGTTCAGGGTTGATCTTATCAATATTATTGATGCCCAGGCTATAACAAACTATGCTGTAAACCGCACAAGTAATTCTGTTGAGAACGCTTTAACCGAAGGTATGTCAAACGTACGCACCTGGACACTGGGCGCTAACGGCAAAAACTACTTTGGCGATTGGACTTTCAGCTATGATTATTCAAAACAATTTAACTATGGCTATTCCTCAACCTTAAACATTACCAACCCTAACATTTTAAATGTTTACCTGGAGCGCCGGTTCTTAAAAGGCAATCGCGCTACATTGCGCTTGTCGGTATTTGATTTATTTAATGAAAACACTGCTTTTTCAACAACTTCAACAGTAAGTTCATTTACCGAAACTCAAACAAACAGGCTTTCACGATATTACCTGGCAACCTTTACTATAAGGCTGCAAAAGTTTGCGGGTAAAGCGCCTGTTCAGCAAGATAGCCCTCGTGGTTTCAGAAGAGAAGGTGGCGGCGGCGGTCCGGGTGGTGGTGGACCTGGCGGCGGCGGCCCAGGTGGGGGCGGCTTTGGCGGCGGACCTCAATAGCATTTTGTTTAGCAGAACATAAAAAAGGCTCACTGATAGAATTATGTGAGCCTTTTCTGTAGAGACGCAATATTTTGCGTCTCTAATGTGGCTATTGCTTTATTAATACGGTATTTATAACCAGTTCAAGGTCTTCAAGATCGAACGGTTTTGCCAGGTAGGTTTCAGCACCGGCGTGATTGGCAAGTATTTGAATGTCGCTGTTTGCAGAAAAGTAGATAACCGGTATAGCTTTTAAGGCCTCATTCATTTTGAGTGATTGGGTAGCCATAATACCGCCTTCATCAGGTATCCAGTTATCCATCAGTATCACATCCGGTAAAATACCCGAAACCCTGTCAACAATATTATTGCAATTGGTGAACGTAAATACCTCCCAGCCTTGTTCTTCTAAAATATAACTACAGATAGAAAGTATATCTTCATCGTCATCAAAAATGATAATTTTTTTACCTGTTTTATTCATCAGTATGGCAATAGCATAACTCTACAATTGGTTAAAACACTTAAAAGAACCAAATGTTCTTGCTTGTATAAAATTTAGGTGAATATAGTTTTATATCGCAAGAAATATACTTTTTTAAGCCACATTTATCAGTTCCTGATTTAACAACTGTTCATCACGTTTCTTAATTTTAGCTTTATGTAAAAAGCGCAGGTGTAGCAGGCCTATCATTAATGCAATAACTCCTTCGCCCAATACGGTGTTAGTAGTGCCTATCCATTTGCTTATGCTACCGATAAGCAAACCGCCCAAGGGCTGCATCCCGAAAAATGCCATGGCGTAAAAACTGATAACCCGGCCGCGCATATTGATATCCGATGTAGTTTGTATCACCGTATTGCTGATCGTGATCTGCGACATCATACCAAAACCTGCAATTGCTGAAAATATCAGGGCCAATATATAATTACCCTCATGCGAAAACAGCACCAGGCCCGCACCAAACACCAATGTATTTATCCCCAGTATTTTTTTAAGGTTATGCCCCGGTTTAAGCGAAGCCAGAAATATTGCCCCAGCAAATGCGCCAAGCCCAATAAAACTATCAATAATACCAAAGGTTGATGCAGTCCCTTTAAAAACATCCCTCGCATAAAATGGTATAAGCGTGCTATATGGCAATACAAATAAGCTCACCAACATAAGCATTATCAGTATAAATGATATTTCGGGGGTACGTTTAATATAACTGAAGCCTTCCTTGAGTTCGCCAAAAACGTTTTTTGGATGCGGCTTATTAATATATTTCGGCAGCTTCATGAGTAATAAGGAGATGATAACCGCAACGAAGCTCAAGGCGTTCATCAAAAAACAAACACCATCGCCCAGGTTCTCCAATACTATACCCGCTATGGCAGGGCCAATAAGCCGGGAAAGGTTTACCATTGATGAGTTAAGGGCAAGCGCGTTGGGCAGATCATTTTTATCTTCGATCATTTCGTAAACCAATGATTGCCTCGCAGGTACATCAAAAGCATTTATTATACCTAAAACTACGCTCAGCGTCAGTATTTCCCATACCACATAATGTTTAGAAAATATGAGTATAGTTAATAAAACAGCCTGTATCATTGATGCCACCTGCGTGGTAAGCAACACCCGGTAGCGATTGTACCTATCTGACACCACACCGCCCAGCAATGAAAATAAAAATGATGGGAATTGGCTCGCAAAAAGCGTTAGCCCCAGCATAAATGTGGAATGTGTAAGCGAATATATAACCCAGCTTACTGCGGTTTTCTGCATCCAGGTTCCTATTAATGAAATGGATTGCCCGCCAAAATATAACCTGTAATTTCTGCTTTTAAATGCTCTGAATGTACTTATGTTCATTATCACCCTCTATTTATTATTATTCGATAAGCTGTCCGCCCTTACTCAAAATCAACTATTTTGGTTAGTGGCGCAATAGCCTGTTTTAGTATTTCCTGTTCTTCGGCAGTGCAGGTTGCATGAATGGCTTTTTCCAGCCATTCATCCCTTTCGCTGCGCATCTTTAATATGGTTTGCTCACCTTTTTCAGTTAGTGATATAACTACTTTCCGCTTATCCGTTTCTGAATTGGTGCGGATGATCAACCCCTCCTCCATAAGATGACTCAATATTTGCGACATCGATTGATTGGTAATCTTTTCCATTGAGGCCAGTTCGCTTGGCAATAACCCGCCGTGCTGTAATAGTAAACCGAGTGTAGACCGCTCGGTAAGCGAAAGCTGCTGTGCGGTGATCGATTCCCTGCGTAATTTTTTTATCAGCCTTGTTACAACTGTCCGCAAGTCTGATACATATTGTAGATCTTTTTCGTTACTCATATTATAGTAAGTTATACTAATAAGTTTACCTTACAAATATACGGCTTGTTTTTATAATGTATTTACAGCCATTATCATCCTATTGTTATAATTTTTTTATGATATTTTAGGTTAGCCATTAAATTTATTACCTTGAACATCTACATGTATAATTGCGGATAGTTTTCCGTTTTAATACCTAACCTGTGAAAATGTGCTGACAAATGAATGCTACTGAAAATTATGAGCTTTTAATCGGCAAGATCAACACCTTTATACGGAAGTATTATTTAAATAATCTTTTGCGGGGATTGATCTTTTTAGGAGCGGGCTTATTTTCAGCATATGTAGTTATCACCCTGAGCGAATATTTCGGCAATTTCAGTGTGATATTACGTACTATCCTTTTTTACTTTTTCATTGTATTAAACCTCGGGCTTATTGGCTGGCTCGTGATCCCCTCATTATTGGCCTGGCTAAAATTGGGCAAAACCTTAACCCATGATGAAGCTGCCGAAATCATTGGCAAGCACTTTAGCGGCGTTAATGATAAACTGCTCAATACACTTCAGCTAAAAAAGCAGGCCGTTATTGATGAACGCCACCGCGCACTGATCGAGGCTAGTATCGATCAAAAAATAGAACTGTTAAAGCCGGTCAGCTTCCCATCGGCCATAAACATAAAAGAAAACAGCAAATACCTTAAATGGATAATAACGCCAGTGGCAGTAATCTGTGTAATAGCATTAGCGGCCCCATCGGTTTTAACAGAGAGTACCAAAAGGCTATTGAGGCATAATGAATATTTTGCACCTGTTGCACCATTTAAATTTGTTGTTTTAAACAGCTCCTTAGCCGTAGTGCAAGGTCAGGATCTGAAACTCGATCTGAAACTGGAGGGCGATAAACTCCCCGCCGATGTTTATGTAGAAACCGCGAATAACACCTTTAAGCTTGATAAACAAAACATCAGCCGCTTTCAATACCTGTTCAGTAATTTACAGCAGAATACCGTTTTTAAGTTGACCGCTAATGGTTTTACCTCGTCAGCATATGAGATCAAAGTAAATCTGCGCCCGTCACTGTTACATTTTGATGTTCGGTTAAGCTATCCTGCCTATCTGCATAAAAAAAATGAAACATTGCCCAATGCCGGCGATCTTACCATCCCGGCAGGAACTGTTGTAAACTGGCAATTCCACACCCAAAATGCTACCGGTATGGTTTTTTCTATGGATAATAAAACACAGACGCTTGGTTTAAGCGGTCATGACCTGTTCGAGCATAATGAAAAGATCATTAAAAACGCCGTTTATAAAATAAATCCGCTCAATACCTCTGTTAAAAACAGCGATTCGGCCAGCTATCGGATCAATGTAATTGCAGATGAACCGCCCACTATTTCTGTTGAGGAAAAGCCCGACTCCATCAGCATGAAAGCCCTTTATTTTACGGGTAAGATACAGGACGATCATGGGTTTTCATCCCTCGTTTTCCATTATAAAGTGGGTTCGCCCGGTGAAAATGAAAGGGGTAATACACGTTTATATTCGCTACCTGTTAAGGCTGATCTCAGCCAAACACAGGCAGATTTCTTTTACTACTGGAATTTAAAGGCCCTGGGCATAAAACCCGGCGACCTGGTGACTTACTTTTTCGAGGTTGCCGATAATAATGGTGTTAACGGCCCAAAAAGCGTACGTTCTCCCGAGCATACGCTTAATGTTCCGGATGCTAAGCAACTGAATGAGCAATTAAACGCCGGTACACAGTCGGTAAAGCAAAAAATGCAGTCGGCCATAAAAATTGCGGGGCAAGTGGAGCATGATTCGCAGAAACTGAACGAGCTTTTACTGAATAAGAACACCATATCATTTGATGAAAAAAAGCAGATAGAAGACCTGCTGCAAAAAAAGAAAGATCTGGATGATTTAGTAAAGGATATACAGAACGAAAACAAAAAGAACGAATATAACCGCCAGGAAAATCAGCAGCAGGATCAGGAATTGGTTGCGAAGCAAAAGGAAATGGAAAAGCTGTTTAACAATGTGCTAGATCCTAAAACCCAGCAAATGCTGCAAAACCTGCAGCAGCTTTTACAAAAAGACCAAAAGGATGCTACCCGCGATGAATTGGCGAAAATGCAAACCGACAATAAATCACTGAAAAAGGAACTCGACCGTATGCTGGAGCTTTACAAAAAGCTGGCTTTTGATCAAAAACTGGATCAAACAGCCAATCAGCTTAATCAGTTGGCGCAGCAGCAACAAAAACTAGCTGATCAGAATAAACAGCCAAATACTGATACAAAAACAGCACAGCAGGAGCAGCAAAAAGTAGCCAATGATTTTCAGGATGTTAAAAAAACGCTGGATGAGCTGAAAAAGGAGAACGAGCAGAAAATGGATTTTGAAGATCCGGCGAAAGATGTAAAAAATATAGATCAGCAAATGCAGCAAAGCAGTGATGATTTGCAAAAAAACAACAGCTCAAAGGCATCGCAATCGCAGCAGCAGGCTGCCAAACAAATGCAGCAGCTTGCCAGCAAAATGAAACAACAAAATGAGGAAAGCCAGGATGCTGAAAACAATATAGATATACAGGAACTGCGCGAATTGCTTAAAAATCTGGTAAACAGCTCCTTTCAGCAGGAAAACGTGATGCAAACATTAAAAAGCACCAACCCTACCGATCCTAATTATATCACCCTTGCCCAAAAGCAAAAAGATATAAAAGATAACCTTAAAACAGCTGAAGATAGTTTGTATGCGCTGAGCCGGCGTGTGCCGCAAATACAATCAACCGTTAATAAAGAAATTACCGGGATAAACGATCACATTGATAAAGCGCTTGTTAATTTGGGCGACCGGCAAACACCCGAGGCGTCAGGCAATCAGCAGTTTGCTATGACAGCCATGAACAATTTGGCACTAATGTTGAGTGAAGCGCTTGAACAATTACAAAATATGCAAAAAAACGGCCAGGGAAAAGGCAAAGGCAAAAAACAATCCCTTGCGCAATTGGCACAAATGCAACAGCAATTGAACCAGAACATGCAAAAAGCCCGCGAGCAAATGCAGCAGCAAGGCAATCAGGGGCAAAATGGCCAAAAACAAGGTCAGGGCACTCCTAAAGATAGGCAAGGCGGCAACATGAGCGAGCAGTTGGCTAAAATGGCACGGCAGCAGCAAATGATACGGGAGATGTTGCAGCAGATTAACCAGGACGAAAACAAAGATGGCAGAAATGGTTTGGGAGATCTTGATAAAATTTCGCAGCAAATGGAACAAAACGAACGCGATCTCGTAAACAAGAGAATCACCGATGAAGCATTAAAAAGGCAACAGCAGATTCAAAGCAGATTACTGGACGCGGAAAAGGCTGACCAACAGCGCGAACAGGATCAGCAGCGCGAAAGTCATGCCGGCAAAGACATGCCTCCCGGGTATATTAAAGCATTGCAGGATTACCAACAAGTAAAAGCAAAACAGACAGAACAGATCAGAACGGTGTCTCCGGCACTTAACTTATATTATAAACAAAGAATAAATTTGTACTTTGATCAAATTAATGCCAAGTAGTATGGAACAGGAAAAAGTTCGGGTAGGAAAATTATACACCTTACAGCTGCAAGCCAAAGAGGAAAGTATAGCCCAACTGGAGAATTTAATTGAAAACATAGCAGACAGGTATGGCATCAGCGAAGATACCTTTGCTAATATGATGACTTGCCTTAATGAAGCTTTGATCAACGCCATGAAACATGGCAATAAAATGGATCCGAATAAAAAGGTAATTATAAATGCCGAGGTTGAACCCAAACGCATCGTATGGACCATTACCGACGAGGGTGAAGGGTTTGATTATACCCATTTGCCCGACCCTACAGCGCCTGAAAACCTGGAGAACCTAACGGGCCGTGGTATATTTATTATAAAACATCTTGCCGATCAGTGCATATTTAACACCACTGGCAACGAAATAGAACTTCATTTTAAGATATAATGCCTGCTATACAGTTTTTTGAAGAGGATATTACCTATAAGCTAAAGAACAAAACACAAGTAAGGCAATGGATAACCGATACCATACTTACCGAAGGCTATAAATTAAAAGAACTTACCTACATCTTTTGCTCGGATGCTTATTTATTGCAGATAAACCAGCAATACCTCGACCATGATACCTATACCGATATTGTAACCTTTGATAACTCGGAGGTTGAGGGCCTAATTATCGGCGATATTTTTATATCCATAGACCGAATAAAGGAGAACGCCGCCAAATTTGATGTTACCGAAGCCACCGAACTACATCGCGTAATTATACATGGTGTTTTGCACTTGTTGGGCTACAAGGATAAATCGGCGACTGATAAGAATAAAATGACACAAAAAGAAGATTTTTATTTGAGCAGACGAAGCTTTAATAGCTAATTTTACGTTATAAACACATCATTATAAAAACAATTAGCCATGAAATTATTAGCGATCTTTTTAACTTTAATGCTGATCACGCCGGCAGCTGAAGTTTACCAGTTTAAATTAAAGACCATCGATGGTCAGGACTTTTCTTTAGCTAAATACAAAGGAAAAAAAATATTGGTAGTTAACACAGCCTCAAAATGCGGCTATACCCCGCAATATGCCGACCTGCAAAAATTGGCAGAACTGTATAAAGACAAGGTTGTAGTAGTTGGGTTCCCCGAAAATAACTTTGCCAACCAGGATCCCGGTACAAATGCTGAAATTAAAAGCTTTTGCACAGGCAAATACAACGTCACTTTTCCATTAAGCGAGAAAGTAAGTGTTAAGGGCGATGATATTGCGCCGCTGTTCAAATATTTGACTGAAGCGCCAAACCCTGATTTTACAGGTGAAATAAAATGGAACTTTGAAAAATTCCTGCTTGATGAAAATGGTAAACTGATCCACCGTTACCGCTCAGCAGTAAAACCACTGGATCCATCAATTACAAATGCATTGTAAGCATAATTCACATTTATAAAAGAAAAGCCACTGAACATTCAGTGGCTTTTCTTTATCCGGCTATTTTTAATCTTTTCCCGCCGCTTTCTTAGCCTTTTTAGCAGAATCTTGCTGCGTTTTCTGATCTTTTTTAACGTTTGCTATAGAATCCTGTTTCGCTTTTTTGGCCTTATTCTTCTTGTTAAAATATCCCTTTAGCAAAAAGTTGTGTTGTGCCGCTGTAAGGTCTTCGTTTAAGGTTGAGGTTGTTGTATGCACATTTGCCATCGTGGTTTTTGCCTGTTTAACGGTAGCATCCAGATCTTTGGCCATTTTATCGTCATTCAGCAAGCGTCCAAGGCTGCCTTTGCCACCATTTACCTTACCGGTAATATCTGATAAGTTTTGTATCAGTGTGCCCGCATTATCGGCAATACCCGTTAATTTACTGATGATCTTGTCAACATCCATAGGGTTTACAGTGGCCAGCTGGGCTCCATTTTGTACTTCTTGTGCACCATCAGCTCCCCCTGGGGCAACAACTATCAATTTATCGCCCATTAATCCATCACTGCCAATACTCATTTTCGAATCAGTTTTAACGAATTTCTTAACATTGTCATTCAGGGTAAGGTCAACCCTTACAGAGCTATCTGTTACAATGGTTATGGCATCAACCACGCCTACATTAATCCCTGCAAACCGCACATTGTTACCAACCCGCAATCCATTTACATTTTTAAACCTGCCATAAACATTAAATGTTGAATTAAAGAGGCTTTTCTTACTCCCTAACAGAAACACAGCCAGTACCAGTACCAATAAGCCGGTAAAGGTGAATAAGCCTATTTTTATTTTTTGAGATGCGGTAGTTTTCATGATATATCCTTAAAAAATTCTTTTACAATTTGATCTTTTGATTTTTGAAGGGCTTCAAATGTGCCTTCAGCTATATATTTTCCATCATTCATAATCACTACACGGTCGGCGGTTATGCGTGCGCACTCCATATCATGCGTTATGATAATTGATGTGGTTTTATATTTCTTTTGCATAGATAAGATCAGCTCGCTAATCTCTCTTGATGTTATTGGGTCGAGGCCTGTTGTTGGCTCATCATACAGCATTATTTCGGGCTTAATGATCAGCGTACGCGCGAGTCCTATACGTTTACGCATACCTCCCGATAGATCTGAGGGTAATTTATCCACCGCGTCAAGCAATCCTACGCCATCTAAAACCTCATTTATGCGTTCCTGTATCTCATGCTCGTCTTTAAGTTTTAAAACCCGTGTAAGCGGAAATTCCAGGTTTTCACGCACCGTCATTGAATCATACAGCGCCCCGCTCTGGAACAGAAAGCCAATTTTCATCCTTAATTTCTTCAGTTCCTCCGCGTTCATATCGGCCACTTCGTCG
>Ga0206921_10150_pt2 | contig 11036 bp, 11 predicted proteins | sample Alteio_BWOrgHeat_66_FD_152930 | JGI IMG/M metagenome (GOLD analysis project Ga0206921, IMG submission 152930) | Enriched cells from forest soil in Barre Woods Harvard Forest LTER site, Petersham, Massachusetts, United States -... | ecosystem: Environmental > Terrestrial > Soil > Temperate forest >...
CGAGCGCAGGCCGCCGCCGGTTGGGAACACAGTGAAGACCGGCTTGGTCCGCTGCTTGCGGTCCAGCACCGTTGCGAGACGAATTACGGAGACGTCACCCGAATCCTGGCTTACCGCCAGCGCGTATTCACCACCCGGAGTTACCAGGATCTCTCCCGGCGGGCCGTTGACCGCTACCGTTGCCGCAAGGCGGCGGGTGTCAATATTCAGGAGGGTTACGTTGGATGGATTGGCTACCAGCAGAATATTTTGCTGCGCCTGAACCGCCATGGCGCCCGGTTCGTGGCCCGCGCTGATGGTCTGGTCGATTTCGTTTTGGTAGGGGTTGGCGATCACCAGGGCGTCCAGACCTGAGCCGGTCACGAACATTTGGCCGCCATCGGGATTGAAGCAAAAGTGGCGGGGCGCGATGGCAAGCGGGAGGCGGTTAAGCAGATCCCCGGTTACGGCATCGAGGGTGACGATCTCCCTTGTCTCCGGCAGGCCGGCCAAAATGGTCAGGCCGTCGTTCCGAAACAGGATCGGCCCCGGCGCCGAGTCGACATCGGTCTGACCCAGCAGTGCGCCAGACTTCGGAGAGAAGCGCAAAATCCCGCGTCCGGCAGCGACTGCCACTTGATCCGGGGTGGTGGCGACTGCAAGCGGTGCGAGACCGGCCGGCAACGGCACTTTTGACAGCGTTTTACCAGACGCCAAATCGATCGTCATCAGTGCAGCCGGACGGTCAAGCAAGACTGCCGCGGTGGTACTTTCGCCGAGGAGTGCCATCGCCGCCACCGTCCCAGGCAGGCCAATTTTGGCGGTGATCTTTGGCCTCGCCGGGTCGATGCGATACAGCGTTTGCGTACTGGAACAGGCCGCGAAGACACCGGCGGGACAGACCAGAATGGAGCGGGGAGCTTCGCCCAATGGGATGGCAATTACCCGTTTGAACTCGGCAAGATCGGCAACGACTATGCCTTTTTCGGCTTCGCTGCCAACAAACAGCCAGCCCTGATAGCGTGGCGCGCGGGGCCGGGTGCATGCAGACAGCGCTATCGAAAGCAGGAAGCTTCGGCGGGTGATGTCTGGCGGATTCAAAGCCTATTCTCACACCCCCGATAAGGCCGATTTCTTTTAGTAGTGCTGGTACGAAAATTGCTTTGCTTCGTTCGTTTGCGGGTGTAGGATAGTTACCAATCTGGTAGTTGGTAAGAGGGCTTACCGTGACTGCAAAAAAAGGACTCTCGGAATGAACGGAGTCGGGGGAAGGATCGTTGCCGTTCTGGCGACCGGCGCGGCGTGCGGCTGGCTTGGAAGTGCGCCGCTGAACGCGCAGAACATGCTTCACAGCCGCATTCAGGGTGGGCCGGTGCAATTGCTGCCTTCCGATGCGGCGGTCATCGAGACGGAGGAGGCCCGCAAGGATCTGCCCTGTAACGTGACTCCGCTGAAAGCGGTTCTGGGGTTCGATCTGAGGTTCCATGCCGGCTATGGCGTTACGCTGCCTCTGCGGGAAATCGCCGGGAACGGCGATACGCTGACGATGGTTTTTAAAGTGACGTCAGCGGAAAACAAGCAGTCGCCTGCATTCTTTTCGCAGAAGTTCAACGTTCCTCCCTTAGACGAAGACAGCAAGGGCGAAACCTATCTCGAGGGAACGTTCGACGTCGGGGAAGGCTCTTATCATGTTGACTGGATGATGCGCGACCGAATGGAGCGGGTTTGCTCCTCGGATTGGGATGTGACTGCGAGCCTAACTTCGCAGGACCAAAACGTGAAGCCGGAGATTGGATTAAGCGAGATCGAAGCCGCCGAGCGCGATTTTTTCCGGCCCGACCCGCCGGTAACCCGGACGGCGAGCGAAAATTATCGGGTCAAACTGCTGGTAAATTTTGCGCCGCAGAATTCAAGTTCGGCTGCTATGCCGCCCATCGATACCAGCGCAATCGTCTCCATTTTGCGCAACATTCACCGCGATCCGAGGATCGGCAGGTTCTCCCTGGTTGCGTTCAATATGGCGGACCAGAAGGTGGTCTATCGGGCGGAGGACACCGACCATATCGACTTTCCGGCGCTGGGGAAGGCGGTCAGCGGCGTGAAGTTGGGCACCGTCGATTACAAAAACCTTGCTAATCCTCACAGCGAGGTGGATTTTCTAACTCATTTGGTGGAGGACGAATTGGGACAAGCCAGCGCTGACGCCGTCATTTTTGCCGGTCCGAAGCTATCGCTCGATCAAAACGTTCCAGCCGATGTGATTAAGGACCTTTCGGCTGTCAATCTACCGGTCTTTTATATGAACTACAACCTTCGGCCCCAGCAAAACCCGTGGCGCGACTCGATTGGATCCATGGTCAAGAAGCTGAAGGGGGTGGAATACACGATCAGCCGACCCCGGGATCTGGCGAATGCGTGGAGCGATATTGTGAACCGGATGACGAAAGTGAAACCACAGACGGCATCGCTGACGTCTCCGAAGTAGATGATTTTCAGGGATTCGGGGCTGATTCGACTGGCATTTGCCGCTATGGCGGGGGCAGCAGTCCTTTGCGGACAAAGGTACACCGACCCTGACACCTTGGCCCCCTCCTTCCCTACCCCGCAAACAGTGGTGGATCAGATGCTGTTGATGGCGAAGATCAAGCCCGGAGAGATGGTGATGGACCTGGGGTGCGGGGACGGCCGCATTGTCATTGCGGCGGCGCAGCACTATCAGGCGAGAGCGGTTGGGATTGAGATCCGGCGGGATATTTACGAAAGGACCGCTGCGCGGGTGGCTGACATGGGGCTCTCCGATCAGGTGAAGATCATTCACGGCAACGCGCTGCGAGCCGATTTAACTCAGGCGGATGTGGTCACGCTCTATTTGCTGACCAGTTCGAACGAGCGGCTGAAGCCGATTCTGGAAAAACAACTGAAGCCATCGGCACGGGTAGTTTCGCATGATTTCGAGATTCGCGGGTGGAAAGCAGCGGAAGTGCAAAAACTTATGGTGGCCGGGCGCTCGCACAGCGTTTACCTATATACGATGAGTTCGCGGTAAGAGGAATTGGAGTCTTTCCGCCGGTAGTGCTTCATCGGGCGGCGTTGAGTGGCGGCGGTCATAATCCTCAATCAGGACAGTCAGAAGCCGCATCAGCCGGGCTTTTTCGGACGTCCTCATTTTGGTGTATGCTGTTTACGTTGACGATGTTTTCGGTTCAGGCCATTATGATTACCCCGGCGACGGCAATGATTATTGCCGATTGCGCCTCGCCTGCCTGACGTCGACAGCGATTTAAGAACGACATCAGAAAGGCCCCGGGCGGACGGAATCCGCACCGGGGCCTTTTTCTTTTTGGAGAGAAGAGCATGCACCGAATGATTCAGGTTTGGCTGACAAACAAACCCGGGGCGCTGATGCGCGTGGCCGGAACACTGACGGCGCCGGGAATCAACATTACCGCGATGACATATGCGCCGGACCCAGGGAAGGCAGGCGCTGCCCGGATGACGGTTGCAGCCGACATCGCCTCTCACATGTTGCCCCGCGCGATGGCGCGACTGAACAAGCTGATCGACGTACGCTCCGCCATTGATGTCACCGATGAATCGCGCGGAGCAAAGCCCGCCACGCGACTGGGGATCGCATGCTGACGCCGGAGGCGATCGAAGCAGCAGCGGCGAGGATCGGCGGAGCGATCTATGAGTCCCCGCTTGTTTATTCGGAGACGCTCACCGGCATGGCTGGCAACGCGATCCATCTGAAGCTGGAGAATCTGCAGATCACGGGGTCGTTCAAGGAACGCGGCGCGCTCAACCGGCTGCTTACGCTCACGGACGATGAGCGCAGACGTGGCGTGATCGCGGCCTCGGCCGGCAATCATGGCCAGGGAATCGCTTTTCACGCAGCGCGGCGTGGAATTGCGGCGCAGGTCTGGATGCCACTTTACACGCCGCTGATTAAAGTAACAGCCACGCGCAGCTATGGCGCGGACGTTGTGCTGGAGGGAGAGAATTACGACGAAACGTATCATGCCGCACTACGTCACGGGGAGCAAACTGGACTGACTTTCGTGCATGCCTTCAACAATGAAGACGTCATCGCCGGACAGGGGACGATCGGTCTTGAAATGCTGAGGAGCGGAGTTCAGTTCGATGCGGTCGTCGTGCCTGTGGGAGGGGGCGGGCTGATTGGCGGAATCGGTTGCGCAATCAAGTCGCGGAATCCGAACATACGGGTGATCGGGGTGCAGACCGCGCGGCTCCCGAGCGCACAGGCTGCGCTGCGGGACGGCGAGCCGGTACCTGTGCCGGCGGCGGCTACTCTGGCAGATGGAATCGCAGTCAGGCAAACCGGGTCGCTGACATTCCCGCTATTGAAGAAGTACGTGGACGAGATTGTGACAGTAGAGGAAGAAGAAATCGCTTCAGCGATTTTGGTATTGCTGGAGCAGGAAAAAACGCTTGCGGAAGGGGCTGGCGCAGCTGCACTGGCGGCAGCGCTGGGGGGAAAAATCGGTTGTAGCGGGAAGAGAGTCGCGGTGCTGGTTTCCGGCGGAAATCTGGATGTCTCCATGCTGTCCCGAATCATTGAGCGCGGACTACTTCGCGACGGGCGGCGCCTGAGATTGCGAATCCATCTGCCGGATCATCCGGGCGCGCTGCAACGGGTAGCGGCGGTGATCGCCGTCAATCAGGCCAACATCGTGGAGACGTTGCACAATCGGGCCCACTACGGGGTGAGCCTGGGGGAGACAGCAATTGATATCACTATGGAGACCCGCGGACAAGCCCACGTAGAGAAGCTGCACGGGGCTTTGAGGGACGCCGGGTACCGGTTTAGTCAGGTTGATTAGGCCCGCATGCTAGGATTAAGGCTGTAACTAAAAACACTCCTTTCCTATTTATTTATAAGCACTTAGATGAATCTTCGCTCCCTTTTTAGTCTGCTTTCGTCGGACCTTGCCATTGACCTTGGCACGGCCAACACACTGGTATTTGCCAAAGGCAAAGGCATCGTTGTTAACGAACCTTCCATCGTCGCCCTGAACAAGAACAGCGGGGAGATTGAGGCAGTCGGCAAAGAAGCGAAGGAGATGGTCGGCCGAACACCGGGCAATATTATCGCCATCAAACCAATGAAAGACGGCGTCATCGCGGACTTCAAAGTCACCGAGAAGATGCTGAATTATTTCATTCAGAAAGCGCACAACCGGAAGGTGCTGGTGCATCCGCGCATTGTCATCGGCGTGCCCAGCGAAATCACCCAGGTGGAAAAGCGCGCGGTGATGGATTCGGCGTATCGCGCCAAGGCCAGCGAAGTACATCTGGTGGAACAGGCCATGGTCGCGGCGATCGGCGCGGGGCTGCCGATTACAGAGCCTTCCGGCAACATGGTGGTCGATATCGGCGGCGGGACCACGGACATTGCGGTGATTTCGTTGTCCGGAATTGTGTATTCGCGGTCGGTGCGCGTTGCGGGCAACGAGATGGACGACGCCGTGATGCAGTACATGAAACGCAAGCATAATTTGCTGGTTGGCGAGCGCACGGCAGAATCGATCAAGATGGAGATCGGGTCGGCTTATCCGCTGGACCGGCCGCTTACGATGGAGATCAAAGGACGCAATCTGATTGAAGGCGTGCCGAAGACCGTGCTGATTGACGACAGCGAGGTTCGGGAAGCTTTGTCGGAATGTATTGCAACGATCGTGAATGCGATTCGCGTGGCGCTCGAGCGAACGCCGCCGGAACTTTCGGCGGATATTTCGGATCGTGGAATTGTTCTGACGGGTGGCGGGGCGCTGATTAAAAACCTCGATAAGCGTATTCGCGAGGAGACCGGGCTTCCGGTTTCCATTGCCGACGATCCGCTGGCGTCGGTGGTGCTGGGAACCGGGAAAATGCTCAGCGACTTTAAGTTGCTGCGGCGGATTTCGATCGATCAATAGGCGGGCAGGCGATCGGCGCTACTTTGGGTCAGCGATTGAGGTTATTGTTGCGTCGGTGCGAAACTTTTTGTAATCGCTGAAGGTCATATTTTCTTCGATGTTGAATTTCTTCACCAGTGCCAGACGCGCGGCGCCCTTCACATAGACCCGCGACGGCGCCCATACTTCGTCGTTGATGCGCTGAGCTTCGAAAGTCAGCACCGCGCCTTTCGCAATCCGCGCGATGAATAAGCCGAAGGAAATTGTATCGAGGGTCTCGGCTTCGACTCTGACCCATTGGAAGTCTATCTGGTCGATCCAGAAAGTTGCGCGCAGATTGTGCAGGATGCCGCCGTTCCTGCCCTTGTAATCGGGACGGGGTTCGGCGGTGATTTGCCAGGCCGGACGGCCCTTCAGCACCGGTTCACCGACGATAGTGAAGTTGAAGGCGTTCGGGATGTCCCACTGTTCATCCCGCTTCCTGAGCCTCTCGCGCCGCGCCACCTCTTGCCGTTTCGTTACTTCGTCCGCACTGAGCTTGCTGGCTTCCAGGGCGGCACTCGTGGCCTTCGCCTGCTCCTTTTTTTCGTCGCCCGGAGCGAGAGGCTTGCCATCCTTCGCAACCAGGCGGTTGTGCGGCTTCCCACCGAAGTACAACACTTCCTGGAGCTTCGAGTGGACGGCTTTGACACCGCCCGAGTTATCGAATTCGGTGGACTGCGACAGGATGTTGAAGGTGTAGTCGCGCAGGACGTCCTGATTCCGGAAGTCGAGCTTGACGGAGCGGTTAACGATATCGCGCGCAGTCTCGGCGCAGAACAGAGGAATACCGGCGGCGGCCAACAGAAATGTGATGACCTTCAGCATGTCCTCTTTAGTTTATCTTTTCTTTATCAGTACTGATGCACTATACCGACGCGCTACATTGACTTAGAGTTCCATACATGCGCGTCCACCTGATCACGACTGGCGGCACCATCGAAAAAGTTTATTCGGAGCAATCGGGCCAGGTGGAGAACGTCTCTGCGCAGATCAATCGCTATCTGCAAACGCTGCGGCTGCCGGAGTTGAGGGTCGAAGTGACGCCGTTGATGAATAAAGACAGCCTTGAGATGACGGATGAAGATCGCGACATGGTGCTGGTAGTGGTACGGGCACGCGCGGCCCAGGCGCCGGTAGTGATTACGCATGGTACCGACACGATAGTGGAGACCGGCAAACTGCTGAAGGCAAAGATTCACCCTTTGCGTCATCCGGTTATTCTGACGGGGGCTATGGCGCCGCTGGGGTTCGAACGCTCCGACGGGCTGCAAAATTTAACCGAGAGTCTGTTTGCTGCACGAGTCCTGAAACCCGGGGTATGGATCGTGATGCACGGCCAGTATTTCGATGTCGACAACGTGCGCAAGGATCGCGAAGCCAGCCGGTTTGTGGCCATCCGGACTTCTCCAGCACAAGCTATGGAGCCGGAGACGTAACCTCGACTTGAGCGAATGTAGCCTGCCAGTCTGGCAATTCGTAGGGCTTCATGCCGGTCTCGAAGGGAGCGCTCAAGTCTGCCGAGCCGCCGGCGGCAAGCGACCGGACGGTGAAGCTGAAGGTACCGACGGGGGTCGCGTTGGCTCGTGAATCGCCCGCCAAAAGGGTTACCTTGCCGGTGACGCCGGCCATTTCTGCCCCAGAGTGATTCACCACCACGAAGTGCGCTGTTGGCTTCTTGTTTTCCGTTACTAAACGGACACCCGTAACTTCGATGTACTTCTGCAACGGATTGGTCGAGGCCGGTGCGGTGGTGGCGGCAGATGTCGCAGCAGTGGCTGATGCGGTGGACGGCTGATGATTCAGAGACAGGTAAATTGCGGCAAAGATGCCAACAAAGGCCAGCCCGAAAGCCACGCTGAGCAGCCACGTGGGCAGGCCCTGCCGTTGCGGCGGCGGGGCCCAGGCTGGCGCCGGGGGGGCATATTGCTGCTGCGGTGGCGCATATTGGGCAGGGGGCGGCGCGTATTGCTGTTGCGCAACGGCTTGCGGGGGCGGAGCCTGGGGAGGGGGCGCCCAAGCCGGCGCCGCGGGTGCGTACTGCTGCGGTGGAGGCGCGTACTGCTGCGGCGGGAGTTGCTGGGCAGCGGCGGCGGTATCGGCGCAAAATGGGCACTCGGTCTTTGAAGGAGGGACGTCTTTCCCGCAGCGCGGGCAAACCCAGTTGAACATTTGTGTTCTCTCCACTGTATTACGAACCGCACGGGCCTGTGTAATACAAGAAAGTACAGATGGCACTGAAATTCCTGTATCGGACGGCCGGAGGGGGCGCAGGACGGGTGGCTCTGCTGCCGGGCGCATGGAACCCGCCGACGGTCGCCCACATCGCCATCGCGCGGGCGGCCCTTTCCTGGGCCGACGAGGTAGTTTTGATCATTCCGCGGAAGTTGCCGCACAAAGAATTTGCCGGGGTATCGTTCGAAGAACGGGCATTTGTGCTGGAACGGCTGGCGGCCGAGGAAGGATTTTCCGCAGGCGTTACCGAGAGCGGTTTATATTTCGAGATCGCGGCCGAAGCCGGGCGGGCACTGGCGAACAGGGAGATCGGGCTCGTTTGCGGACGCGATGCCGCGGAAAGGATCGCCTGCTGGAACTACGACAGACGCGGAGTATTCGAGGAAATGGTGGAAAAGCATCCGCTCCTTGTGGCGTCGCGGTTCGGCTTGTGGGAAGGCGCCGGTCCGGGCATCATACAAATTGCGATAGATTCGTCTTTCGATCCGGTCTCCTCCAGCGAAGTACGGCGCCGTTTGCAGACAGGCGAGGACTGGATGCCACTGGTGCCAGAGGCGATTCGCAGCGAGGTGGCGCGGCTGTACGCCGGTCGCGGATAATGAAAAGGTGAATCGCCGAGCCGCGTGCAAAGCTCTGCTGAGTCTTCCTGGTCTCAGTCTGCCGGGGATCCGTTTGTTCGGGCAGGACGCGCCCCAGACATCCGCCGGACCTGACGGGTACAAAGTCTATACCGAGATCCCCCGGCTTTTCATGCCACCGACGCGAGTGAAACTGCTGCGGCGCGAGAAAGAACGACGTTCCCTGCGCTGGGAACAATTCGAATTGCTGTGGAACGGTAACGCTTCATTCCCCGAACTGGGCTTCGCGGCAGCGCTGCACTATCAGATCTCCCAGGACATCGATGTGGGTAAACGCGCCGTGCTCTGGGGCGCCGAGCAGGGTGAAGACGTCCGCCAAGTTGCGCTGATTTACGACTGGTGCGGATCGATTATTACTCCACCGGAGCGGGGGAAGATCGTACCGAAGCTGCAGAAGGCCGCTGCTGGTCCAACGCCAAAGACGCTGGTGGAGGCGCGCAATAAGACGCTGGCGGCTATTGTGCTTTCGGAATCGCAACCCGCAGTTGCGGAACGGGCGCTGAAAGATATCTACGAAAACTACTGGATGCGCGTGTTCATCCCGGGAATCCGCAGCGCCAAAGGGCGGGTGGGCAATGCCGACGCCAACGCCATGATGGAGTTGATGCACGCCTACCGCGATAACCTCAACTACGATCTGCGCGAGGGGTTGCCGAAGTGGTTCCGCGACTATCCGATGATCCACATCATGGCGCATTACCCCGCTCCGTGGCCCGCTGAAGCGAACGAATACCGTATCCCGGCGGATCCGGAAATCCTGAAGAGCGGTCCGGACCTGCGCAAGGCGACGCTCTCGCGCGCGGCGGAACTGGCGATGGTCGCGTTCGACACCAATGCTCCCGAGACCCAGGTGGTGCAGGGTTTCGTGATGAACGACCGGTTCCTGATGCGTGAGGGCTATGGCATTCCGTACGAAATGATGTGGGCGAATCCTTATCAGCCGGGATTGAGCCACTATCACATTCCGCCTGCGCTGCATGATGAAATCGGCGGGGAATTGTTCGTACGCTCATCGTGGGAAGACGATGCCACGTGGGTTGGATACTTCGATGGGCAACTGCAGTTGTTCAACGAAGGCAGCGTCGTTAGGGTTGACCCGAAACTTTCCCACGAGCCGCTGGATCTGGAAGAAGCGACGGTGTTCTTCGCCCGCGATGCGAAGAAGTTTCAGGTGCCGGAGCGCACGGGCGAGGACGCGCTGGATGATGTTTTCATCGTTGGCCTGGAAGCCGGGAAGATGTATTTGATCGAGGTTGACCTGGAAGAAATGCGGGAAGACAAGGCCGATCCCGGCGGCATTCTCTTCCTGCCCGGCCTGCCCGCGGGCGCCAGGGTCACTCTATCAACCGTTGTTTGAAACGACCTGGCGGTCGGGGCCTGATAGCATGGAATTTCCCCTTGGAACCCCCGAATACACATGATTCGCGCCGTCAAAGGAACACGGGACTTATTGCCTCCCGACACTGCGGTTTGGAACCGCGTGGATCGTATTGCGCGCGAAGTGTTTCAAGAGTATAACTACCAGGAAATCCGCACTCCGATCTTTGAGGAAACGCAGCTTTTCGCGCGAGGTGTGGGCGCGGAAACCGACATCGTTTCCAAAGAGATGTACACGTTTGACGATCGCGACGGATCGTCACTGACGCTGCGTCCGGAGAACACGGCTTCGGTGATACGCGCCTACATCGAACACCGGCTGGATCAAAAGCCTGGGTTGCTGAAGCTGTACTACATCGGGCCGATGTTCCGGCGGGAGCGCCCACAAAAGGGGCGCTACCGGCAGTTCTATCAGATTGGCGCGGAGGCGATCGGATCGGAGTCGCCATTTGTAGACGCCGAAGTGATTGAGATGGTGACGGAGTTGTTGACCCGTTGCGGGTTGACAGGATTCCACCTCCTTATTAACTCCGTAGGCTGCAAGGATTGCCGGCCGAAGTTCGTCGCGAAGCTGCGCGAGGCGCTGCAACCGGTAAAGGCGAATCTGTGCGGAGACTGCCAGCGGCGCGCGGAAACCAATCCGCTTCGCGTGCTGGACTGCAAAGTCCCGGAAGACCAGCCAATTATCGATAAGCTGCCCTCGATTCTGGATTCGTTGTGCGAGAACTGCGCGCCGCATTTTCAGGCCGTGCAAGGTTATCTGCGGGATCGCGGCATCGAATATGAGATCAAACCGCGCCTGGTGCGCATGTAATAGTCGAGCCCGCGCACCACGTTCGAAGTAGTGCACGGA
>Ga0206921_10317_pt1 | contig 11028 bp, 9 predicted proteins | sample Alteio_BWOrgHeat_66_FD_152930 | JGI IMG/M metagenome (GOLD analysis project Ga0206921, IMG submission 152930) | Enriched cells from forest soil in Barre Woods Harvard Forest LTER site, Petersham, Massachusetts, United States -... | ecosystem: Environmental > Terrestrial > Soil > Temperate forest >...
CGCAATGTTCAATCCACCCGCATCCGAGAAAATGTCGAAATTCGCCAGGACCAGGGTGCCGTTGATCGAAATGTTCTCGATCCTTTGTCCCGCGGCATTATCGAATATTTCGGCGAACTTCAAAGTCACTTGGTAGTTCCCCGGCGTGACACTGAAGGTATAAGTGAAGGGATTTCCCCAACGTTCGTTCTGGTAGATCTTCTGGTCCGTGGTGCAGGGCAGCGCCTTGGTAATGGTGTTGGTGTTCCCATTAGTGTTTCCTCCGCTGAAATTACTGTCAGCGGCCCACAGCTTACCCTGGCAATCGGTGTATGAAGAGCTGTTACCGGCCAAGATTCTCCAGGTGCTACCCGAAGTTCCGCCAGACGTGAAGGTTGGTGTCGGCGTGAATGTCCTCGTGGGCGTGTTGGTAAATGTGTTGGTGGGAGCTCCTGGGGGAGTGTTAGTCGGCGTAGGAGTTTTAGTCGGGGTGTTGGTGAAGGTATTGGTGGGGACTGTTCCGCCCTGTGGCACGATCTGAATGGCGGAAACCTTGGGCAGATCCGCACTCCCAGTGTTGAATTGAATGACAATTTGCCCACTCGAATTGGCAGCGATATTACTGAAGACTTTATCGTCCGCCTTATTCTGGGCGCCCGAGTCTGCGAAAATGTCGAAGTTCGTCAAGACTTGGGTTCCATTGATGGACACGTTGAATATCCTTTGGCCTGCGGCGGTCCAGTAAAATTCCGCGAATTTCAAGGTCACTTGGTAATTCCCTGCCGGCACGGAGAAAGTGTAAGTCGAAGCTCCGAAACGCTCGGTTTGATAAAGCGTAGGGTCCGAGGTATTGGAAATGGCCGAGGTTGTGACCGCAGCGGTCCCACCGGAAAAATTCTCATCCGCCGCCCAGGCATGTCCCAGGCTGTCGGTATAAGCCGGACCACCGGCATTCACTCTCCAAGTGGAAGTTCCAACCGAGGAAGGGGTAGGTGTCATGGTGGGGGTGAACGTCCTCGTGGGCGTGTTGGTGGGGTTGGTTCCAACTTGAGGGACGATCTGGATGGCGGAAACTTTAGGCAAATCCACAGTACCCGTGACAAATTGCACGGTTATCTGTCCGTTGCTGGGACTGACATTAGTAAAGACCTTATCATCCGCCTTATTTTGGGCGCCCGAATCCGCGAAGATGTCGAAATTGGTCAACACCTGGGTTCCGTTGATGGAAACGTTGAATACCCTTTGACCTGCGGCGGTCCAGTAAAATTCCGCGAATTTTAAGGTGACCTGGTAATTCCCTGCCGGCACGGGAAAGGTGTAAGTCGAAGCTCCGAAACGCTCGGTTTGATAAAGCGTTGGGTCGGATGTGTTGGAAATAGCGGAAGTGGTGACCGCCGCGGTCCCCCCACTGAAATTCTCATCCGCCGCCCAGGCGTTCCCCAGGCTGTCGGTATAGGCCGGACCACCCGCGTTCACTCGCCAAGTCGTTTGTCCACCGGTTGGAGTAGGGGTTTTGGTCGGGGTGGGAGAAGTTGATCCCAACAAACCATAAACGATCAATTGATTCGAGAAAGTCGCCAAATAAACTTTTCCGTTGGCGACGGTGGGATAGCTGAATTTGGCGAAATTGCCCGAGCCATCCCGGGAGGCGTTTTGCTGGTTGTTCCAAAGCTCCGTGGCGACATTGGAGGCATCGAACGCGCGTAGCACTCCCGGCACAACCGCATTGTTGGCGTTCCCTGAAAAGGGAAGATTACACCAAAGGATCCCCGAGCCGCTGTTACCGCCGTTGGCGGATAGGGACATCATGGCACCGGGCATGCCGTTGGGATCGGTAAAAGTACTTTGAGAGGCGGGAGTCGTGTTGAACGAGCTCCCGTTAAAGGAATAGGCTTTTAAAACATCATTTTCCACCCAGACGTAAACCATGGCGCCATTCGGGCCGTTCCAATAGGTGGGCGCTCCATGGATATGATGGGTATTGGAAGTGTCGGTGTTGACGAAAAATTCCTGCGTCACTTGGTCTGTGGTGGAATTGAAATGACCCAGGTTGCCCATGTTCAGCAGGTAGAGTTTGCTTTCCTTGCCACCACCCACCAGTAAGCTCGTCCCGGGCAATAGAAGACAGCCGCCCGAACCCAGGTCATTGTCGGCGCCGTTAAGCGTGGCCTGATTAAAGGGAGTGAACCAGTCCTGCCGGGCCAAAGAGCTGTTCAACTTTACGAAACTGTCCCCCATATTGTTGCCGCCGGTATCGGCGTTGAAATCACCATTCCCGGTGAGGAAATAAAGGTTGCCCGACGCGTCGATCGCCGGCGCGGCGCCCGCCTGCCAAATACCGCCGGCTATTCCATCGGGCATGTCGTTGTACACAAGCGTCTGCTGCAGGCTCGTGGCGTTATAACCCATGACCCATCCGTGATAATTGCCCGTGTCGCAGTGCGAGGCCCAGCAGATATACACCGTGCTCCCGGCCAAGGCCAGGGCTGCCCGTTGGTTGTGGATCTGCGTATCAAAGGTAAGCGTCCCGCCAACGCTTCCGGCACCGGTACCGGGCACAGAGGCCTGAATGTTAACCGGGCTGTTGGGCATTTCGGCGCCGCTACGAATATCCAAGGCATGGAGCCGCTGGAACCAGGTCCCATTTTCAACGGTACGGACAACAAAATAGATGGCGTTATTGGCTAGGTTGATGACGGGCGACCCTACGATGCCGATATTGCCGCTGAAGTCAAGGTAAGTGCCGCATGCACCGCCGACCTGGGTATGGTTGGGAGGTACGATAGAGGAGCCGTTGGTGTAATGGACTACCCAAAGAGGAGTTCCCGACCCAGCATTATCGGCGTCAAAGGCATAGACACTGTCATTGACAGTCGCCACATATACGACATTGTGGGCGCCCCCCGCGATGGCCACATTGGCCACGTAAAGGGGCTGACCGTAGATCTGGTCGTCAACGGCGCAGGAAAAAAGCTTGCCGAAATTGGTTTGATTGACGTTGGAAGTGGTGAGGGTAGTTTCCTGAAGATTGTCACCCGTTCGGTTATTGTCGTTATGCTGGGTCAAAACATTGACCTGGGCGAAAGCGGATGAAAAAACCAACAGGCAAGATAAAAAGAAGCCATTCCTGGAAATGTTTTTAGTCGCACGAAACAACCGAGCCTTCAAGCTTGGTTTCATCCGGAACCTCCCGCTTAAAATTTGAATTGAATCTTGTGCCCTGAAATCCGAGTTTATTTTCCCCTGTTGCTATAAGGACGATAGAAACGAAGAGAGTCGAAAAATATGGTGGCCTGCTTGGGATCAAAAGACGTGACCGTCCCATCGACTTCCAAAAGATACGACCGACGTTTGACTAAGACCAACCGGAAGAGAGCCATTTTGTTCCCCGCCAAACTCAATTGGAAATCGCAGGCTGCAAAACCATATCTTTCAAAAAGTTTTTTGTTCGAGATCGTTCCATTTTTACTTTGCGCAATTGCGGAAGCGGTTGAATTCAAAAGATCATTTCCGGCCGTGCCCGAAGCCGCTTGATCCTCAAAGCTCAAGTTGTAGCTCTGGCCATTAGCGTCGGTTCCGATCCAGGTATCAGGTTGAGTTGCACTTTTTTGGATTGAGTCCGGCACGGTGATACAACAACGCGCTCCCACAGGCTGAATGATCTTCCACCCGGCAGGGACTTCCCCCGCGTGGACCCGATTGGCTGCGACCCAAGCGAAAGCCATCAAAAAGGAAAATAGGAATCTCATCAAACCCTCCCCTGGTAACGAATTAAGCCATCACAAAAAAACGCTTTCAGAAAACGGTTTCATAAGTTCACAAAGCAAATTCCAAAACGACATTGAACGGAATCTTTCAAACGACTGATTCTTATCACATGAATTGCTTACTGAATTTTGGATGAGAAAAAAGGGAGTGCATCGGAGGGAATGAAAAGGATTGGGGTTATTGCAGAGGCCCATTTACCGTCCTAATTAAAATCGTTTTTCACAAAACGTTATGAGGTTCTTGGCTCGACCCTTCAAGATCAAGTCGACGCTGAGTATAAATTCATTCTTCGAAGACTTGGACCGAAATGTGATCCAAATCATGTTAAGCGCTTTCCCTAATGGTCGCTTTTGACAATCAATGGCAGAAACAGTTAAAACGTTTTTAAGCTCCTCAATTTATTTAACCGATTAAAACTGAGCAGACTTCTCGCGGAATAATTCAAAGCGATGACTTTTTTTCGATCAACTGACCTTGCGAATATTTCCTTTCGGATTGGCTAAATAACCTCATCTACATATGAGTAAGCCGTACATTCGGCATTTACACGAATCTCCAAAAATTCAGGCTTTATCCAATTGTTCAACATTTCCCCACCTCCTTTAGTTCAACACTAAAACCTTTCGGACCACAGTCTTGTTTTCCCCCGCAGTGAGGCGGATGTAGTAAACACCATTGGCAACTTCCTTCCCCGATTTGTCTTTTAAGTCCCAGGTGACGGTTCCCGTTCCATTTATATCCAATTCCCCTCCCATGATCTTTCGGTAGGCATGGGTGAAAACTGCCCACTGCACATGAAGGGAGCAGGCCGATTCCACGATCAAATGGACCGGTACACCGCGCGCGGGATTCGGATAAGGGGATAAAACCACCATGGGTGGGCAGGTCCCAACCGGGGTAGGTATAGCACTGCCTGAAGTACTCGGCGTGGGCGAAAAGGTGGAAGTCGACAAAGTCGTGAATGTAGGCGTATTCGAAGGCGTTAAGGACGAAGTTTTTGTCGGAATTACCGTAGGCGTAGGCGACAAAGTCAAAGTGGAGGTGAAGGTGCTTGTCGAGGTGTTTGGCGGCGTCATGGATGGCGTAGATGAAAGAGAGGCCGTCAGCGTGTTTGTTGCGGTGGACGTGAAAGTCAAAGAAGACGTCGGCGTTGGTGAAACCGTAGGCGGATGGGTGAAAGAAGTGGTCCATGTTGCCGACGCCGTAAAGGTGGGAGTGTCCGAAGGACTCAAGGTGAAAGTCGGGGAAGGCGTAGCTGTTGTGGTAGGCGACTGGGTAAAAGAGGAAGTCGGTGACAAGGTCGCGGTATCGGTGGATGTTGGGCTGTTGGAAGGCGTCGAGGTCAAGGTTTGGGTTGGTGTTCGGCTGGGTGAATTGGATGGCGTGTTCGTGGGCGTTGGGGTCGAAGTTTGAGTTGACGACAAGGTCGCGGTATCGGTGGTCGTTGGACTGTTGGAGGGGGTCGAGGTCAAGGTTTGGGTTGGTGTTCGGCTGGGTGAATTGGATGGCGTGTTCGTGGGCGTTGGGGTCGAAGTTTGAGTTGACGACAAGGTCGCGGTATCGGTGGTCGTTGGACTGTTGGAGGGGGTCGAGGTCAAGGTTTGGGTTGGTGTCCGGCTGGGTGAGTTGGATGGCGTGTTCGTGGGACTCGCGGAAGGTGTAAGAGTCGGGGACTTGGAAGCCGTAGAACTGAAGGTGGCCGTAAAGGTCGAAGTTGAGATGCCTGTATTGGTAGGTGTGAGGGTAGGAGTCCGGGTGGCGGAGTTTGTGGACGTATTGGTCGGCGTAGAAGTCGCGGTAGCGGTCGGGGTCTTAGACGGTGTAGGAGTGGGCGTTAATGTGGCGGTAGAAGTGGAAACAAGGGTCTTGGTGGGTGTCGAAGTGGGGGTAACGCTGGGGCTGTTGGTGGATGTTGAACTGGGACTATTGGTAGGTGTCCGGGTAGGACTGTTGGTGGAAGTTTTGGTTGCGCTGGAAGTCGGGGTCCTTGTCGCCGTCAAGGTCGAAATCCCGGTGAATGTGGGAGTCAAGCTCGATGTAAAAGTAGCGGTCGGTGAACCAGGGCTATTGGTGTTGGTTGGCGTAAAAGTGGCCGTAAGACTGCTCAAAAGACCATAAACCGCCAGGCTGCTGGAGGTCGGGACATAGACTTTTCCGTTGATAATGGTCGGAAGGCTGAATTTGACGTAATTACCCCCTGTTGAGTCACGGGTACCAGCGGCTTGGCTAGTGTTATAAAGCTCGGTGGCCAAGTTGGTCGCATTATAAGCGTGCATGATGGCGGGATTCCCGCTTTGGATAGCCCAAACGATGCCGTTAGAGGTGCCATTGGAGGAGACAGCGGGGACACAACCATGGGAACCAAAGCTCGTGGTGGTTTGGGAAGATAGGGTCGTGTTGTATTGGGCATTCGAGAAGGTATAAGCCTTCATCGATTGACCTTGGAATCCCCAAAAAATGTAATCATTAGTTCCATTGCTATAACAGGCGGCCGTGGTAAAAACCTGGTCACTGGTACCGGTGGTGGCGTGAAATGACTGAAGGCAGGTATCCGCCGCCGCGCTGTACTTCCCCATGTTGTCCCGGTCGACCACGTAAACCTGCCCCGTCTTATCCGCGCCCGTCATCAAGTGGGGATGGGCCACCGTTCCAAAACTATCCGGAAGCAGGGTTCCTCCCACCGAACCGACGTCGGCGTCGGCGGAACTGAGGCTGGCCTGGTTATGGGGGGTGAAATAATCGGTTACTGACATGGACCCACCCGCGCCCACGGAAAATTTCAGGAAACTATCCCCGTAATCCACCCCTCCCGTATTCGCGTCAAAGGTACCATTGCCCGTTAGATGGTAGATATTGCCGTTGGCGTCGGCGGCAGGACCATCGTCGCTGTTCCAAAAGGAGCCCTCACTTCCATTGGGACAGCTGTTGAAAACACCCATTTGCTGCTGAAGATTCGAAGAGTTATAGCTAATGATCCAACCATGATATGTCCCCCAAGTGTTGTCATCGCAGTGGGAAGCCCAGCTGGTATAAACAATGCCATTCAACAATAAGAGAGCACAGCGCTCCTTGTATGCCTGGGGAACAAAGGTGTCACCAACCGCCGAGCCCGTAACGCTGGCTTGTATGACAACGGGACCGTTGAATTTTTCGGTCCCAGTCGTGATGTCCAAGGCGTGTAAACGATGGACAAAAGTAGTGGTGGCACCGCTGGTTTCCTTGGTAAAGGCCGCGAAATAAATAGTATTCGTGGAAAGGTCAATGACCGGAGTATCCGTAATACCGATCTCGGGGGTGATTTGGCTGCAGTTGTTCACATCGGCCTGGGCCACCGTGGTGACGCCAGCCCCTGCATTGATAAAATTGATATGCCATAGAGGATTTGCGTTGGCGCCCGAGTTGCTATCCGCGTCAAAGGCATAGGCGCTATCGTGTTCGGTCACCACGAAAACCACGTTATGAACCACCCCGCCGACCGTAAGGGCGGGGACGTAAAGGGGTTGGGCATAGACCTGTCCATCCACCGCCTGGGAGAAAAGTTTCCCGAAGGTGGTTTGGTTAACGTTGGTGGTCGTCAGGATGGTTTCGTTGGGATTGAGACCGGTCCTTAAATTGTCATTGTGGTAAGTGATAACGGCATTCTGCGCCAAAAGGGGCGAGGTCATAAGTAGACTGCCGAAAGCGAATACTGTGGTAAAACGACGTAAGAATTTGGTTTGTTTTCTCAAGTCACTTTTCCCTTTTGCGTCAACAAACGGGTTGTTCGGCCGAAAGCACCGCCGGACTTGTACAAACTATCAAATGCTTGGATACAAAACCCAAAAGAAACAATTTATTTGATGAAAAATTTTTGCGAGGAGACCGAAGAAAGGTTAACCGTATAAACCGCTGACAAAATCAGCGGGGCATCCCAGGGAACTGGGTTGAAACGTCCCCCGAGAAGGCGATGGGGCCCACATGGGTCAATCGGCTCTTGAGATCAGCCCATATCTCGCCGCCAATGTCGGTCCAGCGGCGGCAAAAACTGAAATCCTCACTCAAATAGGCCCCCGTGGCGTCGTCAATGAAACAGTTGAAAAGGGCACTGCGGAAGCGGCTTCCCTGCAAGGGGTCCTCCGCTTGGTGTTCGCGGGTATAGCTTAATTCCGGGTAGTGGTTGATCATCTTCAACAAGGCTTCCCGTTTGATCATCAGGAACCCTGTCCCAGCGAAGCGGACCTTGACGAACCCGGACTTAAAATCCAGTTTTTCGGGCTTTTCCATTTCGATCACGTAAGAAAGCGAGGTCGACTCCAGACCAACCTTCCCTTCCTTGGCCTCCGAGGCGACCTTGGTCCAATCTATTCTTTTTGTCGGATAGACCCCCGCTGCCATATCCATCCCAAAGGAAAGAAGCCTAAAAACCTGGTCCGGCTCAAAACCAATGTCCCCATCAATGAACAACAGATGGGTAGCGGTGGGGATTTCAAGGAAATGGGCCACCAAATTCTGTCGAGCCCGAGTAATGAGGGCATCACCCGAAAGGAGTTTAACGGTCAGATCGATATCCCCGCGCTGGGCACAAGCCAGTTGCAGCTTTAAAAGCGCTGTCGTATAGAGGGAAGTTACCTGCCCCCCATAACAGGGCGTTCCCACAACAAGGTGGATTCGGGTTTGGCCAGCCGGAGCATTCATGAAACCCTCACTTTTATCTTTGGGGCTCAAACTTTCCCTGTCCAGGAAAACCAGCGAAGCTTGAGAACCGTCCAGCCGAACTCCAACAACTCCCGAAAATTCAACTTACTCTCCCCCTCGTGCCGATTGACGAAAATGATGGGGAATTCCGTCACTTTTGCTCCGGTCCGCAAAGCCCGGAAAAGGATTTCGACTTGGAAGGAATAACCTCGCGCAAAGATCTTTTCCATATCGATCTTCCGTAACAACTCCGCCCGGTAACACTTGTATCCGCCCGTGCAATCCGCTTGCTTGAGCCCGAGCATCCATCTGCAATAAAGATTGGCGAATTGACTGATGAGGAATCGGCGTGCGTTCCAATTGACCATTCCTCCGTCCCGCACATAACGGGAGCCAATGACCATGTCGAATTCCTTGATCAAGGCCAGCATTTTAGGAAGGTTCACGGGATCGTGGGAAAGGTCGGCGTCCATGGCGATGACATTGCGATAGCCCTGTTCCAAAGCCGTCTTCATCCCATGTACGTAAGCCGAGCCCAGTCCCATCTTTCCCCCGCGGTGAAGGACCTGGACCCGAGGGTCTTGTTTGGCCAATTCATCGGCGATCTGCCCCGTTCCATCCGGGGAGTTATCATCCACAATGAGCAAATGACAGTTTTCAGCGGCCTTGAAGATTTTATGATAGACCGTCTCGATGTTGCCCTTCTCGTTGTAAGTCGGGACGACGATGAGGGTCTCGTTTTCGTTGGATTCACCCATTAAATCGACCTCTTGAAAGACATCGATGGCGGGACTTCGAGTCGGATGACAGTCAATTTCCGAATGGCGACAATTTTAATGGGTGGGCTGGGCCATGACCGGAACGATAAACCTTGCCACACGGTTCATCCCCTTTTCAACCACGTAAACTCGATCTTGGGAGTCTACCGCGATACCGGCGGCCATCCCGAATCCATCCTTGTCACCTTTTTGGACGATCGACAAGAGGTTCCCTGATGGATCGAACTTCAAGACGGTTTTAGCGCTGGCGTTACTGGCGTAAAGATAACCATTGGCAAAGGCCAAATAGGGGACTTCGTCATTCTTCCCGCGCCATGGCGAAACCTTGATAGCGGCAACGAATTTTCCCTTGGGGTCGAATTTTTGGATCCGGCGGTTGTCCGAATCTGCCACATAAACGAAACCTTGGGGATCCACCGTCACTCCCACAGGCTCCCGAAACTTGCCATCGGCAGTACCAAAGCCACCCCACTCCGAAAGATAATTCCCATCTTCGTCGAAGACCTGGATCTTGTGATTACCCGTATCCGAAACATAGATCCTGCCTTGGCCGTCCCCAGCGATGGAACGAGGACCAAAGAAATTATGATTCCAAACCTTCAGCACATTCCCATCTGAATCGAATTTCTGGATACGGTGGTTGAAGGTGTCACAAACGTAGATATTCCCCTGGGGATCGACGTAAATCCCGCTCGGTTGGTCGAACTGCCCATCGTCCTTCCCGGGAGCCCCGATAGAAAGGACCGGCTGTCCCTGGGAATCGAATTTCTCTACCCGTCTACCAGCGAAATCCGTCACATAAAAATTTCCCTGGCCGTCCACCGCGACGCCCCAAGGTTCTTTGAAGTCCCCGGGCCCGTCCCCGGTTCCACCCACTTCCAGGTCCACATGTGCCCGCACATATTTGGCCGCGGTCATGGCGTTGTTCAAAACATTCACGACCATCAAAAGCACCAGGACGATGACGAAAAAGGCCAGGAAGCCGATGAAAACCTTCGCCCCTTTTCCCATGCCTTTGGCCTTGGGCACCTTTTTATTCTTTTTGGGCAAAACCCTTTTCGAACGCGCCATCACTCCCCCTCGAATACCAAGGTAACTGTCTTTATTAGAACTGGCCCTTCATCTTCGAGACCTTGGCCAAGGACGCATCGACCACATAAAGATTCCCGTCCTTATCCACAGCGACACCGATCGGGACCTGGAAGTAATCCGCTCCCGCCGCATTCTTATCGATCGTGGCGACCTTTTTACCATCGGACACCTGGTAACAATAGATCTTCTTGCCCCGGCCATCGGTCACGTAAAGGATGCCATGTGCCTGGTCCATGGCCAGATGAGGCTCCATATCGATCTGTTCGGTGGCCCAGCCATCGACTGGCCATTGACGGAGATAATGCCCGTCGCCACTGAATACCTGGATGCGGAAATTCAACCGATCTGCAACATATAGGTTCCCCGCCTGGTCCAAGGCAAGACCGATGGGTTCATTGAATTCACCTTGTTTATCACCCTTGGTGGCTTGTCCCGTCTTGGTATCTAATTTTCCCCAGGCCCGGAGCTTCTTACCGTTAGCATCGAATTCCACGATCCGGTGCTTTCCCGTATCGGCCACATAGACCAATCCAGTGGAAGAAACCGCGATCTCACGCGGACCCCAGAAACCGTCTTCGGTTGTAAAGATGGTCTTTTCCTTACCCTTGGGATTGAAAACTTGTACCCGGCCGTTCCAACTATCGATCACATATACCGAATCGTCCGGGCCAACAGCAACCCCATTGGGCTCGTTGAATTTTCCGGGAGCGGTGCTGGTGAGTTTCTTAACGTCCCC
>Ga0206921_10318_pt1 | contig 11004 bp, 8 predicted proteins | sample Alteio_BWOrgHeat_66_FD_152930 | JGI IMG/M metagenome (GOLD analysis project Ga0206921, IMG submission 152930) | Enriched cells from forest soil in Barre Woods Harvard Forest LTER site, Petersham, Massachusetts, United States -... | ecosystem: Environmental > Terrestrial > Soil > Temperate forest >...
CGGGCTGCAAATAAAATACACAAAAGCATTAATACTACACCCTTCATTAATTGGATCATTTCTTTTCCGGCAGCTCGATCGGGTTATTCATCACAGGACCACGAGGAGCAGGACCCTTTGGAACTCTGATGTTATCCATTTTAACGCCGTCGGCGCGATTACCGGCCATAATAGCTTGTGCAAATGCCTGGGGGTCTTTCTGCATAGTCTCTTTCAGTTTATCAAATTCTTGTTGTGTGGCTTTGATGGCCTTTGCTGGTGGTTGAATCAAATTTTGATCATCGTTCAAGCCCCGTAATATCGGAGGGAGATCCGTATCCGCAGGCCCGTTGTAAGCCGGCGTAGGGACCGCTTTCTCTACCCCGTCAAATTGAAATATCACTTCGTTTTTGGTATCGCGGGCATCTACGATTACGCCTGGCAAGCCGTTTAATTTCCAGGGACCAGTACGCACCGGCAGGTCAGGGCAAAACCATGCCGTGTAATCCCTGCCCTTAAAATGGCAGGTGGCCTTTTGGCAGTGCAAGCCGCCAAAAGTCGAGGTATCACCGCTGATCTTCCAATTGATCGCGGGTATCGGTGCTTCAATCAGATAGTTGTTCATCATCAGCTGATCTTTCGTGAATAATTTTTTTTCATTTGGAAACTGGTAATACGCTACGGGTGTACCCGCACCCCTTCTGTTTATCCTGGGCTGCCCATCCGGGCTGGCGGCTACCGCCTCGGCATATGCTTTTTTAAACTGGGTATTTGCTACAATCGCATCATAACTCTTATAAGTGCCAGCGCTTTTGCCAACAAATAGCACCATATTTTCCGTGTAGGGATGCGCCCGGTCTGTGGTATCCCTTATATAGCTAAACTTGTAATGCACCAGCACCTGCGCCACATCAGGTTTCTGAGCTTTAGCGGCAATAAATGTCTCCAGTAAAATGAACGTCAGTAGTAGTTGCTTTTTCATAATTCATGATATTTTTAGCAATACTATTTCCGGGACAGTGCTTCTTAAAAACTTTGGTACGAATAGGAGTTTAGTGGGGGTAAAAAGCAGTTATTTGTTATCCTGGGATTTCAAATACAGCGCGTTCATACCAAATTTTTTGAGGCAGGCTGTGATCGTTTATCTTTGTTTTTATGCTGTGGACTAAAAAAAGACTTTGGATAGAAATATTGCTGCACCTACTGTTTTGGGCAGGTGTTTTCCTGGCGCTCATGTCGTTGAACAGCTCGCATATTCACGTGTGGGCCAAAACGCGCTTTGCAATCCACGATCAGTATGATAATACTTCCATTGCAGCCTATATCTATCTTATCCTCATTTTCCTGGCGGTGCTCTTTTATGGCAATATATTCTGGGTATTCAGGAAAGCTCTCCGATATAAAAATGTGGTCACTCGCTTGTTGATATGTGCTGTATGGTTCATGATGGTTTTTGGTGCGAACTACTTTACCGTCCGCCCCCTGTTCGACAATGCTAACCCGGTTTTTGAGCCAGCCCCGAGGCCGATGCTTCAAAAGCGGGACCTTATAATGAAACTTGACACTAAAATAAGACCAGATCACCCCGATCGTTCTAGTGTAGGTATTATAAATTTCATGATCAGCGATTGGCAGCACCTGCAGCCGATCCTGCTGTTTGCTTTCCTGGTGATACTGGGCATATCCTTCGCTTACTTTTTCCTGAAACAATGGGCCAAAAGCGAACTTGTACAGCTAAGCACCGAGAACAAGTTCCTTCGGTCGCAGATCAACCCACACTTTCTGTTCAACACGCTCAATAACCTGTTCTCCATGGCTCAAGCCAAAGGGAACGATGAACTGGCCGACGGCATTTCAAAGCTTTCAGGCATGATGCGCTATATGCTTTATGACAGCAATGCGGAAAGCGTTTTGCTCAGTACCGAGATAGCTTACCTCGAAGAATGTATTACCCTCAATAAACTGCGTTATGCTGATGAAGAGGTGATCGTCAGGTTTGATCATCCCCCCCAAACCGGTGGTGTAAGTGTTGCGCCAATGCTGTTTATCCCTTTCGTGGAAAATGCTTTTAAGCATGGGGTGGCCATCGGGCAAACGACCACGGTGGCGATAAGCATCCGCATCTCCGGAAAATTCCTGATCTTTATTTGCGAAAACGCGAACCATAGTGCGATCAAAAAAATGACCATTGAAAAAAGCGGCATAGGCCTTGAAAATGTAAAACGGCGGCTCGAACTCTTATATCCCGGTAAACACCGACTGCAGCTTAGCGAAACGGATGAAAAGTATAGCGTGAACCTCGAACTCAACCTGGCATGATCACTTGTATTGCCATTGATGATGAGCCAAAGGCGCTGGAAGTGATCGAACGTTATTGCGGAAAGACCAGTCTTGTCAGTCTGAAGGCATCTTTTCGCGAACCGGTAAAGGCGATTGAGTTCTTACAACGCGAAAAAGTTGATCTGATATTCCTGGATATCAATATGCCCGACATCAGCGGCATGCAACTGCTTCAAACTTTATCGATCAGGCCGCTGGTCATTTTTACTACTGCTTATAGTCACTACGCCGTGGAAAGCTATGAGTTGAACGCGCTGGACTATTTGCTCAAGCCCATTACTTTTGAACGTTTTCTAATAGCCCTCAATAAAGCTGCAACAGCCCGTTCTTCCGAAGAAACTACCATTCTAATTAAAAGCGGGCCGCAAACCTACCCGGTAAAAGTAGTCGATATTCTGTACCTGGAAAAGGACGGCAATTATATGACAGTTCACCTGAAAGAGAAACATATCCTTATCCGCGAGAATATGAATAATGTTTTTGACCTGGTAGCATCAAATGACTTTTTAAGGGTACATAAATCGTACGTGGTGGCCATCAGGCATATCACCATGATCGAGGTGCACCAACTGACCATCAACGGTGAAAAAATACCTATTGGCAGTACCTATCGCGAATCGTTACGCGCACGGTTGGGGTTGAAGTGAGATGGAAACGTGCTGTTTGAAGACTTTATTATAAAAAAAGCTCATCATTGTATTCCACCGTCCGGCAAGTAAGGAATGCATCAACCATTTTCACCATTTAATCACTATCGTGATTTCATTATCGCTCTCTGAAATAATGACTTAGTCCAATATCGGTACGAAAAACGCATATATCTCCGGCTATTATTTTTTATTTGATGGTTCTTTGTATATTTGCCTATCATTTTGAGTGATATTCATTCGTTTTGAGCCGGGTCTTTAAAGAGACCTATTTTTCAAAAGTCTTCATACAGGATAATTAAGACGGATTTTAGGGTAAAGTTCAAATCCCTAACTCTCCGCCAGACGTAAGTCAATATAACAAAAGCTTCAGATCATATGATCTGGAGCTTTTTGCGTTTATATCTCCCCAATTCATATCAATATATCCCGATCTGATCGGGGTCCGTTGCGAGACATGGTTGGCTCTCGTAGATCAGGTCTCGCTGAAACCTTTTTGAATTGCAAAGAACGGTTGACAGATCACGATAAATTGATAGTTTTGAGACTCATTTAAAACACATCAATACCATGGAAAAATTCACCCAGTTAAAGGCGCTTATCGAAAGTGCTGAAAAAGAAGCCCAGGCTTTTTACGAAAAAGGCATGAAAGCAGCAGGTACCCGTTTAAGGAATGCTATGCAATCGCTTAAAACAACTGCAAGCGATATCCGCAAAGAAGTAACGGATAAAAAAAATAGCGCAAAATAACAAAACAGAACAAAAAACTGTATTGGGAAAGCCTGGCATTCGTGCCGGGCTTTGTTGTTTAATTAAGGCCAAATTACGCCGGTCACTTGATCCATCCCCGGCTTTTTAAAAACGCGATCAGCGCCGGGTCATCGGCCGCTAACGCTGGTATCCATTCTCCCAGCCGCTTTCGCGTCCAGTATACACCCTGTGCATTACCAGCTTTGGCAAAGCTATATTGATACAGCACCGCCCGGATATACCTCGGGCTCTTTCCATTGAACGGATCGGCCGCAAAAAGACTTAAAGCATGCGCATTATGATACAACAGCTTCCACACCAGAAAATACGTCCACGGATACTGATCTGCCGGCGACATCGCAGCGAACCACATCTGCCAATCCAGGTGCAACTGGTAAGGAGCGATCTGTGGTGGCATACGGTCCGGCAGCACAGGCAGCCCTTTGTACAGATACGGCTTCCAATACGCGGTGCTATCCGGCCGGGGATCCATGGTGCCTTCAAACACAACGTTCAGGCGTTCCGAACCCACGCTTCCGAAGGCGCCATAAGTATTTACCAGATCAAATGGATCATAAGAGTTATTCATTACTTGATCAGATGATAACAGGTTCAATGCCGGTTGCACACTTAATAAACCCACCAGCGCCGTTACAACCCAGGCCGTAGCCACCATACCTTTTGACTCTTCTGCCTGTTCGGCGGCTGTCGCAGCAGCCCGTACCAATTTTCCTGGTAATATCTTCGCCCAAAAACCGTCATCAAAACAGGCTAAGGCGGGTACGATGGTCAGCCAGTTCAGGAATGACAAGTTACCGCTCATAATGATCGCTAGCTGCAATAATACCATTACGACACCAGCGATATGACGGGCCAGCCTCGGCCCGAAGGAGAACCAGGGAGCCATCAGTTCCGCCAGCCAGTTGAACCATACACCTGCTTTCAATGCGCCATGCGGCAGGAAATGGAACCAGCGTGTCAACGGCCCCGGAATGGGCTGCGTTTCGAAGTAATTATAAAGTGCCGTGCCATTGCGCCAGGCCACATCGCCCCGGTATTTGATCAGCCCCGAACCCAGCATGATCCGGCAGATCAGCCACCGGAACAAAACGATAATGACAAAAGGCGGCGGCCTGCGAGGGAAAGGCCGCATATCCCACAACGGGCATAAAAAGATAGCCAGGAAACCCGTTTCGGATAACTGGATCTCCCAGCCATAGCTATACCATTCTTGACCGACATGTACGATCGACATATACAGGAACCAGATCAATGCTATCATTGGCGCATTGGCATAACCGGCGATCATGACCAGTGCCAATAAAAGGCCGATCCAGGAAACCGTTAACAAAGCCGCATCCGAATGCCAGAACCAGAAAACTGATGGGAGCCGCATAAAACCCGCCCCGGCAGAACCCAGGGCTTCATTCACTTGTTGCAAATAAGTACCGGCCGGTAGCAAGCCATCCGCTCCTATCAAAGGAATGATCTGGTTAACGGCGACCAGGAAAGCAACCGCATACACCACACCCAGCAACCGCAGGATCATGAACCGTGTTAACCAGTAGGTCGGCTGGCCTCCCGAAGAACCGAACCCCTTATCAGTTGAAGCGCTGTACACTGGTGCTGCCATTTAATATCCACTCCTGAATTTACAGCCTGTTCAAAAAAAGGTTTTAAAAACATAAAAAGAATAACCAACGCAACCAGATCAAAATGCTACCCACTTCAAGGGTGGCATTTTTTGTTTCTGCACGAGTCCGCTCGCCGACACAGCCTGAGTAACCGGATCAATATCCAAAATGAGCAGTTGATAATAACGTATCAAACAAGTAAACTTGTTGCATGATAAAATTTCTTCGTCCCGTTATACAAACAGGATCATTACTACTCTTTGCCTGTACATGTCTCGCACAAAAAATTGACCGTAAAGCACTGGTAAGCCGCCATAATGTAATAGTGACCAAAGCCGATACGCTGGCATCGTTAACAGTAGGTAATGGTAAATTCGCTTTTACTGTTGATGCTACGGGGTTGCAGTCGTTCCCTGAATATTATAAAAATGGCGTACCTCTGGGCACGGAATCAGAATGGGGATGGCACAGTTTCCCGAATAAGGAGAACTATCAGTATAACGAAACCTTAAAAGAATACAGTTTTGAGAACCAGCCCGCCAAAGCGTTATATGCCGTGCAGATAAAGACCGGCAGAGGAAAAGATGCTTCCGATTATTTCCGTGAGAACACGCACCGCCTGCAGCTCGGCAACATCGGTTTAGAACTCATTAAAAAGGATGGTTCGGCCGCCAAGCCCGCAGATCTGCAAAATATCCATCAGGAATTGAATTTATGGACGGGTGAGATCACCAGCGACTTTAATATTGAAGGCACACCGGTGCATGTTGTGACCTGTTCGCATGCCGATAATGATGTGATCGCCGTAAAAATAACTTCGGCTTTATTAAAGGAGCACCGTATTAAAGTTAAAATGAGGTTCCCCTATCCTACTAACCAATTTGCCGATATGGGCACCAATTATACCCACGACAGTGCACATCAAACTACGCTAAGCCAAACAGCATCGGGCGCTGTATTTTCGCGTAAGCTGGATAACGACCAATACTACGTAGCCGCGAAATGGAGCAGTAAAGCTGATATCAGGAAGATCTCGGATCATTATTATAACATCCTTCCGGCAGATAACGACTCGTTCGAACTATCCGTAGCCTTCACTGTTAATGCACCGCAGGCGTCTGTCCCCGCTTTCGCGGAAGTTGACCAAAGCAGCATAAGTGGCTGGGAAAAATACTGGCTATCCGGTGGCGCTGTCGACCTTTCGGGAAGCACTGATAGCCGCGCCAATGAGTTGGAACGGAGGATCATCTTATCACAATACTTATTACGCGCCCAGGAAGCCGGTAACAACCCTCCGCAGGAAACCGGACTAACATATAACAGCTGGTATGGCCGTCCGCACATGGAAATGCTTTGGTGGCACAGTGCACAATATGCACTTTGGGGTCGGTCGGAGCTGATGGAAAAAAGTATGCAATGGTATTTTAAGGCTTATGCCGGCGCCGAAGCTATAGCTAAGCGCCAAGGGTATAAAGGCGTTCGCTGGCAAAAAATGTCGGACAACGAAGCCGGCGAATCGCCATCCAATGTTGGTTCTTTCCTGATCTGGCAACAGCCTAATATCATATACGAGGCCGAATTGTTGTATCGCGATAAGCCATCAAAAGAACTTCTGCAAAAATACCAGAAGCTCATTTTCGCTACTGCCGACTTTATGACTTCGTTCGCGCATTATAATACCGCTACAGGTCATTATGATCTCGGCAAAGGCATTATTCCCGCACAGGAATGCCATAACTCATCTGAAACATTTAACCCGCCATATGAGCTGGCTTATTGGAAATGGGCCCTGCAAGCGGCACAACAATGGCGCATCCGGTCAGGGTTAGCTCCTGATAAGAGCTGGCAGTCGGTGATCGATAAAATTGCACCATTAGCTATAAAAGATGGCGTATATAAAGCTGCCGAAAATGTGGAAGATTCTTATTCGCCCAACAGCAAATACACAATTGATCACCCCGCTGTATTGATGGCATTAAGCACCTTACCAGCGAACGGTATGGTTGATACCGCTACCATGCATCGCACTTATGATACCGTAGCTAAAGCATGGCATTGGGAGCATACCTGGGGCTGGGACTTTCCGATGGTAGCTATGACCGCGACACGCCTGAACCAACCTGATGAGGCTATTGACGCCTTATTTAAAAATGTGGAGACCAACACCTTTTTGCCGAACGGACATAACTACCAGGATAAACGGTTGACAATATATTTGCCCGGTAATGGCAGCTTGCTTGCAGCCGTGGCTCTGATGTGTACAGGAGACGATGGAAATAAGATACCCAACCCCGGCTTCCCTAAAAATGGTAAGTGGAAAGTGCAATGGGAAGGTTTGAAAAAGCTGCCTTAATGTAAGCTTGGAGAAACAAAAAGCTTATAAAAAGCGAAAACGGAAGCCCGTTTCTTTCGATCCTGACTTCCGTTCTCTAACTTCCTGGTTGGCCGTAGCTTTCCAAAAAGCATCAAGTTTTGTGTAACATTAACTTCGATCCGATCTTTCATCGTTTTCGCAAACGTTGCGATCTGCGATCTTACTTCATTATTGCTTCCCTCCGTAGAGTTCGGCAGCAATGCTGTATTGCCTTGTCGACACCACATCTCCCATGAACATCTCTTGCGAAACGCTCATTTTTGAGTGTAGCTTGAATCTCTGTTTTGACCCGGGCTCGTCCGGAGACTCCCCTGTTTCAACTTCGATCTTCTGTCAGGCTGTTAAAGTACGTCGTTCTTGATGATTCTAATATAGGGGGTTATTTAACTTTTGTCAATAAAAAAGCAGTGCTTTTTATAAACAGGTTATCAACCTGAAATTCAGGGTTATAAACATCGTTCTGATGTCAAAAACATCAAAACGAACTATCAGGGCCAAATTTCACCGCGTTGTCCTTGCAGATATTAACAATTTGACGATCAACATTTTAAGGCCAGGCCCCACAAATATGAAGATGAAAATATTCTCGTTAGATCGTGATCTTAAATATTCCTATTCAAAATATCTAAACGGGCCTCGTTTCTATCAAACATTTCGGTCGCCTTAATTGCTTTATTGGAAACTTATATTGCCATGGAAAAACTATATACCGCTGTAGTTACAGCAAAAGGCGGCCGCGACGGCCATATCAGTTCGAATGATGGAATTATTGACCTTGACCTACGCGTACCCAAAGCCATGGGCGGCACCGAGGACGGCTACGCCAACCCTGAACTGTTATTCGCCGGTGCCTGGGGAAGTTGTTATTTAGGCGCTTTAGGCTCGGTAGGTAAACGCGATGGTATTGACGTTAAAGAGGCCACGGTTGATGTGCACGTTAGCTTCAATAAAGAAAGCGAGGCATCCTATGCTTTATCGGCCGAGCTACATGTACACATACCTGGCATCGACAAAGACAAAGCTCAAAAGCTTGCCGATGCCGCACATAAAGGCTGCCCTTATTCAAAAGCTACCCGTGGCAATATCGACGTCAAAGTGATCGCCGACTGATCATGTTACAAAAGCCCTCCAGAATGATCCGAGAGGGCTTTGTTTTTTATTGCATTAACTTATTGTGTAGGATCCGCCGTCGCTCCGGTAGCTTTTTTGGCTTTCGCCTGATCTGAATAAGCTTTGTACATAGCATGCCAATTGCGCCCGCTATCGGTAAAATAGGCTTCTATTTTGGTTTTGTAGATCTTAAAGATGGTCGATATCTGATCCACATTTTTATAATCCACCGCTTGTTCGCGGGCCTGTTTCAAATTGGTGAGGATAAAAGCTTCATCTTCTTTGGTCAGGTTTGGCACGATCGACTTATATCCATTCATGGTAAAAGCAACCTTACCGATAGTGTATTTATCTAAGATCACCTCTACCTGCTCATCGGTAAGATCTTTATGCAAACCGTCCATCAGGTTCTCATGCACCGTTTTCGGGATGGTCGAGTTAATGATCACCTGGCGTTCAAGCTTATTGAAAACCTTACCGGTGATCGGGTTCATACCTTCCGGAACTAAAGTATAGTCGTGGCTGTTGTGCCAGTCGCGTACGGCTTTTAAATGCGTGCTGATCACTTCGGTCACCCGTGCCTCTTTAGCCGGATCGTTCAGGTTCAATGATGTTACCCAGGCGGCGGCCTTAACGTCCGGATCCGACTTTGACTTAGCATCCGTCTGCGTAGTTGCTGCCTTGGTATCCTGGCTATGCGCTTTGACGCTGAATAGCAAAGTGCCTGCAATTATAGATAAAGCAATACAAGTTTTTTTCATGATATATTCTGTAGTGGTATTACCGGTTAATAAAATTTAAAGTTACTGAGTATTACCGCCGTCAATTGGAGTGGATTAGCAGATTTTTGTATGATGTTATCTTATTTGAACCTTCACCATCCACAATAAAAAAAGAATACTATACATTTGGTATATAAACCAATAGACAGCATAACATCAAACCAATGAATAATAAACGTTTACCTTTTATAACCGCATTATTGTGGCTCACATTTTCATCCGTTACAACCCATGCACAGGTAAAACCCGCAGCATTATTTACCGATGGTATGGTGCTGCAACAACAGGCTACTGTACCCGTTTGGGGTTGGGATAAGCCAGGCTCACACATCACCGTCACTCCATCGTGGAGTAAAAAGCCATATACAGCTGTAGCCGATGCCTCAGGAAAATTCCTGGTAAAAATTGCTACCCCCGTTTATGGTGGTCCTTACCAGCTTACCATTAGCGATGGGAAGCCTTTGATACTGAATAATGTATTGATCGGCGAGGTTTGGATATGCACCGGCCAGTCGAACATGGAAATGCCTATGAAAGGATTTAAGGGTCAGCCGCTTATCGGATCCAACGAAGCTATTCTGAACTCAAAAAACAAGAACATCCATTTGTTCACCGTACCACGTTCGTCAAAAACCCAATTGCAACCCGATGCCAAACAAAGCCAGTGGCTGGAAGCGTCGCCCGAAAGTGTGTCGAATTTTAGCGCTACAGGGTACTATTTTGGCCGTTTGCTCAATAAAATGCTCGATGTACCTGTCGGTCTGATCAATTGTAGTTACAGCGGTTCGTCCATTCAAGCATGGATGGATCCCGAAACTTTAAAATCGTTTCCCGAGATAAAGATACCAGCCGCTACCGATTCGATCAAAGAGGTTAGCCGTACGCCAACAACTTTGTACAATGGCATGCTGTACCCGATCATCGGTTATGGCATCAAAGGGGCAATATGGTACCAGGGCGAATCGAATTACAGCGACCCGGCGCAATATGAGCGGCTTTTTGATACCATGGTAAAAACCTGGCGTTCGCAATGGGGCGAGGGTGAATTCCCGTTCTATTACGCACAGATCGCCCCTTACGATTATGCTCAACTGCCCCCATACAACAAAGGCGGTAAATACAACTCCGCATTTTTAAGGGACGTGCAGCGTACCGAAGCTGACAAGGTCCCCAACTCAGGCATGGCCGTGCTGATGGATATTGGCGAACAGGTAACCATACACCCGCAGCATAAAGAGCAGGGCGGCACGCGTTTGGCCTATATGGCTTTAGCTAAGACCTATGGTATTAAAGGTATCGGCTACCAAAGCCCTTCGTATCAATCCATAAGCGTAAAAGGCAATGTAGCCACCGTTAGATTTAAGGATGCTACCAATGGATTGACCGCA
>Ga0206921_10319_pt1 | contig 10966 bp, 11 predicted proteins | sample Alteio_BWOrgHeat_66_FD_152930 | JGI IMG/M metagenome (GOLD analysis project Ga0206921, IMG submission 152930) | Enriched cells from forest soil in Barre Woods Harvard Forest LTER site, Petersham, Massachusetts, United States -... | ecosystem: Environmental > Terrestrial > Soil > Temperate forest >...
TATTACCATTTTAAGACTGATACCACTTCTTATTTAAAAGGAAGTTATACAGGTAACAATTTCCCATTCGGAGGCCTGGCTACCGATGAACTATACCTGATCCGTGCGGAAGGCGCTGCGCGTGCGGGGGATATGGCTGATGCTATGAATGACATCAATTCGTTAATGGTCAATCGCTGGAAGACAGGAACCTTTACTCCATATACGGTTGCTTCTGCGGCAGAGGCATTGGATACGGTGTTAGTGGAGCGGAGAAAGGAATTGGCTTTCCGGGGGTTGCGGTGGACCGATCTACGGCGGCTTAACCTGGAAGGATACGGCATCACGCTCACGCGTAATGGGCTTGATAGACCTTATTCGCTGTCACCTAACAGTATTCTATATACGTTGCCGATCCCGCCAGACGTGATCAGTCTTAACCCGCAGATTAAGCAAAATTGGGGACGCAATTAAAAACGCCAATAGAACGGGTCTATTGGCGCATCTGAAGAATTTTAATCAGTAACCTTAGCGGCTGGGGTTGGAAGGGGTTGCTTGTGCGGCTGGAGTTTTGACGATACAGCCCTGGCAAGGCGTATATAGTCCCAGTTCGCAGGGTGAGTAGGTGATACCACCATTGGTCGTATAATAAGTGCAGGTCGTGGAGCCGGCCTCACAAATATAGGTGATGCCATAGGTGCCGGCCGGCATATAGGTGCCCCCAATAAAAACATACTGTGTTGCCTGAGTACAGTCATAATGCGGCCTGGTCGCGAAGGCGCCGCAAACACTGACGATAATTGCGAGAAACATGATGGTCCATTTCATTTTTTTCATACGAGACTGATTTTGGTTGTTATAGAGGGGTGTTTAAAAACCTTGGTGCGCTGGATAAGGACCCCGGTGACAGCAAAGCCGAGGAAGATAAGATTCAACACCAGATGCTGCGGCCAGGTGAGGTGTTTGATCACGCCGCCGCAACTACAGGGGACATAAGCGAAAAAATGCAAGAGAATCGTGATCGTGTAGATCGTGAAAAGACCCATCATCGCCGTAGAGGCATAGAAACCTAAAAGTCGCGTACGCTCGAAAATGAGCGCGATGGAGATGGCGATCTCCGTACAGGGTATGAACCAGATCAAAAACGGGGTCCACGAATCAGGGAAGGGTTGGTTGTTGAGGTCGCCGGTAAAGGTCCTGAAGTCAAGGAACTTACTCAGGGAGGCATACAGGAAAAGTAAAATCAATAGGGCGGAGATAGACTCCAGGAACACCTGTCTTCTAAACATAGTTTGGTTGGTTTGGTCGAACAGAATCTTTGGAAAAAGGAAGGTTGATGGAAATGGGAACCATGAACATGTTGAAACAGGAGAGGTAAAAGAGGATTGGCTGTATTGGAAATAAATTTAGATAAAAAAATTAAAAAACAAACAGTAATTCGAAATATTTTTGTGTTAAGTTGACACTAATCAATTTAATCACGTTTATCCATAATCGAAAAAGATGAGTACCAACACGTTCTTCGTATTACTCCTATGCGCCAATACCTGCAAAGGGTATGCTCAACCCGGCAAGGTCGATTCCAAAGATACTGCCTTCGTCTCGGTGATGTTGCAAAAGAATAATGAATACAGGGAGGAATTGAAGTTGAGAGCCCTCACCTGGTCTTCGTCGCTGGCGGATGATGCGGCGAAATGGGCGCAGCACCTGGCGAAGACAAATAAGGGCGAACACGATATGTCCATTCGGGGCCGCGAAGGAGAAAATCTATGGTGGGGGACTGCGGGAGCGTATTCCTATAGTGAAATGGTAGGATATTGGGGGAATGAAAAGAGCGCTTTTGTTTACGGTACCTACCCGAATTGTTCTAACAGCCCATCGTCTATCGTCGGACATTATACGCAGATTGTGTGGAAGAATACGACGGCCGTCGGGTGTGCCTTCGCCAGCAACGGCACGACGGATTTTTTGGTTTGCCGCTATTCGCCGCCAGGCAATGTCATCGGAGAAAATCCATATTGATTTCGGGGATGGGATAAGACGAAGAGATAGATATCTGTAACGATCGATCGTCTACGCTGAACGTATGGGGCATAAAAAAAGGTTATCGATACGATAACCTGCACAAAGATCTTTCAGGAAGGGCGGGGAGGATCTTTCCAAATGGGTCGGCGAATTCCGAAAGGGTCGGATCGACGAAAATTAGCGACCCATGGAGTGACCGTATCCTACATATCCCTGGCTCATGTAACAACCGTTGCGGGAAGACCTGGAAGAGAAACAGGAAGTGAACGCCGTAGCAACAGCCATAACAAGAACCAGAATAACGATAGTCTTTCTCATTTTGTGGTATTTAATAATTGAAACGATAAATTGCCTGGTGAAGGAATTGGGACCAGGTAATTCAAAGGAAGGGACACGGAGATTAGACTATATGAGGCTGTTTCGAAGGATAGAGAAGGGATAAATCAGTGATATATTGCAAAGTAAAGATAAAAAATCGAGATTTGCAAGCCATGAAAGTACATTTTATCGCCATCGGCGGCAGTGTCATGCACCAGCTGGCCATTGCATTGCATCGCAAAGGTTATGCCGTGACCGGCAGCGACGATGAGATCTTCGAGCCCGCCCGATCGAACCTCCAGCGTGAAGGGCTGCTACCCAGCGACATCGGCTGGCAGCCCTCCCGGATCCACGCCAACCTCGATGCCGTGATCCTCGGGATGCATGCCAAAGGGGATAATCCCGAGCTTCAGCGGGCGCAGGAGCTCTCTCTGCCTATCTATTCTTTCCCCGAATATATCTACCAGGAAAGCAGGGACAAGCTACGCGTGGTTGTCGGCGGCAGTCATGGAAAGACCACGACTACTGCCATGATCATGACGGTGTTGAAGCATTCGCAGCGCGATTTCGACTACCTCGTCGGAGCCCGTCTGCAAGGCTTTCCGCAATCCGTCGATATCACGCGGGCTCCGCTGATCGTCTGTGAAGGTGACGAATACCCCGCCAGCGTCCTCGAAAAGCGTCCGAAATTCCATTTTCTGCACCCACATGTCGCCGTCATCACCGGCATTGCCTGGGATCATATTAATGTGTTCCCGACTTTCGAGAATTACCTGGAACAGTTCAGCATCTTTCTCGACAACATCGAACCCGGGGGCGTCCTCATATATAATGATACGGATCCCGTGTTGAAAAAGCTGGTAGAGCAGCACCCGGGTGGGTTTCGACGCATCGGTTATGGTATCCCTGCCCATCGGATCGAGGATGGCATAACACTCGTGAGTCTGGAAGGACACACCGGCAGGCTAAAGGTATTTGGGGACCATAACCTGCTAAATCTCCATGCTGCCTTCCTGGTTGCCAAAGAGTTAGGAATCGATTCGCCGGATTTCCTGGATGGGGTGGCCGTCTTTTCGGGGGCTGCCAAACGGTTGGAGCTGGTCAAGGCCAGCCCCCAAAACGGGGTCAGCATCTACCGGGACTTTGCCCATGCGCCCAGCAAGGTGAAAGCCACCATACAGGCAGTGAAGACGCAGTTCCCTGAAAGACAGTTGATCGCGGTTTTGGAGCTACACACCTTTAGCAGTCTGAATGAGGCGTTCCTGGCCGAATATAAAGGAGCGCTTGACCCCGCCGACAAGGCGGTCGTCTTCTATTCCCGGCATGCGCTGGAGCTAAAGCGGTTGCCGCCTTTGCCGGAAGAAAAGGTTATTGCTGGATTCGCGAAACCGGATCTAACTGTTATCCAGGAAAAAGAAGAATTGGACCGATGGCTGATGAAACAATCTTATAAAAATGTTAATTTGCTTTTTATGAGCTCGGGCGATTTTGACGGTTTGGAGATCGACACTCTTTCCGGCAAAATACTATAGGATTTTTCTTAATATTTGAACATGTTGCAACTTACTCGACCCTTAGCTATCATTGACCTGGAGACGACGGGGGTCAACCTGGGGACTGACCGTATCGTAGAGATCGCTGTTGTAAAGGTGATGCCAGATGGAAAAAAGCTGGTAAAGCGCAAGCTGATCAACCCGGAGATCCCTATTTCTCAAGGATCTATTGATATTCATGGGATTACCAATGAAATGATCAAGGATGCGCCGACCTTCCGGCAAGTGGCCAATGAATTGAAGCAATTCCTGGATAATTGCGATCTGGCTGGGTATAATTCCAATCGATTCGACATTCCGATGCTGGTAGAAGAGTTCCTCCGGATCGGGATGGATTTTGACGGGAAAGGCAGGAAACTGCTGGACGTTCAGAAGATATTTCACATGATGGAACAGCGGACCCTGAGCGCCGCCTACCGGTTTTATTGTAACAAGGAACTGGAGGGCGCCCATGGTGCGGAAGCGGATGCTTCGGCTACCTGGGAAGTCCTGGTGGCCCAGGTGGGCAAATATCCCCAGTTGGGAACGAATATTGATGCGATACTCAAGTGTATCGGTGAGGAACAACTGGTGGATTTCGCAAGGCGTTTCATCTTGGAGAACGGCGTGGAAGTGTTTAACTTCGGTAAATATAAAGGCCGGCCTGTGGCGGATATCCTCAAGGCAGAGCCCCAGTATTACGACTGGATGATGAAGGGTGATTTTCCTCTCCATACGAAGCAGAAGCTAACGGAGATATTTAACAGGACTATGTTAAAAAAGGGGTAAGCGCGGGAGGGACAAACGAAAAATTGTAATTTTGTGGTTTAACTATTATAATCGGCCATTTGGAAAAAATCGTCATTATACCCACTTATAACGAGAAGGAGAACATTACCAATATTTTGGAAGCGATATTCCTGCTGGATCAGGGTTATCATGTGCTGGTCATCGACGACAGTTCTCCCGACGGTACGTCCTCCATTGTAAGACAGCTGCAGCGCAAATACCCCGGCAGGCTTTTCCTGGAAGAGCGTCAGGGGAAATTAGGATTGGGTACGGCTTATATTCATGGTTTCAAATGGGCGGTCCGAAACAATTACCAGTTTATCTTCGAGATGGATGCCGATTTTTCGCACAATCCGAAGGATCTCGACCGGCTGTATGAAGCCTGCAAACGTCAGGGTGGCGATGTAGCCGTCGGCTCCAGGTATGTAAAGGGCGGAGGAAATGTGAACTGGCCATGGGACCGTGTTCTGCTATCACGTGGGGGGTCGGTTTATACCCAGCTTATCACCTGGATGCCGGTGCAGGATCCGACTGCAGGTTTCGTTTGCTATAAAAAAGAAGTGCTGGAGACGATCAATCTCGATCAGATACAGTTCGTCGGGTATGCTTTCCAGATCGAAATGAAATTTGCAGCCTGGAAATTGGGCTTTAAGATAAAAGAGGTGCCGATCATTTTCGAAGACCGCAAATACGGCGTTTCCAAGATGAATAAAGGTATTGTGAAAGAGGGGATCTTGGGAGTGCTCAATCTCCGATGGCAGTCTCTTTTCAAGAATTACCGTAACAGGGTAAAGAATGATATCATGGCTATGACCTCTTTCTCCAAGGAGGCAATAGCGGAATCCAAATAAAATACAAGGCGAACTCCGTTCGCCTTAGCAAATAGTTTGAAGAAAGCATTTATCCAGCTGCATATCGCTGTCCTTCTCGCCGGGCTTACGGGGATACTCGGTAAGCTAATTTCTCTCAATGCAGGTTTATTGGTCTGGTACCGGCTGTTGCTGACGGCCCCTTCGTTGTGGCTGCTCGCTTTGATCCGAAGAAAGTCCGTGCATATCGATCGCCGCGATATGTGGCGCATCTTCGGGATCGGATGTATTGCCGCCCTCCACTGGGTGGCCTTTTATGCGAGTATCAAATATTCCAATGTTTCGGTAGGGTTGCTATGTTTTTCCGCCGTGGGTTTCTTCACTGCGTTTATCGAACCCTTGGTCTTGGGTCACCGGTTGGATGTGGTCGAGCTGTTCCTGGGATTGCTGGTCATCGCCGGCATCTTTTTTATTTTCCAGGTGGACCCGCATTACAAGACCGGTATCCTGATCGGGCTCATTTCTTCCTTGCTGGGAAGTCTTTTCCCTGTGTTGAACAAACGGATATTGCGCCGCGTCCCTGCCGAGACGGTCACTTTATACGAACTTAGCGGGGGCTTCCTGGCGCTGACGGCCCTGATGCCTTTGTATCTTTATCTTTTCCCTGCGCCCTCGCTGGTGCCGGACTGGCAGGATTGGATCTGGTTGCTGATCCTCAGCTGGGCTTGTACGGTCCTGGCCTTCAATCTTTCCATGGCCGCCTTGCAGCGGATCTCCGCGTTTACGGTGAATCTGAGCTATAACCTGGAGCCGGTGTATGGTATCCTGCTGGCGTTTGTGGTGTTCAGGGAAGACAAGTATCTGAACCACGGTTTTTATGTGGGGATGTCACTGATCCTTTTATCCATCGTGCTACAGACGATGCGGCTTTGGCGACGGAGACAGTTGGGGCCGGCTTAAGCGGCCTTGTTGCTGATGTAGCGGACCAGGCTTCGTTTGGCTATGGGGAGCAGGGTCTCGTCCACGGGAAATTTCAATTCGGTTTCTATAGAATAAACGGCCGGGTTGGGCAGGCCGGTCTTCAGGCGGATGAGCTCTGCCTTGATATTCTCATAGGTATTCACCATGTTGCGGGTCCAGCTGTCGATATATTCCGTCCGGATACTGCGGTATTTCTCGTCGTGTTTTTCGAAGAAGCTGAGCCGGTATTGGTACACACGGGTATCCGAGGCGGTGCCTGTACTGAGGAAGAAATACCCCTCGCAATTATCGAGGGGGACGAGGCCGACCGGGAAAATGACCAATTTGTCCTCCACGAATTCATAGATCTCGGTGCCATTGCTGATGGTCTGGCGGATTTCCTGCGTGGCGTAGTTGATGATCTCTTCCAGCTCTTTCATGAGTTCGTCATCCCCGATCATTTGTTCATATAAGACCTGCAGTCTTTCGATCTGCACGCCCGTAAGCTTTTTGGGGAATTGCTCCTGCAGGTATTTCTTGTTCTCCCGAAAGGCCGATAGGTTGTTGTAATGGAAGATGATGTCGGCCAGTTGGGGATAGAGCTTGTTCTCATTGAAATAGCGGTGTATCTCCTGCAAGTAGGCGAGTAAGGTGTATTTTTTCAGTTCGGAATCGATGTAACCATCGGCGAACCAGGTTTCGGATAGTGTCTTCATGTGGACTTTCTTTTAGTTTTAGGGCCAGGGCCGCAATCAGCGGATTGGGCCGCTGAAATAGCGGCTTGCAATGAATTTACGAAAATTCAATGAAATATGCAAGGGATATCAAAAGAGAGGCTGTCCGTGAAGCCGCTGAAATCCTTGTTCAGGCTTCTCGAGACCAGATGGAGGCGATCCGGATAGATGGTAAGCTTCAGGTAATGAAACATCGGCTTGTAGCCGCCAGCCAGGTCCGGAAGTCTGTGTTGTGAGGTGTCCAGCGGTTGGTGCAGTCCGCCGCCTCCGCCGATGACGAGAAAGACTTTCTCCTTCATTTTAAAATACTCGAAATTGTGTGAATGCCCTGTTAAAAACAGAACGGCTTTCCGCGAACGATCAAAGGAGGGGACAAAATGATCTTGTACCGGCTTTGAAGAGCCGACCACCTTGCTATTGGAATAGGGGGCATGATGACATGCAACGATAATCCCTTTTATACCGGGGTTGGAATCCAGGCTGTGTAAAGTCGAGTCGTACCAGGCCAGCTGTCTCGCTTCGTCCGTTGCGGATAGTTTATGGAAGTTGGAGTTCAGCAGGATGATGCCGATGGAATCGACAACGGACAGGTACCCGGTATGGACATGGTCGGGAAACCTTTTTTGGAAATTCATTTCTCCTTTCTTCGCCTCTCCCATGACATCATGGTTTCCCAGCAATCCGAAGGTCAGTATACCTTTTTTGTGGCAGCTGTCGAGGAAAATATCGACCGCTGCCCATTTGCTGTTTTGGAAACCCAGGGCCACGACGTCTCCCAGCAGGTATACGGCCCGCGGTTTTTGTTCCAGTATGTCGGAGAAGATCATCGCTGTCGCCTTCGTATTGTGATCGGCGTGAAGAAAGAGTTTCTCGACCCACATCGGTTGTTGGGTGTCGCTAACGAAGGCGATCTCAGTAGCTGCCGCATTGTTTTCAGGACGTATCTGCCCATCTGCGGCATGAGCGCAGAGGAAAGCAACTGCAAAAAGGCTCCGCATCATGAAACCTAGAGTTCGCGGTCCACGGGGAAATTCTCGAGCTCGCGCGCTACCGCCGAACAGAAGGTGGCTCCCAGGCTGCCGTCCACGATGCGGTGATCATAAGACAGCGAGAGATACATCATGTGGCGGATGACGATGGCATCGCCTTCCGGCGTCTCGAGCACGACGGGACGTTTTTTGATGGCGCCTACTGCAAGGATGGCTACTTGCGGCTGGTTGATGATGGGGGTGCCCATCAGGCTGCCAAAACTGCCGACATTGGTCAGGGTGAAGGTCCCGCCCTGCGTGTCTTCGGGTTTCAGCTTGTTTTGCCGGGCATTATCGGCCAGAGTATTCACCTGGCGGGCGAGGCCGTTCAGGTTCAGCTGATCGGCATTGCGTATAACGGGGACGATGAGGTTGCCGGATGGCAGCGCGGCCGCCATTCCGATATTGATGTCTTTTTTAATGATGATCTTATCGCCGTCAACCGAGCTGTTGATAAGCGGGTATTTCTTGATGCAACGGACAACCGCCTCTATAAACAGCGGTGTGAAGGTCAGTTTGGTATTCTCTCTTTTTTCAAATTCCTTTTTCACCTTGTCGCGCCAGTGGACCAAGTGGGTCACGTCCGCCTCGGCAAAGCTCGTGACATGGGGACTGGTATGTACACTGCGGACCATATGGTCGGCGATGAGACGTCGCATCCGGTCCATCTCCACGATCTCGACATTGCCGCTATAGACGGTCATGGGTGACTGTGCGGGGAGCGGGGCATTTTCCTGGAAACGCTGCGTCAATGCGGGAGCGGCAGGGACTGCCGACCGCGCGGAAGAGCCGATATTGGTGCTGACTGTGCCCGAACGGCGGTCTGCCAGGTATTGTAGGATGTCCTTTTTGGTGACACGGCCTTCGTTGCCGGAGCCGGGAATAGATTCCAGTTCGCTGAGCGGAATTCCTTCACCTGCCGCAATATTCAGAACGAGGGGGGAGTAGAATCTGCCGGGGCCACCGGTAGGTTGGGCGGGTCTGGGATTGCCGGTCGTATCGGGGCGGTGGGGCAGTGGGGAGGTTTGGACCTGGGTTCCCGCAACGGCAGGACCGGAGGAAGCTGCCGCGCCGTTCGTACGGATGCGTGCGATGACGGAGCCGATGGGCACGACATCGTTGACCTTGTACAGCACCTCTTCCACTACACCTTCGGTAATGGAAGGAACTTCCGAGTCCACCTTGTCGGTAGCGATCTCCAGTACCGTCTCGTCTTGTTTGACGGCATCGCCGGGCTGTTTGTGCCACTTCAGGATGGTGGCTTCCATGATACTTTCACCCATTTTTGGCATGACCAGGTCAACAAGCGCCATACGTTAGATTTAGTTGAATGTCAAAGGTAATATATTTTATGTTGATTGGGGTTCGGGGGCGTCCCGGATGAATTTCCTCAACAGATTGAGGGCGTTTGTTGCCGTCAATTCAATATTCCGCAACCGGTCGAACCGGAAAGACATCTTTTGGGTGAGCATATTTTGACGGTTTCCAACGGCTATCCAGACTGTTCCTACCGGTTTTTCGGGGGTACCTCCATCAGGGCCCATGATGCCCGAGGTAGCGATAGCATAGTCGGTATCGAGCAAGGAGAGTGCACCCCGGACCATTTCCCTGACGGTGGCTTCGCTGACGGCTCCATCGTTTGCCAGGGTAGGCATCGCAACATGCAGGAGGTCCATCTTTACCGAGTTGGCATAGCTGACGACACTACCCTTATAATAGCGGCTCGACCCGGGAATGGAGGTGAGGAGATGGGCGATATAGCCGCCGGTACAGCTTTCTGCCGTGCCTACGGTCTTGCCGCCCTCGAGCAACAGGCTGCCGACGGCCTCCTGAAGCGAGATGTCCTCATCGGCGACCATCCATTCGGCGACAAGCGTCCTGAGCTGCCCGAAATGTTGTTGCAGCGCGGCGTCCAGGGACGCCTTTTCTTCGCCCCGGGCTGTGAGACGCAGGCGGACCATTCCATAGTTAGGCAGGTAGGCCAGCCGGATAGTGGGGGGCAGGGCTTCTTCGAAGGACCGGATATGTTCGGCCAGAAAGGATTCGCCCACGCCTGCCGTCAACAGGGTGCGATGGGCGATATATGGCAGTTGGAAATGCTTCCGAAGCGCAGGCAGGACATCGTCCGTGATCATGCCTTTCATTTCATATGGAACGCCCGGCATGGAGACGAAGATGCGTCCTTCCTTTTCGAACCACATTCCCGGCGCGGTGCCGCGCCGGTTTTGAATGACGACACAGGTATCGGGTACTTCCGCCTGTTGCAGATTGCGTTCGATCATAGGGCGTTTGAGCACGCGTTCGAAGATCCATTTTACATTGGCGAGTGCGCCTTCGTCGACGACCATCCTGCCGCCGAAATATTCGAGGAGGACGGTTTTGGTGATATCGTCCGCGGTGGGGCCCAGGCCACCGGTAATGAGGATGATGGAAGACCGATGGAATTCTTCTTCGAGCGCCGCCAGGATATCCTCTCGGTTGTCGCCTATGGCTACGCGGTGGGCTACCCAGATGCCGTTCTTGTTCAATTCCTGCGCCATCCAGGCGCTGTTGGTATCTACTACCTGGCCGATCAGAAGTTCATCTCCGATGGTGATGATGCTGGCGAGGATGTTTTCCATTTGGCAAAGCTAATTTATTTAAATTAGCTGTTATGATGTATCGACTATCGATCCTGCTACTCTGTTTATTTATAGGGGGATTGGCGCATCCGCAGCGTTCGCTTGAAGGCCGTCTGCGGGAAGCGATGGATCGGCTGCAAGAAGATTCCTCCATGCGACATGCTACTATCA
>Ga0206921_10320_pt1 | contig 10955 bp, 5 predicted proteins | sample Alteio_BWOrgHeat_66_FD_152930 | JGI IMG/M metagenome (GOLD analysis project Ga0206921, IMG submission 152930) | Enriched cells from forest soil in Barre Woods Harvard Forest LTER site, Petersham, Massachusetts, United States -... | ecosystem: Environmental > Terrestrial > Soil > Temperate forest >...
GCCGGTGGATGATATGCCTTAACATTTTTAACTACCTAATTGGATTACAGTAACGCCGTTCTGACTATCATTAATAGTGAATTTAAAAGTTTTAGTGGTAGTACTTTTACAAGCACCATTTGCTATAGTAAGTGTTACCGAAACGCCGTCGGGGTTCTCATTTTGTACCTGCGGACTTAGTATCGCCAGGAATTTTGAATCTGTAGTTGAATCTTTAGCCTTTAATTGTTTATTCTCAGGGGTGATCTGCCATTGGTAAGTAACCCCGCTTTCAACATTACTTGCATCAAACTCAATTTCTGATTGCTCCACACTATTAACCTCGGCAGGGAATGTAAAATCACTCCCGGCATCAGTTATCACAATAGTTGTTTTGGCAGATGTTACACGCGCCACCGTATAATAAACATCATATGAACCCGGCGCTAAATTAGCAGGCACAAATGACCCATCGGCGTTTATGCCTATTATTGCCGCCCCTGTGCTATCGCCAAATGTGCCGCCTGTTGGCGTGCCGCTAAGTTGCGCTGTACTACTATCATTACTGCAAAAAGGGCCTGCCGCATTTATGGTAGGCTGTTCTACAGGCTTAACGGGCTTAGCAGTCTTTAACGGCCTCGGTTCCGGCATAATGTAGGCCACCGGCGGGCAATCCGAGCAGCAGAGGTAAGGGATATAAAAATCAGCTATTACAGCGCCTTCTATTAATCCGCGCCTGGTTCCAACTACCGACGGGTTTAACGCGGTAATAATTGGTGTTTTTGTTTTAGGCGGTGCATCCTTACAATCCTCGACAAATTTCATGATCATTTTAGTAAGATCCGTGCTGTAAGGCGATGGCGTGGCTACAGGCTCACCAGTTGTAGTACCTAATACTTCTGCGCTTCCCCGCTCTACAGTAATGCCTACCGCGTTAACCGGTTCACGCAGTTCGCGTGGTTCGCCATCATAAACCAGTACAAATGTGCCGCCTTTGGGTACGCCTGCCTTATGCTCCAGGCCCGGATGCTTTTTATAGTAGTTAAAAAATGTGAGCTGCTGCTGATAATTACGAAGTCGCAGCATGTACTCTCTTTTTAATACATCTATTTTTTCATCAAGGCATAGCGACAACAACAAGCTCAGCTCATCGGTAAGCAGTATCAGTTCGCCTGCTTCATCAAATGAAACATAATCAGCGGTATTGCCGGCGGCACCAGTGGTAATATTACCAGCAGCCGCGTCGACAGCCTCTACCAGCAACCTGATCACTATTACGGCCATTTCCAGGTACTCACGGTATATCCTCACCAGCAATTCAATATTAATTTCGGCCAGGGTGTGGGTATATAAAACAAACATCAAGTCCTCAACAAATTCTATAAACTGAAACAAGTGATATTCAGCAACAAGCAGCTTATCTCCATTTGCCCTGATAAGGCTGGACCGCAGGGGGTTTCTGAACTCCCCTTTACTGTCTAATGATCGTAAGTAGGTCCAGCCCAGTGTTCTTTCGGCAGGGGGGCAATTTTTCCTTAAAAAATCACCTCTTTTATAAGTCGCACTGATAGTTATTGGCGCTTCAAACTCCAATGCGCCCTTAACCTTATAGCTTGAAAAACTTGCATTGTTTAAAGTGTATATGCCCTGATCTATTTCCGTATTTGCCGTACTCTGATTCTCCTGAGCCTTGTCGACTATTACAGTACCATCATTCCCGGCCTCATCATAACCAGACCTGAAAGGCATATTGCTGATATAACAAAACAGGGTGTGAATTTTACAGGCGGCATCGCCTATTATCAGCTTGTAGGCCGTATCCAGGTCCTGCATACTGCATTCTGGTAGCGGGGCACTCAAAGTCAACTGATCGGCAGATACAGCTACTACATCAAAGGGCAGGTTATATTCGGCACGTTGCAATAATATGCGTTCTAAAGCGATCCTGTAATTTTGGCCGATATGACCCTCTATCCTGAAAAAATTATACTTTTCTATATCATACAAAAGCGGGTCTATTATAGGTTTCTTACTGGTATAACTATTGGCATGATAACTTAGATTTAAGGTTTCTTCCTTTTTAAGTGTTTTCTCGTAATTCCAGTACTTGTATAATTCGGTGCCCCCTTTCCCTGTTAATTTAAGTATTTTATTAATCTCTGTTGTATCAAAGGGTTTAGCATAGACACCCGCTTTAAAATAGTAATAAGGTATAGCCCGTGCCGAAAGCGGCGGCCACTCGTACTGGCTCGGTGTTATGATGATGGTTTTTTCTGTTTGTATGGCAAACTCCCGTAACATTACAATTATGCGCTTAAACAACAGTGTCGCTTCGGCGGCATCGCCATCCATTTTTGAGAATAGACCGGAGTATATGAAGTAATCACGGTATGGATCTTTTAAAAATGCGTCGGTTGATTGAGAAGCGCTGCCCAATATGAGGTGTAGCGGGAACAGGTTAACATCGGGACAACATTCCGACAGGCCGGCTACTTTTTCCGAAAGCTCATAATAAGCTTTGATCAGGTCATCTATAAAATCATAGAAATACTCTATAAAGTACGGCACCTGCTTAAATATGCGCTCCCGCATTAGCTTCAGTTCCGCTAACAAAAACACAAAAGGATTTGTATTGAGCTTTAGCAGCGCGCCGTATTCATCATACAGATAATTTAAGGCATCGCTTAACTCAGTTAAAACAGTATTATCAACAATTGCATAAAATGCCTCTAAAACCTCTATGCTTGTTTTTAATGGTTTGTAAGGCACATTATAACGTTTCAGGTTGATCTGGTAATCGTTCTTGGTTAATGTGATCTTATCAGGCACCCCGTTTCTTAATGTGAGCAGATCGGCTGTAGGCACCAGCAGCGGCCTTACCGTAAACACCATTTTTTCGCCCATGTTATTACAATCCAGCATATCGCAATTTTTAAGGTCTGTTTCCTTTGCTTCCAGAAACAATGCCACCGCATAATCATCCAAAAAGCCATTGGTGGTATTTATGGCTACTGCGCTGGCTTTTTTGGCTGGTTCAAGCGCCTTTTGCTGATCATCTGTAAGCAGCAAATAGATCTGCGTACCACTGATACCATAACCTTCATAAAAAGGCAGGTCGGTGCCATGCTTAAAGGGCAGGTCAGCAGGGATCGGTATCTGCGAATAGTTCATGTACCAGGTATACTTTTCCTTATGCTGTACAATAAGATAACCCTGAGACGTAACCCCACAGCCCTTGGTTATTTCGATACCGTTGCTGTGAATAACTATCTCCAGGCCACAAGCAATACCTATCCCAATCAGCTTGTTGCGTGTCCAGCGGGCCTGGTGATCCAGGTAATTGAATGACTCATTCAGGTGGTCGTTAGTGAGCACCTGATCCGCTTCAAAGAAGATGTATTCATTTGAATTTATCATATCTCAAGTTTTATAAGATCCTAAAACAGTTTTTCCTAATTGTACCGGGTTGGTGCCCTGGCTGTCCTCACAATCGTGCAGGGTAGCCACAGGGTATTCGCTATGCAGACTGAAGAGCAGCCTCAGCAGTTTATTATTGGCGAGTTCGAATTTGTGCAGATTGGTTACCTTATCTAATGAATAATTAGCCAGCGCGGTTATCCATGCCTTATATTCCCGCTCAAATTCATACATGGATTCATCATTTATCCAGCAAACCTTAACAATGGTATGGGCGGGCACTTCCTGGCGGACAATATCTTCAAAATATTCCCTGAATGCCATACTCCGGAAATGGGCGGGCCAGTAAGGCATCACCACCGACATGCGGAATGAGTAAGGATCCTCATCCCCGCAAAAATCGCAGTTGGGATCAAGGCATACCGGTGCAAGGTCAAAAGTATTGTTGCGTGGCCTTAATAAAATATGCTCAATCAGGTGCAGACCCTCGCTATCGCACATGGCACTAAATGTGGTGATGAACTGCGCCACGGCCGTTTCGGCATCCGCCTCTGATGTAAAATTATTGCTGATGGCTTGGTTAACGCCATTGCTATCAACCACATATACATTCCAGTTGGTGCCGGTTTGGCTGATGGCGTAATTATCTGTTGCCAGCAGCAGATCCATAAACGCAGGCAATGCCTTTTGTGCCTTCGCATTGCTATCGTAGCTGGTTACGGATGTAAGCGTGTTTGCGCCTTCGGTAAACACAAAGTTGTATTTGGCAGGCGTACCGCTGGAGGTAATGGTGGCATTGCCAATACAATATAAAAATCGGCGGAAATATGCTTCAACACCCGGGGTATTACTTTTGAAACCACCCAGGTGGCTCAGTTTTCTTTCAACTCCGGCCACATTATCGGTGTTCCATAGTTTTGCGGTCTCTATTTTAAAATGATGATTTTGCGGGAAATAATTGTAAGCCCGGCCACGTTCATAGCTCATCACCGGGTAATCCTGCAAAAACTGGATCTTATCCTCGATCATGCTGGCAAGGGTGATACCTGTTTCCTGCTGCGTAGTATAATCCAGGCTATACATCAGCAAAACATATTCATTAAATGATTCGGCAAAACGGCTCATCAGGTGATCAAGAAAGCTATTTCTACGGTTTAGGAAAAGCTCATTGGTTTCGTATAAAGTTTGCCAGCCGTTTACTGTAGTTGCTGCCGAATCCTGGTTTTGCATCACCAGTTCATTAATGGTGTTTGAGCTGCTATCCTGCTTGTAGATGAGCATGATATTTTTTACATTATCAATAAACTGCGCGTAATAGGTCTGCACCGTCGCATCGGTTGAGAACAGCTCTTTTGCATTTGCCAGTTGTGACAGAAAATCGGCCAGCAACTGATCGTATAGCAACAAGTAAGCCTGTAGTTGCTTTGCCTGCGCCCTTTGCTGAACAGTAGCTGTTGGCGGCAAACCGGGTTGCCCGATACCGTAAGTTACCGGGAAAAGCTCCTCGACCGAAGTGTAGCTATCCAGCGGAAAATAAGTGCCTGACGGGATAGCGATATCATCCTCATGGCCCGAAAGCTTGTTGTGTGCCCGGGTGGCACGCAGCCAGCGTAAAACATCATTCACCTCATCCATATTCGGCAGGTACGGGAACTGGTTTTTATAGAACACCATTTTTGATTTGGTTTCCGAAAAAACAGGCTTACACCCCAGGGCGATCGGCATGCACCAACTCTTATTGGTTTCACCTGTTATAGGCTGGTCATCTACGCCATACTTTGTCATTCTGAAACTGCGCACTGCCAATACGCCTTCAATATTCATAATGAGACTGATAATTTCTGAGGCATAGATCTCTGTCTTCAGTTGTGTTTGCTCCAATTGCACCGTATCAATAAAGCCATGCTTTAAAACCGGGCCCGAGAAGATCTCATCGGTAGTATAGCCCATGGCCTGCATTTCGCTCAGCAGGTAAAAGTTCACCGGCGGGTTCAGGTATTCCTCTATGGCAAAAAACACTTCGGCCTGCACCTCCGACATATCAGTTGATGGCGTTATATCAATATCACAGCAAAAGGCTATTTCCTCATCTATAATAGTAGTAACGCTTACAAAATCTTCGCACAGGTTGCGGTTCTTGTTCAGTTTGCGGATAGCTTTTTGAACGATATGCTTTGCTTTTTGGATCTTCAACAAATACAGGTTCACTACCTGAGCCGTAAACTCCGGCGTAAAAAAGTTCGCAAGTTCGGCAGGGCCGATTGTTTGATCCGCTGGCTGCAGATCAATATTTACAATGGGATTAAGTGTGATAGTATGATGCGCGCTACCGATGGAATATTTAACTTTTATAGCGGCAGTGATAATGCTGCCGGCAGCACTAAAGGTGGCACTCACATTGGCTGCCGTTACCGGGCTGGCCAGTAATAATTTCTCGACTGAAGGATCATTCCATACCGGGAAAACTATGGTAAGGCTTACCTCACCCTCCGTAAATACACCGGAAGCCGGATTTAATATTTCTACTTCGCCATTATTCAGGTCACCGAGCTGATCGTCATCATCCAGGTCAAGCAATACCTGGTACAAACCCGAAAGATAAACCGGGTGAGGTGTTACATTATAGGATAAGGCATCCGCTGAACAATCGGCATAAATGGGCACTTCATTTACCGCGATGTTTACGCCGTTAACCGTGTTGTAATCTACCGCGGTAAGCCAGGCATTCTCCACCCCAACAATATCAATGAGCAGTTTGCGGTAATCATCAATAGTTAATGGCGATTGAGTGAGGATATTTTTTGCGGTGTATAGTGTTTGCGTATCGGGGATGGTGCCATCAGCATTGGTCAACAGGTCCTGCATGGGCAGGTCAATGCGATAGCCCAGTTCGGTAATGGCATAACACAGGGCCTCCATAATGGTGATGCCGGGGTCATGCTCATTATAATCCGTCCAGTACTTATGGCTCAGCTCCTCAATATAATGCAAACCTTTTGCACGGAGGGCAGCATAGTCCTGATCGGTGGTTAATACCGGGTTTTTATCTATAAAGTCTTTATCCATTGCAATCGCATTTATCGCCAGGTGTTATCTTGTGTTTTACCTTAGTTTTCTCGTTATAGTACGATACGATGATCGATCGTGCTGTACTTGGCACGGCCTCTTCAATATCCTTTTGTATGGATACTACCGTATCGCCATCGCGTATTATGTGACTCATTTTAAAGCAGGTAACATGATCCACATACGTCCGTTCCTCCACAAAATTCAGCACCACTGATTTTTCAACCGTGTTGCCAAACTCAATAGCCTGGGGGTTGCCAAAGGCCCAGGGCGTTAAAAACTGTTCTATATCATTGTTTAACTGGGTAACATAAAAGCTGGGATCGGATAACCCGATGAACACCACATGGAACTTAAACTGCACTTCCTCAAACTGCGGATTGGTAACATCCAGCTGCACAAATGGCGATGTTAAGGTGGCCAGGTATGCCTGGATCTTGGTAAGCTGCCCGATACTGGTATATGGCCTAAGCGGGTTAACCGTATTTATATTGGTGAGATCAGGAATGGTAATCACCATCACATGCCCAGCCAATGTTTCCGAATATTTGGGTTGATTGGTGATGGTATCCGTAATCATGCCTGTATGGTTAAGGCATTTTACCTTAAAAATTTCGGGGTACTGCTGCAGTACTATCCGTTCATAATCCCAGGTGGTAATGGCGCGTTGTTTATGGCGCAGCCTTTCGCTCACCCGCACATAAAACTGGTCGTCTGTTTCAGCTACCCGGCCATCAAACGAATTATAGGGTTGCTGTGTTTGCTTTAAGGCAGCATCGGCAACGGCAGGCTTGCTGATGGTATTTGGCGGCAAAGTTTGTGTAAACTCGATACCATCGGGTATATCCTGCACAAATTGTGCTTTGGCGGCGTTTACATCTACCGCAATTAAATTACATATTGCATCGGTTTCATGTACCACAACCGCTTTTATCCAAAGCAAGCCAGTATCGGCACGGGTATTATCAAGTGTGGCTGTATCGGGTACTAACAATACTACCAGGCCCGAGGTGGTCAGGTTACTGGTGTAGTCCACCACCGATGTATCATCAAATTGCAGCCAGTTATTGGCGCTCAGGTAATACCAGGTTACGGTGGTCATGGGTTGCAACGGGTTGGCGCTGCCATCAGATACCTGGAATAGTACCGAGAAAGTTTCATCGGGCAAAGCGTTGCTTAATCCTACCCATAGCTCCCCGCCATCGTTACCACTTACAACAGAGGTAAGGTTAAAGATTGGCAGTAAGGTAAGCGGATCTTTTGCTATTATGGTCGGGTGCATTTCGCGGAAACCAAAAGGCTCCACATGATAAAAATAATTTGTTCGTGCGTTGTATTGGGCCGCGGTATTTGTATTTAGGTTGATGGTATCAGCAGCAGTATAGTTTACTGTAAGTGCTTTTACAATGGGGTTCGGTGGGGTAGTTACATCGGGTTTGCTTACCGTATAACCCGAAATCTGGGTAGTGCTACCAGTCGCATAATTTACCGTAACCGACGGGGGCGTTATATTGCCGAGATAAGTACTTAGGCTATAGTCCGAACCCTGTAACTCCACCTTTATAAAACCATCTATTTCAGTAACCGAATAATCATCATTGGCGGTAAAATCGGGCGGCGACTGCACCATTTCGCTGGTATCAATTGCCATATCGGTATCCAATGCTATAATACCCAGCTCCTGCCAATCTCCTTTTACCAGTGTATAACTATCCACATTAGTACCTGTTGAAATAGGGGCCTGCGACCAATCTATTGCCAGCGACAGGACAGATAATTGCTTCTGAAAGATCTCCTTGCTGCCCATAATAAATGCGGTACCTGCTTCCGGGAAATCGCCGAATGGTTTGAATGGCTTTGATGTATTTATCTTACCATCATCATTTTGGAGCGAAAGATTTTTAACATCCTGTACAGTTACCGAGATGGTTATCCCGGTAATGCTAAGTTGCGCGATAGTAGTGTATGATGCAAAGCCCCCGGTAAGCATTATTTGTGCCATGGGCAACTCCTGCGGGAAAGTGCCGCCATGTATTTTAGCAGAATAAGGGATTATAGATGGCGCATCACCCTCTAAGGTCATGGTTAATGTAAACGAGCTGGTGCTATTTACAGCGATGGTATAAGATGGCACAGTATACCAGGCTTTTTTGCCGGTTAGCTGTATGGTAAAAGCAGGTGAAGCCGATGTACCTGTAAGCATTGCCGCCGTAAGAGTCGTATTAGCTGCGTATTGAAAAGTGATGTCGATTTCGCGTGTACCTTCATTTAAATAAAGCACATTTGATGCCAGCGCGAAACCTATATTGGCAGGCAGGATATTATTTTCGGGATTGCCGAACGCGGCCCATGAGCCATCAGCACTTAAAAGTTTACCCCCCTGCCCATCCTGTGAATTAGCAATTGGCGATGCATATAATGTAACCGGCGAGCCCGCATATTCATCCAGGTAAATTGATCTTAATGCCGTTACGCTGGCAGTTTGTAAAACAATATCATCCGTAAGCGCATAAAACAGGTTGTTGCCGTTGGCATCTTTACCTGCCTTAAATTGCGTGCCCCCGGTCAACAGGTGCTGATCTATATTTTTTTGCAGGGTGAAGAGCAGGTGCACATAGTCCGCCTCGGCAGGACTATTGGTTAATTGCAAAACATCCTTATAATAAAAATCGAGGTGCCTCTTAGTATAGCCATTCAAATGCTGTTGTGCATAAGTGAACAACCTCAAAAAAGCCAAATACAAGGCATAATGCGGCGAATGTTTCGGATATTCTTTTAATACCTCCTGCAAATACGCAGGAGTACGGCTTACAATGGTGGTAACCCCATCAATAAATGCCTGGTATGCCCCTATAAATAGATTATGGGTTAGGATATGTTTAATATCGGCCAGCGCAGTTGTGCCGGTAAGGGTTATTGGATATACTGTAGTGGGGGCAGCACTGGTAAATGGTGGATCGCTTAACGAGGTTATGTTAAAATTCTGCGAAAGTATCAACGGATCAACCGGGGTAAGGCCATCGGTAAATGTTAATGCCTCATTAATAAGTAAAAGCGGGTTAGTCTTAAACTGGTTATAGTAATACACCAAAGTACTTAAAGCAGTCGCCAGGTTTGATGCAATGGAAACCGACAGAAAAGTTGTATAATCCAGTTTCCCGGGCAACTGCCGATAAGCATTATCAAGCCCAACAGCGAGCGAAAAAACAAAATCAAACAGCACCTTAAAATACTCCTGGGCTTCAAGATCGGTGGTCGCGTTCAGGGCGTTATCGATAGTACTTTGTATGTAGCTGGCATAATCCTGTGTGCGCCAATCGGCAATGGTGGCAATTACTACGGCAACATCATTACTCATTAATGCCTGCCAGTCGCCCACAATGGCATTAGTAAGATCGTAGTAATTTAAATAGGCCGCGTATCGTTTGGTTAGTAAAATCAGATCAGCATCGGTACGCTCATCCACCAGCGGGCAGTCAGTTATCAGCGCGTCTAAGGGCCGCTGTACCTGGCTGGTACCGCTATTGGTAAGTAACGTTGTATCTGTACAAGTTTTTGCCATTAGTTAAGTTCTGTTCCTTCTCTTTTATAAAAAGGATATACAAAATTGAACCTTGAATTAGTGGTGCGCACTGTATAACTGATGTTGATTATGATGATCCCCTCCGCATCCTGACTATCATCAATCAGCAAACTGTTCAAATCGATCCTCGCCTCATAATAAAGTATAGCTGTTCGGATCATTTCACTTATATAGCTTTTAAAGGTGGTATTCATCGGCTCAAAAAGCATTTCGTTAAGGTTGCAGCCATAATCGGGCAACATAACGCGTTCACCTTTTCGGGTCGATAGCAGTATTTGCAGACTGAGCTGTATATCGGCTTCATCGCTGCTCATGGCTACTTTATTAGTGGTGTTATCAAAAGTTGGCGGGAAACCCCAGCCTGTTCCTAAAAAATCCGTGTTCATTTTAGCCTCCTATAATTACAGTTGGACATCCTAAAACTATTGTACCGCCATGCGCGGTTGTATCGCCCATGCGGGCCGCGGGTTTCCCCCCAATTAGTACTGTCGATGAACCCATCGCAATCACATCCGGCGGACCAGCACAAACACACATATCGCCAACACAGGCTGCGGGTAGACCACCAATTAATACCGTCGGACTGCATGGCGGCAAAACAGGGCCGCCTACATGTGGTACCGGCCCGGTGAACATTGGGCAAACGTGCATATCTGAAACCCGTGCTGCAAATGGCATAATTTTCCTTTTGTTTAATTGATCATTACAATTCCGCCTTTTATTGTTGCCGTGCCCGAACCCTCAACACTTACTGATGGTGCCGATATGCTTGCACTGCCACTCCCCGCATTTATTGTAGCCCCGCCCGCGCTTACCGCTAAGCTGGATGAAGGAGTTAGATTTATATTGGTAGCAGTAATATTCAAATCACCGCTTGCTGTTATATTTATATCCGCCGCGCTTTGCAGAG
>Ga0206921_10321_pt1 | contig 10903 bp, 14 predicted proteins | sample Alteio_BWOrgHeat_66_FD_152930 | JGI IMG/M metagenome (GOLD analysis project Ga0206921, IMG submission 152930) | Enriched cells from forest soil in Barre Woods Harvard Forest LTER site, Petersham, Massachusetts, United States -... | ecosystem: Environmental > Terrestrial > Soil > Temperate forest >...
TTCAGTTCTTTATGTTCAATAGCTGTCATGGTGTTAAAAATAATTCGCGTTCTGTTCTGCGCCTTTGTGTTAATACATCTAGTACTACTTTCTTACCTGTTTTTGGATCTGTTATTTTATCCCATAACAAAAACGCATCTGCAGCATTGGTATAATCAGCTCCATTAAGTTTTTGTAATAGCGTAGAAGATTTAAGGGCGTAAGGGCCCTCATTGTAAGTGAATGAAACCAAAGCATCAAACTGGTTTTGTGTAAGCGGAACTTTTACAAAATCATTTACAGCATTTTCATATTGACTAAGCGTATTGCGAAATAATGCATCTGCCTGAGATCCGGCTAAAAGTACTGGAAAGTGAGGTGGGTGTTTTGCAACAAGAAATACAGGAAATTAAATACAAACAATTAAAATAATACTAAAAACATGAGTTTAAAAACCTTCTTATCAAAAATATGGGCAGAGATAGAAAGCCTGTTCAATGGCATGCCTGCCGAATTAAAAACCGCCATTCATATCGGCGTTATTATAACCGAAAATATTAAATCATTTGTCGATTCGCCCGCCGCCGATATATTAACCACTATTATACCGGGCGATCTTGATGATGAGTTAAAAGATCTGTTACGTGCCAAACTACCTTCAATCTTAACTGAACTTCAGTTAGCCGACAATTGCGGAAATTTAAATGATCCTACACAAATAACCGCATGTGCTGCAAATGTTTTACAACAATTAGGTGGCGATGTTAAAAGCGCTTTTTTGCACAATTTAGCTATACTTATTGCTCAGGTAGCGGCTGATGGGAAATTATCGTGGAGTGATGGCGTCTACCTTTTAGAGTGGTATTACCAAAACGAATACAAAGCGGCTGCTTAATATTTTTGAAATCCCCTAAACGAGATTCGTACATGTACAATCTTGCGAATATTCCTTAAGATCATGCGTCTTGTAGCCAAAGTCTTGTTATTAATCAACAATCTACAGGTGCCAGAATCATTTGTCTAGAGAAACATATTTGTTCAATACATTTTTCAATCTTAAAAAAGGTTTCTCTATTAATATAAAGCTTAAAAAAGACATCACCGATGTTATGAGTAGTGTAATTACTAAATATCCCCATATATTTAAATAAGTACCCCATAGCTTATATACCAACTGTTCAATAGGAAAAGCGTAGATATATAGACCATAAGAAACATCATATTTAAATTTTACTTTAAATTTAGAGAACAAAGAAATACATAGTATTGAAATTAATATAGGGGCCAAAATATTATACCCTCCATACTTTAAAAGCAGTAATGCAATTATTGTTATCACTATAAGTCCTTTAGCTTTAAATTGCAACCTTTCACGGTACATATAAAATAATGCACCTACAATAAAGCAGGTATATAATTTTAATGCATTCGATAATATAAGAAAGGTAGGCCCATAATTAATATTAAAGACGAATTTTAGGCTATAAACCAAATACAATAAACCAGTTATTATTAAAAATGGCAATTTGTTATCATTGAATATGCCGCCTAATCCTATTAGCATAATAAATATATAGCAATAAGACTCAGGCCTAAGACTCCATAGGCTACCGTTAAGTGATAATTTATAAGCACTATTATTTAAGATGTCACCAATACTCCATTGGTTCACTTCTAAAAATAAATTTCTATAAATAAACGAAAAAGAGCTATTATCACCTGTAAACGGGAAATTAGAAATTGTATGATGATCTGAAAAATAGATCATTGGAGCTATCACGAAGCTGGTTATAATTAGGCAAAACCAAAAACCCGGGAATATTCTTACGATCCTATGCCATAAAAAAATATATACATTCTCACTACGTTCGTAGCTACCAGCGATTAAATACCCACTTAATGAGAAAAAACCCATAACACCAAATTCAGCTATGTAAGTTTGGTTCTTAACTATATTCACAAATGGCTCCTGACCATAACCCCCTATTAAATATGCGTGGGAAAACAAGACCAATACAGCAAGTAGAATTCTCAATAAATCGAACGCATTGTTTTTATTCATTAGCAAATTATTAGGATAAATATATCATCAAGTATAATGATTTAATTGACTCTATAAACAAATCCTTTTTAAAAGCCATGGATACATGAAAGTTTTGGGGCATAACCCTGACTACCACTTAAAGTATTTATCACATTCTTAACCAGTGGATTGTTGATTTTTTCTCGTGATAAAATTTGTGCCCGGAACGAGATTCGAACTCGTACATCCTTGCGAATGCCACCCCCTCAAGATGGTGCGTCTACCAATTTCGCCACCCGGGCTTGTTATTGAAAAAAGTCTTTAGTCTGCTGTTCTCGGTTATTTAACTTTGAACTTAAGACTAAAGACTTTTTTTACTTTAAGAAAAGGATGTGCCCGAAGAGAGACTCGAACTCTCAAGAGACAATTCTCAACGGCTTCTGAGACCGCAACGTTTACCAATTTCGCCATCCGGGCATTAAAGTACAACTTGTACACTTGTCAATTTAATGGCTATAAGCATACGGGGTTGCAAATATACTTTTTTCAGCTAAAAAGCACTTAAATAAATATAAAAATTGATCATGCCTTGCAATTTGTCTTGGTAAAGAATAAATTCGGATAAAACTAACGAATGAAAATCCGCCCATTTATTGTTTCTACCCTTTTATTATTCTTTACTTTTATAAATGGCGTTATCGCACAACATATTGTTATTTTGCAACAAGGCAAACCAACAAGCATCCGCGGCTTATCCGTAGTTGATGATAAAACAGCATGGATAAGCGGCAGTAATGGGCATATCGCCATAACCAATGATGGCGGTAGAACATGGCAATGGCAACAAATAAAAGGCTTTGAAAAGGCTGACTTTAGGGGCATTGAAGCATTTTCCAACAAAGAGGCCGTGATCATGAGTTCCGGCACACCTGCACTAATATTAAAAACTATTGATGGCGGTGCAAACTGGCAGCTAAAATATCGCAATACCGATACTTCCTTTTTCCTGGATGCGATAGGCTTTAATGACGCCCGGCACGGTCTCATACTCGGCGATCCCATAAAGAATAAATTTGTATTACTCGAAACCAAAGACGGCGGAAATACCTGGAATAAATACAACAATAGCCCTATTGCCTCAACTAATGAGGCTGCATTCGCAGCCAGTGGTACTTGTTTGCGCATAATAAACCATAATATCCTTATTGTAACAGGTGGCTCAACCTCTAACCTTTTTGTTCTGGCTCCAAATAAGGATTGGCGTAAAATATCTATTCCTATTGGTTATGGAAAAAGCAGTCAGGGAGCTTTTTCAATAGCAAAAGATAAAAACCAACTGGTTATTGTTGGCGGCGACTATCAGCATGATAAACACACAGACTCTACAGCCTGTTACTCTTATAATGGAACTACCTGGCAATTACCGCATAACTCACCATCAGGTTATCAATCATGTGTAGAATACATTAATGCCGGCACCTTCCTTTCAACCGGCACAGCCGGAAGCAACATTACAACCGATGGCGGTAAAAATTGGGTGCAAATAGACACTGCCAACTTTAACGTTTGCAGGAAAGCCAAACATGGAAATCTTGTTTTATTAGCTGGAAGCAAGGGCAAAATAGCTATTTTAACACCATAGATAATTGACAATGAAGCGCTTATTATTTAGTTTAAAATATTTTAAAATAACACTTGCACACAAGCTTCAATACCCCTATATTTGCACCACTTTAAACGGAAACGAATTATGATTCCGTAGCTCAGCTGGTAGAGCATAACACTTTTAATGTTGGGGTCCTGGGTTCGAGTCCCAGCGGGATCACTGGAAGGTCACCAAACCTTCTCAAAGTAACTAAAGCCACTTGAAAAAGTGGCTTTTTTTCGTTTAAAGGCACTTTTCATAACTCAATACAGATCAATGTAACGCAAAGTAATCGGTAACCTATTCGGTAACCTATTGCTTTTGCCGAAATTAGGTTACCGAATTTATCCCGGCTTTAGTTATACCTCGTTGATTTACAGCGTGAAGAACCATGGTTTAACTTAAAAAATATGGTTATGAAAGTAAATGAAGATCTTTCAATTTTATTCTGGTTATGGCGCCAAAAAGCCAGTAAGGACGGCATGGCTCCCATCTATGTACGCATCACGATTAAGGGCGACCGGGACGGTTTTTCCTCCGGCAAAAAAATTCACCCTGATTTTTGGGATGAAGAAATGGCAACAGCCAACAGGACATGCCCGGATAGCAAGTTCATTAACAGTTACATCACCAAAACAAAAGCTGAACTGGAACGGCACTACAATCAATTGGCGGCTACCCATGACAAAATCACGGCGGCTATGATCAAAGAAGCGTATATGCCTAAGGAAGTTTCAAAGAAAACACTAATGCAGGCTTTTAAATTGCACAACGACGAATTCGCAGAATTGGTAAAGAAGAAGAAGAAATCAAAAGGAACGCTGGTCCGCTATGAGCGTTTAAAAGAAAAGACGGAACAGTTTCTGAAAACAAAACACAATACCTCAGATATCACACTTGACGAAATACAAGTGGGCCTGGCGGCGAACCTCTATCATTACTTGCTTATAAATGACATTGGCGAGAATACAGCGATGAAATATGTAAAGACGCTTAAGCAAATCGTAAAAAGGGCAGTCACAGAGGGCTGGATAAAACAAAACGTATTAACGGGCTTTAAATGCACTTATGTCGACCCCGACAGGGAGACATTAGAACAGCATGAAATATTGGAAATGTATAACAAAGAACTGCCCGTGAAGCGACTGGCAGAGGTGCGAGATGTCTATGTATTTTGTTGTTTTACCGGCTATGCTTATGAGACGGTATATAACCTTGAACCGGAAAATATTTTCAAAGGCTTAGATGGTAAGCTGTGGATTACCAAAGACCGACAAAAAACCGGTGTAGAGGAAACAGTTCCCTTATTGCCGATTGCCCTTGAAATTATCGGTAAGTACAAGAATCACCCCTATTGTCTTGCGGAGAATAAGCTATTACCTGTCAATAGCAATTTTCGGTACAACGCCTACCTAAAAGAATTAGCAGTGATCTGCGGTATTAGTAAGGATCTAACTACCCATACCGCTCGTCATACATTTGCTACTACTGTGACCCTGGAAAATGACGTACCAATTGAAACCGTTGGAAAAATGTTGGGGCATAAAGACCTGCGATCGACACAGAAGTACGCAAAGATCACTAAACGAAAGATCAGCAACAACATGAAGTCGTTAGAAGGAAAACTATTCAATGCGAATGGCGAATTACAAGCAGCCAGCTAATCTAGTTTATTAAATGAATTATTATAAACTCAAAACAACAACTATGACCGACTTGACAGTGATCACTGAAGACACAATAAAACAAAAAATCTATATAGTCAGGGGCCAAAAAGTTATGCTGGATCACGACCTGGCTGAACTTTATGAGGTAGAAACCAAACAATTAAAACGTCAAGTCCGGCGCAACCCTGAACGGTTCCCGCAGGATGATTTTATGTTTGAATTAACAAAGGATGAATATGAATCTTTAAGGAGCCAATTTGGCACCTTAAAACGAGGTGAACACGTTAAGTATCTTCCAATGGCGTTCTCGGAACAGGGTATAGCGATGCTTTCCAGCGTGCTCAATAGCAGCAGGGCCATACAGGTCAATATCCAGATAATCCGGATCTTTACTCGGCTTAGACAACTCGTCATAGACAATGCCGAACTACGGTTGGAAATAGAAGAAATTAAAAAACGGCTGGATAGCCACGACAAGAATTTCGAAGTTGTTTTTCTTTATCTTGATGAGTTGTCAGGGCGTATCCCCTCAATTCCCGAGCCTGTCGCTCGAAAAAGGATTGGCTATAAACCTGAAGAATGAATGCCATTAAAAACTTGATGTTCCATTTTGGAATATCAAGCTATCTAATTGCAAGGGATCAACAGACTTACATTGCCCCCTATAAAGAAATCACAGGTTGGTTCGTAAATATTATAGCCGAAATCCCGTGACTGTCGGATAAACTTATAGTACACCAACTTTGATATAAATAAAGCAAGATCGCTCGGGATGAATTTTACCTTGATGAATTATTAGCCAAAGAAACCCTCATCCCCCCCGTAAACAGTCCACTAAAACCTGCGCAACCTTAACCGCCTTTTACATTAACGCGACATATCAAGTTTCAGGTCTGGTTCGGCTCCGCTGAAAGGGATTCATTTATTGTTTATTTAATATCACAGTTAAACTATATTTGCGTTTTGAAATAAACGCATGCTGAACGAAAAGGATACGGAGCAGTTAAACCCGGTTAAAAAAGTACTCGCCATCATAGCCATTCCGGCCGTATTTTATCTCAGCGGGGCTATGGTCATAGCCAAGACGCTGGAGCTTTCCGGGCTTAAGCCGTTATGGCGTGACTTTGTTTTTTTTAGTTCGGTAAACCAGGGCCTGAGTTTATTTGCAGGACAGATCGCCGAATTGCTTTGGCTTTCCGTGGTCATTTCGGCGTTAGCCGCTCCGTTTGTTTTTAAAAAGTTACGGTTCTACCCCTTTTTGCTTGTCGTCTTTGCCCTGTTGATGGGCATCGCCTGGTTTTCATCCGGGTCCGCCGCTGCTTACAAAATGGCCAACCTGACGGGGGTGGAATTTGAATTTGACCAGGCCAACCGAGTACCTGAAAATATAAAAGCATCGAACCTGCATCACCGGCTCAAACTGGTGCTGGCCGGCCCAAATGACTACTTGGTTATTGCCCCTGCTACGAGCCGGTCGGCGGCTATGGCCATCCGGATCCCGATAAACGAGGTCAGGTCTGTCGTTATAGAAAGTTTATAAAATAAAGCGCCCCGTATTTTCACCAATGACGGCCATGTAGCAAAAAAACGGGGCGAAAACGGGGCTCTGGGTTGCCGGAGCCCGCCGGGCGATTTTAAGAACTCAAAGTGATTTATCGGGTTCGTAAACCTAGTCTGGCTAAATGCCGTTCAATCATGGCTATTTTCTTTATCTTGTTAAATTGTCAGAACGTATCCTTCAATGCCCAAACCTGGCTCTCGAAAGAGGATTGGCTATAAGTCTGATGATCTTTTAGCGGAAGTAAATCTGAATACGAGGCGTTGAGGTCGCAAATTGCGACCTCAACGTATCTCGGGTACTTACTTGCTAAAGCATTTTTTGCGTAATGCCGATAAGCCCGGTATATTTCTCCAAATAATATTGAATAGTTTTCAACTTGAAATTTTCCCAATAGGGTTCCATTGGTGCTAACACGTCCCCCTGGTTCAAGAGCTCATCCAACACAAATCCATAAACATCGCCCTGTTTTTCGGCGGCCAGCCTCACTGCTTCTTCATGGACGATACCTGGGAATTTAGAGAGGAATAACAACTGCACAGCAATTTTATCCTGCACATTTAAACGGGGAATTTCGGCGATCTCCGAGTGTTCCGAGTCCAGGTCGGCCAACCGTTTTAAAAGCTCGGCCGAGAGGTTTGCTATAATCGGCAGATCAACCATATCGAATAGCTCAGTTTTACCCGGATCGGGAAGCGAGGGTTTCGCCGAAAAGAATTTTTTATTGACACCATCAAAGTAATATAACTCTTCTGTTACCGCTGGTGCTGTCATCGCGTGGGAAAGCCAAAAGAGGTTAAACCGTTCAATATCTGTCATGCTTTGCTAAGATAAGTATTAAATGAAAGGCGGCAAATAACCGATGGCTTTGATAGCTTTGTCCAATGACAAATGAGGAACTGATCACCTACTTCGAAAACAAGGAACTCCCGGAAATATTACGTCTTGACCGGGCCTCGACACAGTATGAAGTTACGGACTCTGTAAAGCGAAATATCGAAATGATGTTATCGAATACCGATGCCGGCAGAGCCAAACACCGGTTAACCCAGGCCATGAACGCGCTGGAAGCACCTTATGGCGGGCCGGAAATTCCAAAACTATAATTACGACTTGTTATGTTTTGTCCAGACCAAAACGCAATTGGCCGGCAGCGTTATTACAGCGACATAGTTCCGCATAATTTTAAAACCGGTAAGGTTTATAAAATCGCCTGGTATTATAAGGAATTATTCTATTACAAGCCCCCATCTCCAATCAAATAATTTCATACTTCGGATATATTCCGCCAGCTAAGCACATTATACTTTGTTCTTTTTTCATTTTCGGCACCGCCGTAGATGAGTGTCTTATTTACTTTTGCCGGCGCGGCAATTTCTTCAAACCTGTCCATTTCCTTGAATAAACCTGCGCTTATAGTTTGCGTTGCCTTTATTTCAGAAACATAAAAGTCCTGTCCCTTTTTCAAAAGCAGATCGACTTCATGCCCATTACTGTCCTGCCAGAAATAATACTCCCGATGCTGGTACAAATGATGGTTCTGCTTTTGATATTCAGCCAATATCATATTTTCAAAGAGGTGCCCCTTCAATCGGTTTTCCTCTAATTCCTGAACGGTTCTAATCCCCAATAAATGATTAACCAGGCCTGTATCATAAAAATATAACTTAGGGCTTTTGATCAAACGCTTGTTGAAGTTTTGATAATAAGGCTGTAAAAGAAATATAATATAACTGCTTTCAAGTATAGACAACCAGGCTTTGGCAGTATTATGAGAAATATCGCATTCATTGGCCAAAGCACTGATATTCAACAATTGTCCGGCGCGAGCCGCGCATAAACTTATAAATGTGCGGAACAACTTCAGGTCCCTGATATTCATCAATTCAGTTACATCTTTTTCTATGTAGGTCTGAATATAATTAGCGTAAAAAACAACCGGGTCAATTTCACGGTCAAATATAGCCGGATAGAACCCCCTGATACCCGTTTGGGCATAAGAATTTGCCAGCAGGTGAGCTTGTTTCAGCTCCGTGAAATCCAAAGGCAATAGTTTAAATAAAGCCACTCTGCCTGCTAATGTTTGCGTTATATTATTTATCAGGTGAAAATTTTGGGAACCTGACAAAATGTATTGCCCCATTATTTTGGATTCATCAACCCTGCTTTGTATATAAGAAAATAAATCCGGCACGCGCTGCACCTCATCAAAGATTACCTTGTTATCGTATTGATTCAAAAAGCCTATAGGATCGTCCTTTGCGAATGATCTTATATTAGGATCTTCGAGGCTTACATAGCGGTAATCATGGAAGAGTTCCTTTAGTAAGGTAGTTTTACCCGACTGCCTTGGACCGGTAACTGCCAACACCGGAAACTTGCTTTTTTGAGTTTCTATGATAGGTGCAATCTGTCTTTTTATAAAATCGCTCATCTAGCAAATTTAGGTAAATTTGCCTGTAACTTACAATATACATAACATTTACTGACAATTTACATAAATTTAACTGAAGATATACATAGAACTTACTGAAGATTTACATAGAATTTATTGACAATTTACTTAAAACCAACTGAAGATTTACATAAGCCTGCCAACAATCCACCTGAATTTTACTGACTGAATGTTTTAGCGTTGATCTAACAAACTCATGGCGCCGGACCCGCGACTAAGCATAAAATCATCTGGTCAGCAACGCAAAATACTCCAGCGCGTCCTCCTGGTACCCCATATTGGCATTTGAAATGATTTCCGTAAAACGAACAATAAAACAGCTAATAAATCTTTCCCGGAATAGGAGGTGGTTTATAAGCAGGTTGCTTTCGTCTTCATTTATAGTAATTAATTCGTCGCCCCCGAGGAAAACACCAAGTGGGATTTGACTGAGTGGTGAAAAACGTTCACGAAATGGAGCGCCCCGTATTTTCACCAAAGTAATTGATCCTGCGAAAATACGGGGCGAAAAATGGGGCGGGCGAATGCCCGCCCGCCGGGAAGTCTGACGGATCGGTGTCAATCAGCACTAATATGTTAACGTATTAGTGCCAATTGACACCGAAAGATTTAAGCCACTTTCAATGGCTGTGTTTTAAACGCTCTCAGGTTCAGGAAAAATCCCCGGTTGAACAACAGCCCCTCCCGGAACAATTGCCATAACAGGGATGCGCCGACGTTTGCTAATGCAGAATTGATAAATAAATCCTGTTTAGTCAATGCCTCGGCAAGCGAACAACTGGGCGTGTTGTCACCTGCTTCTGTTGCGGATAAAAGTTCCCCAAACTCATCGGTTACCATCGGCAGGGTTTCTGTAGTCCGGTATTTTTTGGATTCGGGCTGCTTGATTTTTCCAATAGTGGACAGGATGACCTGCCCTGTTTCCCTGCTGTTGCCAAAGTCCATATAATAAAGCGGCTGATTACGGCTATTTCCCATGCTCTTGTTCAGTTTTTTTAGGATTTGCGCTATTTCCAATCTTGCCTGCACCGTATCCACACATCCAATGGAAATCGTCGCCCAAGCGTTTCCCCCACTATATGCCTTATCGTATTTTTCGGTTACCGCTTTCCAGTTTGTACCAAAAAAGCGGTTGATACGGTTAATCAGCGCAACGGACTTGTGTAAACCCAATTCGGCGGTAGTAAACAATTGCCGTCCCAAATTCGCCCGGGTGACGGTATCGTCATCGAACACCCTGACCATTAAACCGGGATGGTTGAGCGAAACCAATGCCTGGTTTATCCTTGCCAAAGCGGTCAGCACCTGACCGCCTGTACCGCCTGCGCCAATCAGGTTGATGGTAACGGGGTTATAAGGCTGTAATATTTCATTGTTCACGATATGAACCACAGGTCTTTTATCGTCTTTTACTGTCTTTTTCATCTGATCAGGTCTTTTAAGGTCTTACCATTTTTTATTAATTCGTCCTGCGGGAAATCCCTGCCCGTACCGGCCTGCTCCTGCCACAACTGGATAAGGTTGCCTTTGCAGTGGCGATGATTGCCGAGCGTGTGCGTGAAATAGCTGTTAAAAA
>Ga0206921_10322_pt1 | contig 10894 bp, 10 predicted proteins | sample Alteio_BWOrgHeat_66_FD_152930 | JGI IMG/M metagenome (GOLD analysis project Ga0206921, IMG submission 152930) | Enriched cells from forest soil in Barre Woods Harvard Forest LTER site, Petersham, Massachusetts, United States -... | ecosystem: Environmental > Terrestrial > Soil > Temperate forest >...
ACTGCTGCAACCAAAGTGGTATGGTCTTTTGAGTTTACTGCGTTCTCAACAATGTTTTTTGTTGGATACATGGCAGCGCCACCAACCATTGGGTCGGTTTGCGCATTTGCTTTTGGGGCTATTGCAATAGCTGCTAATGCAAAGGCCACGATAATTAATTTCTTCATAGGTTTTTAAATGTTTTTTGTTTAGTAGAAGATACGGGAGATGCCGGAGCCTGGATTTCGGCCCTATGAAAAAAGTTAATTAATTGCTGATTTACAGCGACATATAATTAAAAAAACAGATCGGCAGCTATTTTGTCGGCGTATAACTTACCTGTTTGGGTTAGGTAAATGACGTTGTCTTTTTGTGTGATCCATTCCCTTTCAAGAAACTCTTGCGCGGGTTTCAGCAGCTCAGTTGATGCGCTGGGGGCAATATTTTCCAGTTGTTTCAGGTCCAGGCCCCAAATGGTGCGCAAGGAGGTCATGATGTATTCGTTCAATCGGTTGGTTTCACTTAATACTTCAGTTTCGGCAGGTATTTTATTTTTTTGCAGGGCCTGGATATATTTTGCATTATTGGCCACGTTCCATTGCCGCGTTTCCTGGTTATAAGAATGCGCCGATGGCCCAATGCCCAGGTATTTTACGCCTCTCCAATAATTGGCGTTATGCCTGGAATAATCGCCCGGTTTGCAAAAATTCGAGATCTCGTAGTGCTCAAAACCTTTTGAACTCATGGCATCAATCAGCAAAATAAACTGCTCGGCGCTTTGCTGTTCGTCCATTGGGGCTTGTTTCTTTTTTTGAATAAAAGATGCAAGCGCAGTACGCGGTTCAACCGTCATTGAATAGGTAGACACATGCGGCACATTTAGTTCAAATACTTTATCAAGGTTTTGCTTCCATTTTTGATCATTTAACAGCGGGTACCCATAGATCAGGTCGACCGTTATATTTTCAAAGCCGGTATCCTGCGCTCTTTTTACGCACGATTCTGCTTCATCGCCTTTGTGAACCCGGTTCATCCAAAGCAGGTCTTCATCAAAAAAAGACTGAATTCCAATACTCAAGCGGTTAACGTTGGTTTGGCGAAGGGCCTGTAGTTTTGCACGGTCAAGGTCGTCGGGGTTGGCTTCAAGTGTAATTTCTGCGTCCGCCGCTACTGTATGCAGGTTGGTAATGGTGCCGATAATCAAGTTGAGTTCATCCGAGCTCAATAATGATGGGGTACCGCCGCCAAAGTAGATGGTTTCAACCGGTTCATTAGCAAGGTAATCTTTTTGCAGTTTGATCTCTTTAATTATCGCCTGTAAAAGTTCGTCCTTATATTTTAACGAGGTGCTGAAATGAAAATCGCAATAATAACACGCCTGTTTGCAAAAGGGGATATGAATGTAGATGCCGGCCATATGGGGCAAAGGTAGGTATTGAAGTCGGGAAAGTTGGCAAAGTCCGAAAGTCCGAAAGTCGGGAAAGTCCGAAGGAAATAACAATTTAAATAGAGTTATTTATTTGTAGGGTCAAAAGCATTGAGCGTAATTTATTCTACGAAACCCTTATATGGTTTATTTCGCAGCATTATCCAGGTTCTGTCGTACGATACCAGGTAATGTACCACAACAATGATCGCCATAATCAAACCCAGGTTGGCACGGCCCATATCGTACAAAGCCCAAACCGCGGAGCCGAACAATGCAAATTCTAACAATAACCTTAACATTCCGGGAATCTCAACCGGTGCCGGTTTAGGGTCATTCTGGATCCTGAACACGCCCCACAATGTCGCAGCAATTACAGGGAAGCCCAAAGCAAGGATGTATTTTACCCCTGTATCGCTTAAGTGCCAGCCCCAGCAACCCAATGCAATTAACATCACTATTTCTAATGCAAAACGGATGGCCAGGTTTATTGGGCGTGTGTTCATATGTAGTACTAGGTTGATTAATTAACGCTAAATTAAATATACAGTACATAAAACATCCAATTATTGCGGTAATTTTGCGGCACAATAAAAGGCTATCCCGATAATAATGCGTTGTACTGTTTTTTGCTTTTTGATAAGTTTGCTTTGGTGTTTTGCCGCTTATGCGCAACAGGATACTACTTCGGCAAAAGATAAAAGCGTTTTAAGCCCGGTCGACCCTAAAACAGTAAACCCTTTCCTTCCCGATTCACTGGTTAAAAGTGCCCGGCAAAAGTTTATAGAAGATTCGATCGCCATGGTTTACTTAATGCCCGATTCAATGCGGGGCAACCAGGTGATTGATAGTATCCTGAAAACAAATTTATATGCCGTGCTTTTGCAGCCTTCGGCTCATTTCAAAAAAAAGAGTACCGAACGGGTGGGCTTTATACGAAATTCGCGTGCGCCGTGGATACTTGCCGTCGTTATCGGCTTATTGGTATTTACCGGTTTGTTAAACTTGTTTTTGGGCAACGATTTAAAAGGTGTTTTGGGGTCCTTTTTCAATAAACAGGCGCTCTCACAAACGGATAAAGAAGGAGGGCTCGTTAATTCATGGGCCTTTATTGGGTTATTTATATTATTCAGCCTGTCAATGGGGCTGGTGTTGTACCAGCTTACCCAATATTATAATATGGCTTATAGTTTAAGTGGTCTCGGGCTTTTTCTGACCCTATCGGCAATAATTGGCATATTACTTGCATTAAAGTTCGTGTTATTAAAATTTATCGGGTTTATTTTTCAGATCGATGCGGTGGTTAGCGAGTATATAGCGGTGTTAAATTTAACGTACTTCAATATGGCATTTTTGTTGCTTGGCATGGCCGTATGCTTTAGCTTGCTTGCAAGCCATTATATTCCGCTTTTACTGAATTGTACTTTGGGGTTAACGGGGGTTATATTTTTGTGGCAATATGTTCGGAACAGCCTGAAAATCATTTCTGATTTTAGATTTCACAAATTTTATTTATTTGTCTATCTTTGTGCCCTCGAATTTTGCCCCGTATTAGTTTTAATAAAGGCGCTTAATAAATAACTTTTAGCAGTTACACGAATTGAATTTGGAAGATAGAAAGAAAAAGGTTAAGAGCATACTAGTTACATTGCCAAAGCCTGAAAACGATAAAAATCCATACGCCGAGCTTGCTAAAAAGCTTAACCTGAAGATTGATTTCAGATCATTTATTCATGTTGAGGGGGTTCCGGCTAAAGATTTCCGTAAGGAGAAGATTAACCTTGCAGACTTTAGTGCGGTAATTTTTACCAGCCGTAATTCAGCAGATCATTTTTTCAGGATCTGCGACGAGATGCGTTTCGAGGTGCCGGTAGAAATGAAATATTTCTGCCTGTCCGAAACGATCGCGCTTTATCTCCAAAAATATATCCAGTACCGCAAACGAAAAATATTTTTTGGCAAACAAACCGCTTCTGACCTGGCTGAGGTGCTGAAGAAACACTCAAGCGAGAAGTTTCTTTACCCATGCTCGGATGTTGCGGCAGAAGAAACCCAAAAGTTCCTGCTCGAGAATGGTTATAACTTTACGCCGGCAGTACTTTTCCGTACCGTTTGCAGCGACCTTTCGGACCTTGCCGAAGTGTTTTACGATGTGATCGCCTTCTTTAGCCCGTCAAGCATTCAGTCGTTGTACAAAAACTTCCCCGATTTTAAGCAAAACAACACCCGTATTGCCGCATTTGGGGCAACCACGCACAAAGCAGTGCTCGAAGCCGGCCTGATCCTCGATATCCCCGCCCCCACACCTGCAGCTCCTTCCATGACGATGGCGATTGAGCAATATTGTAAACTGGTAAATAAATAAGCTACTGTAAAACAATTTTTTAGCACCTTACAACGTTAGCTAACTGATCTGATCGTCATAAAAACCGCAATGGGTGTTTTATGAATTATCTGAAAAGTAATGTGCTAAAACGAAGCCGTCACATTTAATTCAAAAGCCAAAATGTTTTGTTAACCGAAAAATAGTTGTAATTTAGAAAAGGATTTCGCAACTATTTTTGATACAATATCGTATAAATGGAAACAATTTAGCATAATTGCAATCATTAGATGGATTTAAATTATGCTTTTATTAGCTTATAGTTTATGTTAGTTTAGCAAAAATTAATGTAGATTTGACTGATAATATGTTTTTTTATAATTTGATGAGTCAAATTTAATATATTCGGGGGTCGTATTGTGTTATATTTATATAACTGATTTTTGATTTTGAAAATGAAGCAAATTTACTTTTTAATTGCAGTTTTGGCTGGCGGAATATTAAGCGGCTGTAGCAAAGGCGGAGACAGGGGAGAGTTAACCGGGGTCCCGCAACGATCATTTAGGGCAGAAGTTCCGCTGGGCATGGTTTACATTCCCGGAGGATCATTCCTTATGGGGCAAACAGATCAGGATGTTACTTTTTCCCAGATCGCCCAAACCAAACAGGTTACCCAACCACCTTTTTTTATGGATCAAACCGAACTCAGCAACAGCCAGTACAGGCAGTTTGTAAACTGGGTTCGCGATTCCATCGCCATTACCAACTATTTAAATGATCCCAAATATTACATGAACCCGGCGAAAGGTTCGACACCTTCGGCCGGAGGCAAAAAGTATATCAATTGGGCCTATGTAAAAAGATATCCGGTGATGAGTACCCGTAAGGGAGCCGGCTCGGCAGCGGCGGCCGCAAAATTACAGGGCATGTACTACCAGGGGGATGACAGGCTTTTTGACCGTAACGAACTGGATGTTCGCCTTTTAAAATATAATTATGCCCAGGTGGTATTGCGTGATGCGGCTAATTATAAAGATGACAAAACCAAAAAAACGTTCCGACTTCATTTTCCGCGACACTGTACCGGTTTATCCGGATACGTTGGTTTGGCTAAGCGACTTCTCCTATGCCGCTAATGAGCCAATGACTGAAAGTTATTTTTCGCACCCTGCTTACCGCAACTACCCGGTGGTTGGTGTAACCTGGCGCCAGGCCGAAGCGTTTACTGTTTGGCGCACACGCTATAACGAAGCTTATAAAGATGCAAGGCACATCCCATATCGTGCCCCTTATAATTTACCTACCGAAGCCGAATTTGAATATGCGGCTCGTGGTGGCAGGGTTGGCACAGATTATCCATGGGGAGGCCCTTATATTAAAAATGCAAAAGGATGCCTGCTGGCAAACTTTAAGCCTGGGCGTGGTAACTATACCGATGACGGCGGCGCATATACTGTAAGTGTTAAATCCTATTTCCCTAATGATTACGGCCTTTACAATATGGCCGGTAACGTAGCCGAATGGACACTGTCGGCTTTTGATGAATCTGCTTCTACATTTGTTCACGATCTTGCTCCTACATTTAACTATCATGCAAAACCAAACGACGCACCCGTTTTAAAACGCAAAGTTGTAAGGGGCGGATCATGGAAAGACGTTGGGTTCTTCTTACAAAACTCAACACGTACTTTTGAGTACCAGGATACTGCTAAATCGTATATCGGCTTCCGTTGTGTATCCCACTACCTGGGTCGCGACATTAAAGACAAACGCTAAAAAAGCTATTTAAAATTAAACCAATAATTAAACCCTTTTAAAACAAAACTATGGCTGGGAAGAGAGAACCCTACGGAATTAATAATATTGTATCATGGGGTGCAACTATTGTTATCATCGGCTTATTATTTAAAATTCAGCACTGGCAGTATGCCACTGTTTTTATAACTCTTGGTTTAGGCACCGAAGCGATATTGTTCTTCTTACTGGGCTTTCAGCGCGATGTTAAAGATATTGACTGGACCCGCGCCTATCCCGAACTGGATTATGATTATGACGGCGAATTGCCAAAAGCAACTGCAAAAAAATTACCGGCAGGCGATAGTTTTTCAAATACAGCCGCGCTTGACCAAATGCTTTCCGAAGCAAAGATCGGCCCCGAATTGATCGGCAGCCTGGCCAGCGGCTTAAGAACCTTTGGCGATAAGGTAAATTCAATTTCACGTGTTACAGATGCCGGCGATGCTACAATAGCTTTTACCAATAAAGTTAAGGAAGCCACCGGAAGTTATGATGCATTGAATTCGGCCTTTAAAAAGGCATCGGTAAACCTGGATGAAATTGCCAGTACCAATATCGATTCAAAATCATACCACGAGCAGGTAAACAAAATGGCCAAAAATCTTACTGCTTTAAATGCGGTGTATGAATTGGAACTGCAGGATTCGAGCAATCACTTGAAATCAATGAATAAATTTTACCAGGATATGTCAACCACCGTTAAAAACTTTAACGATTCGGCAAACGATGCCAAATTGTTTAAAGATGAAGTTAACCGTTTGGCTAAAAATTTGGCAACGTTAAATTCAATATACGGCAATATGCTTTCTGCTATGAACCAGCCCCGTGTTAATAGTTAACCAGTTTTGATAAATTAAAACATTAATATTTAAAGCACATGGCTGGAGGTAAACAAACCCCAAGACAACGAATGATAGGTATCATGTATTTGGTACTTCTGGGCCTCATCGCCCTTAACGTACCGGATAACTTATTGGATGCCTTCAGAAAAATAACGATAAGCCTGGATACTTCAGGAGGTAATGCAACGAAGGACGTAAACGATACTTATACTGCCTTCGAAAACTCCACCCTTAAAGATCAGCATGACAGGGCGAAGCCTATTTATGACACAGCTAAAATGGCGAGCGCCGTAGCAAGATCATTGGAGAACTACGTGCAAGGGCTAAGAGATGAATTAACAAAAGAAGGCGGCGGTTTTAATCCTATTATAAACGATGTTGATCAAAGGGATAACCTGGATATCTCTCCGCGTGTTATGGTTGAAGACAAAAGAGCGGATACCCTTAAGGCTAAAATAAACGACACACGGGATAAATTGCTTTCGTTACTACGACCAAAGGATCGGGCGGGTATTGAGCTGTCTTTAAATACAGAAGATCCTCCACCGGGCACAGGCCTTAAAAAAAGCTGGCAGGAAGCTTATTTTGGTGAAGGGGTGCCGCTTGGCGCTACGTTGACTACTTTAGCCAAAATAGAGACAGATGCAAAAAATGCTGAAAACGAAGTGGTTAAAAAAATATTAAGCGAAGCCCAAAAAGCGCAGGTAAACCTCGACAAATTTGACGCGGTTGCCGTAGCGCCTTCAAGTTACGTATTAGTTGGACAGACTTATACTGCGGACGTATTTCTGACTGCTTACGATTCTAAATTATCTCCAAACATAACCGTAGGAGGGTCGCCGTTATCAGTTGATGCCGGCAAAGGCAAATACTCTGGGAGTACCAGCAGCGTTGGTTTACACACATGGTCTGCAACTATATCTTTCAAAGATAACGACGGCAAAACCCAAACGTATAATACACCACCGCAAACTTATATGGTGGCTGCCCCATCGGCTACTGTATCGCCTACTAAAATGAATGTACTTTATATCGGTTTACCAAACCCGCTTTCTATCTCTGCCCCCGGCATTGCTAAGGAAAATTTGCGCGTAAGCATGACGGGTGGAAGTATAAGCGGCTCGGCCGGGAACTATACTGCTATGGTTACTACCATAGGTCAGGCTACAGTTAGTGTATCGGGCGAATTAACAAAAGGTAAAACGTCATTCTTAGGAGCCAGCGTTTTCCGTGTAAAACGTATACCTGATCCCAAAGCGCAGTTTGCCGGCAAAAGCGGCGGCAATACAAGTGCAGCTAACATCAGGGCGCAGGACCGAATATTTGCAAAGCTTGATAATTTTGAGTTTGATGCCAAATTTAATGTGACCCGTTTTACATTAATGATTGCAAAACCAAGGCAGGATGTGATCACTATATCAGGCACCGGCAACGAACTAACCGGCCAGATGAAGACGTTTATGAATAACGTTACACCAGGTACTACAGTTGAATTTAAAGATATTATAGCGGTTGGACCAGATGGAAGCCAGCGCGGCCTGGACCCAATTGTTTTTAGTGCAAATTAAAATGTTATGAAAAGGAAAATTTTAATTGTTGTGTTGTGCCTTGCATGCGTAGCATCCTATGCACAAACGCGGAAAAAGAAAAAGGTAACTAAAAAGCAAAATACGCAACAGACGGTAGTAAACCCTCCCAGCACTACCACAAGCGCCATTCCAGTTGATACCAGTAAAAAACTGGCAAAATCGGGCAAACATTTTGACAGGCCTTTGGATGGTTACTACAAAAAAAGCAATATTTTAAGCGCTAAGGTTACCCCTTACCCAAACCTGCGCGAGAATGATGTTGCTTTTGCAAAACGTGTTTGGCGCGAGATTGATGTCCGCGAAAAAATGAATGCCTACATGGCATCGCCAAAACAACGGCTGATAGACGTAATTATGAACGCTGTAGCCGCAGGTGAACTGACTGCTTACAGCGCTATACCTGATAAAGATAATGACCCTGATGGCGATGCTTTTTACGCTCCGCTTACACCGGAAAAGGCAAAAAATGCAATGGCAGACAGCGTACCGGTTGACAAATTCGATAAAGACGGCAATAAAATAGGTACAATAATGAAGGGCGGCGAAATAAACCCCGACAGTGTTGTGAAATTCAGGATAAAAGAAGACTGGGTATTTGACAGGCAGCGTTCTATATTTGAACCCCGCATTATAGGCTTAGCGCCGATGATCAAAGTTAAAGTGGGCACCAGCGAAGAATACCAACCTGCATTTTGGCTGTATTTCCCCGACGCAAGGCCGATATTTGCGGTTAAAGAAGTGGTTAGCCACGATAACGATAACACCGGATTAAGTTTCGACGATATTTTTATGAAGCGGATCTTTACGAGTTATATTGTAAAAGAATCCAACGATAAGGATAACCGTATTAAAGACTACGCAACGGGTATTGATAAGCTCTATGAATCTGAGCGGATCAAAAAATCCCTGCAGGACTGGGAGCTGAATTTGTGGCAGTATTAAGGTTAGAGACCAGAGATTAGTTTAAAATATAGAAACCCTTACAGCGAAAGTTTGTAAGGGTTTTTTCATTTTGCACTGCTTAATCTCTAATCTCCAGTCTCTAATCTCTAACCCCAAAATACTCCAGTATCGCCTTGGCCTGTTTGGTATTTACTACCTCCATTAATACTTCCTCTGTTGCTTCACGTACTTTTTTTACGGATTTAAAATACTTCAACAGCTTTTCGGCGGTGGTTTTACCTATGCCTTCAATCAGTTCAAGCTCGGTTACCAGTGTGCCTTTATCGCGTTTTTTTCGATGAAAAGTGATGCCGAAACGATGGGCCTCATCCCGTAAATGTTGAATTACCTTTAACGTCTCCGATTTTTTGTCGAGATATAAAGGATATTGATCACCGGGGTAATATAGTTCTTCCAGGCGCTTGGCAATGCCAATCACAGTAACCTGTTTATCTATCCCCAATAACCTAAGGCTTTTCATGGCCGACGAAAGCTGCCCCTTGCCGCCATCGATAACAATGAGTTGCGGTAGTTCACCACCTTCATCCAGCATCCGCCGGTAACGTCGCTGCACCGCTTCTTCCATCGTGGCAAAATCGTCAGGCCCCTCAACGGTCTTCACATTGAAATGGCGATAATCTTTTTTGGAAGGTTTACCATCCCTGAAAACCACAATTGCCGAAACCGGGTATTTACCCTGGAAGTTGGAGTTATCAAAACATTCAATATGCCTCGGCAGAATATTCATCCGCAGGTCCTTCATCATTTGTGTCAGCAGGCGCTCGGTCCTTATTTCAGGGTTCAGCTTTTCATACTGGTCGATTTTTTCCTTTCGGAAATAATGCACATTCTTTTGCGATAGATCCAGCAGTTTCCTTTTTTCGCCCAGTTTGGGCACCGTAAATTTTATCGAGGCATCGTCCAGGTCGATGTCAAAAGGAACAATGATCTCTTTCGAATGGCTCTCGTACCTGGTTCGGAATTCAGAAATGGCCAGCGTTAATAATTCTTCATCACTCTCGTCCAACCTCTTTTTTAGTTCGATGGTTTGCGTTTGCGTAATGGTGCCGTTCATCACCTTCAGGTAATTAACAAATGCGTATTTTTCATCCGAAGCAATGCTGAAAACATCCACATCCGTAATAGATGAATTAACCACTGTCGACTTGCTCTGGTAGTTTTCAAGCAGCTCGAATTTCCTTTTCAGGCGATGGGCATATTCAAAATTCATCTCTGCTACCGCCTGCTCCATGTCGCCTTTCAGGTTGCGAAGCACACCGCCAATTTTGCCCGTTAAAATATCTTTTATTTCCTCGATGCTGTTGGCATAGTCTTCTTCCGTTTGGTAATCCTGGCAGGGGCCTTTGCAATTGCCCAACTGGTATTCAAGACAAACCTTAAACTTACCTTTCTGAATATTTTCTTTTGTAAGCGGCAGGTTGCAGGTGCGCAGGGGATAGGTTTCCTTTATCAAGCCCAGAATATTGTGCATCATGCTAACAGATGCATACGGCCCCAGGTACTTTGATCCGTCGCGCACGATGCGCCTCGTCCAGAATATGCGCGGGTAATGCTCGTTTTTAATGATGATCCAGGGATAGGTTTTATCATCCTTCAGCATTACATTGTAACGCGGCTGGTGTTTTTTTATCAGGCTGTTTTCCAGCAACCAGGCATCAACTTCGGTGTCAACTATAGTAAAGGTAACGTTGCGGATCTTTGATACCAGTACCCTGGTTTTAGCATTTACATTAAGGTCCTTATTAAAATAACTCCCCACGCGGTTGCGCAGGTCCTTTGCCTTACCAATATAGATCAGTTCCTTTTCATCATCCCAAAACTGGTAAATGCCGGGTTTATGGGGGATGTTTTTTAACGCGTCCTTGTAATCAAATTTACTCATTTGTCATTAGGTCATTAGGTCATTGAGTCATTGGCTTTCGCACAATAAATTCAACCTAAAACAACATGCCAACTTTACAACATTTCAACCTTA
>Ga0206921_10323_pt1 | contig 10851 bp, 13 predicted proteins | sample Alteio_BWOrgHeat_66_FD_152930 | JGI IMG/M metagenome (GOLD analysis project Ga0206921, IMG submission 152930) | Enriched cells from forest soil in Barre Woods Harvard Forest LTER site, Petersham, Massachusetts, United States -... | ecosystem: Environmental > Terrestrial > Soil > Temperate forest >...
TCGTCCGATGCGCCCGTGGTAAGTAATTTGAACCCGGTTAAGGGCATTGAAGCTGCTGTAACGCGAAGAGATAACGAGGGCTTTGTGATTGCGGCTGATGAAGCTATTAGCATTGCGGAGGCATTGAAGGCTTATACAGTTAGCGCCTCCGCGATAGGCAAAACGCCTCAATTCGGGTCGTTGGAAGAGGGGCAATTGGCTGATTTCATTGTTTTAAATCGCAATCCTTTAAGCACGGCCCCGAGAGATATAGCATCTATAAAAGTTGAGCGGACGTTTATTGATGGGAAGTGTGTTTATGAAAGTGAATAATTACTTTATAAACGACCCCATCGGGGTCGAATATCGGTAGACAAAGAAAAAAAGATTTATCGTGCCGTAGGTACGAAACCGGGCGATGTTCCGTACCTACGGCACGGCAGAGTGTATTGGTTTTTATCCTACCGATGTTAAGCACCTAACGGCGCTTCCCCGAGACGGCTTATTTGTTAACTATGCGATATTGATTATGTATCTTTAATGTATGCTAAATAATGATATATGTTAGTACAAGTTTTATCCTACCAGATAGCTGATAGCATTGATATAAAAACATTCCGATCCGCATTTAAAGCCGAGTTGTATTTTGGCGATACTGACGAATTATTTTACATCACCGACCCTGGCCGGTACATTTATGTTTTTAAGTACGGGGTAGTTTGTTTTTTAAACTTCGACCACATTCACATATCCGAATTTTTGAGGCTGATAGAAGCCTTTTGCAAAGGTAAATTCGAGGAGAGCCTGGAAGAGGAATTTAAGATCCAGACCAATTCTGCAAAAAATAAAATAGGCTTTAATTCCATTGAGATCATCGGTTCGGATATTGAGGTATTGCGCCTGATCATGCTAAACGTATCTCAATCGGTAGCGCTGGATTACTACCAGGAGCAAACCACCAAACTGATGGAGGAAACCAACCTGCATACCCAAATGCTGGAAGAGACGGGAAACCTGAACATATCCGGGATAAACCTGAAAAAATATATCGGTAAAACACTGTTATTAAAAAACCGTATCGCCGAAAATATGTACATTTTTGATGCGCCGCCCGAGACCTGGGAAGATGAGAATCTGAATAAAATTCATACCGACCTGATCCGTACGTTCGACCTGAATGAACGATTCAGGAACATCCAGGAAAGCCTGAACATTGTAAAAGATAACTATGAGCTTTTCCGCGACCTGCTGCAATACCGAACCAGTTTCCGGCTGGAATGGGTGATCATTATCCTCATCATGGTGGAAGTACTGAATATCTTCATCCAGAAAATATTTAGCTAAGTTTGGCTGCAATGATTGAAAGTGTTAAATTACAAACATCATGGGCATAGCATCGTCAATAAAGTCAAACCCCGGCTTAAAAAAATTTGTCCACGCAATGATCGTTGGCAATGCCCGCCCGCGTTGGTGGGTGCGCTGCTTTGTAACCCCGTTTTTTCATCACCGCGGTAAAGGTTCATCAATTCGTTGGGGCGCCCGTGCTGATATTTTCCCATTCAATAAATTTTCGCTCGGCAATAACTCCACCATAGAAGATTTTTGCACGGTAAACAACGGTGTGGGCGATGTGTTTATTGGTGATGATTCGCGTGTTGGTTTGGGTAGTGTGCTGATCGGGCCCGTTACCATCGGCAACCAGGTTATTTTAGCGCAAAACATTGTGTTGAGCGGCTTAAATCATACTTATACGGATATAAATATCCCTATCCGCCTGCAAAAAGTAATCACTGGATTGATCACCATTGAGGATGAAGTATGGATAGGCGCCAACGCCGTGATCACCGCAGGTGTAACCATTGGCAAACATAGCGTGATTGCCGGCGGGTCGGTAGTTACCAAAAGCATCCCGCCATATAGCATAGCCGTTGGTAACCCTGCCCGGGTGATCAAAAAATACGATTTTGAAAGAGGCGAATGGGTTAAAGTCTCCTGATCAAAAAGCCAGGTTACATTTTACTCCATTCTTCCACTGTAAGCACATCTGCCTGGCGCGGAAAAACTTTTGTGGTCAGCACACGGTGCACTTCTTCGTCGCCATCGGCGCAACAATCAGCCAACACGGTTAAGCGGTAATCTTTATCAGCGGCCTGGCGTAAGGTTGATAACACAACGCCACTGGTGGCAATACCTGTAAGTACCATATGTTTAATTTCAAGTGCACTTAGTACCACAGCGAGATCACTGCCGGCAAACGCACTTACCCTGCGCTTAATAACCGTTAGCTCACCATCCTGAGGGGCAATATCCGCATGAACTTTCATAAATTCATCCATACTAATATTGGCAAATCTTTCCTTTGCGGCGGCAAAGCCTTTATTGTTGGGGTTTATTTCAGGCGCTCCCTGGCGAAAGCCAACCACCACATAAATAACCGGGATTTTATTTTCGCGTGCATGTGCTATGGCTTTGGCAACATTGCCGACAAATGCCTCTGCCGTCGGCAGCATGGCCAATATTCCTGCCTGCATATCCATTACCAGCAGGGCAGTATTTTGAGTGGTTGATTCCATTTTTTTTATGTTTTTATGCTTGCGCGAGGGTTGTACCGGGTAGCTTCAGGGTCCAGCGGATCGCAGCAACTATTATGTTGCAAACATTGTGTTTTTTAAAGACTGTTTTATATTTCTATTAAAATCTTTACACTAAAACTTGCTGCCGTGTGTGCTGCTGATGATCTTATCGGCGATAAAAGGAATTTTTTTGAGCATGCTTATTACCATGTTGGTTAGGCCTGTTTTGCCAAAAAGGTGCTGAATGTACCGGCCGGTTTTTATCCGGGTGGAAAAAAGCCGGTCCCATTCTTTTTGGTAAAACGTTTCAAGTTCCTGGCGGGATATAAGGCCCTTCAGGTACTGATCCGTCAACCCGAACCCTTTAAAAGAAGCGTGCATGGCCATACTCATGCCATTGCCGCATAAAGGCGCAATGGTGCCGGCAGCATCGCCCAGCATCAATACATGATCATCGACAGCCGACTTTTTGTTGAAAGTAACCTGCGAAATGGTGAGCGGCTGCTCATATAACATCAGCGCCTCGGTAAAGTATTTTTTTAAAAAAGGATTCTTCATCAAAACGTTTATCTCCATCAGTTTGATGTCGTTGTTATGATCCTTTAAATTTTTCGAATCGGTTAAATAGCAAAGGCAGTACCGGTTGCCGTCAACTTTTGAGATACCACAATAACCGTCTTTAAAATTATGCAGTTCGATGCGATTGGCGGGAAACGGGATCTGAATATGATACTTCACACCTACATAGTTTTTTTCTTTTGCGGCTGGTTTTACCGATTCACGGTTTAACTTTTTATCCAATGCGGACCTTTTGCCATATGTGCCGAAGGCTGTTTTTACCAGGTAGCTTTGTGCAGTAGTTTTTATGATGAAACGATCATTTTCAAAAATGATATCGGTGACCTTTGTGTTCTCCAATAGCGTGACACCGCTGTTTTTGGCGATGCCGGCCAGGGTTGAATCAAGTGTGTAACGGCTGATGCCGAATCCGCCAAGGTCCAATTTTCGGATAAAGGATTTGCCGTTGGGCGACGATATTTGTACTTCGTCTATTATGGGAATGTCCATATCTGCAAGCGGCATCCCAAGGCGCTCCAGGAAGTCATAACTTTCCATGGAGATGTATTCACCACAAACTTTATGGTAGGGATAGGTTTCTTTTTCAAATAAAACGACCGCGTAACCCGCATCCGCCAGCTGAATGGCCAGCGTTAGCCCCGCCAACCCACCACCAACGATACCGCAATCAAACACTTTATCATTCATTGGGATAAACAATTACCAGGTGCCTGAAAGCCAGGCAATTTTTTATTATATAGTTTTTTATTCCGGCTTTCTCAATAATGCCCTGCCACTCCTTTTTTTTGAAACCCCGCCATACCGATAATGGTGCATCGTTTTTCACCAGCGGCGATTTGGAAAAAAGCAGGGTAATAAACTTAATGGCATAATAGGCTATCGGGTTTCGTTCCAAATCGTTTATTACAAATATAGCTTTGTGCCGATCACAGAACCGGATAAACCCTGCTAATTCATCTTCAGTAAAGTGATGGCAAAATAAAGAAGCATGCACAATGTCAATGTCTTCGATCGTCGCGAAAACATTGAGAAAATCGTCACAATAAAAAGTTATTTCAGGAAATTTACTGCAGGCATTTTGTGCATATTCAATGCAATCGGGCTTCAGGTCGATGCCCGATAAATCTATTTTATATTGTTTGTCCCGGGCCCATTTGGCAATGGCTTTTAAGGAGTCGCCGCCCCCGCAGCCTATATCGATCACGTTATAGGTTTTATCTTTATCGGTGATCACCTTTTTTAGCCCTTTTATCGAAACGTCATGACCGCCCAGGTATTTGTTGATGGTGTCCAGCTCTTTCAGATTTTGAAAAAGCAGGTCTTTTCTGATATCAGGTTCGTCTAATAGTTCTTTTTGGTAGGACCGCTGTTTAAACATTTTCCAGGATGACTGATTCCATCGTAAGGCCGGGGCCGAATGCCACACCGTAGGTTAGTTCCTTTTTACGGGCGTCGACTTTATTGTCCAAAATATCTTTCAATACAAATAAAATAGTCGGCGACGACATATTGCCGTATTCTTTCAGAATCTTAAACGAGCTCTCCAGTTCGCAGGGGCATAACTCCAGTTCTTTTTGGATCACCTCCAATATTTTCCGGCCGCCGGGGTGTATAGCCCAGTGGGCTATGTCCTGCTTTTTAACCTGCAGCTTATCTATCGAGTCTTCAAATAGTTTAATAAAACCCTTTTCGATCAGCTCGGGAATGTACGAACTTAACGACATTAAAAATCCGGTAGATGATAATTGCCAGGTCATATCCCGCTTTCCGTTCAGCTCAATTTGAGAATGGAATTTTCTAAGCGCCAATCCCTTAAACTTATGCTCAGCCGCAACATCGTCCGACACTACCAGGGTAGCCGCGCAGCCGTCGCCAAAAAGCAAATTAGCCACCGTATTGTCCAGGTCGTCAATTTTTTGAAAATGAACCGTACACAACTCTACACAAACAATCATTACTATCGCATTTGGCTCGCTTTTACAAATATAATCGGCTTGTTTTAATGCATGGATGGCGGCATAACAACCCATAAAATTAACCGATGTGCGGTTAATATTTGAATTCAATTTCAGAGATTGAACAATATCAATATCCAGGCCCGGCGCGGATAAGCCGGTGCACGAAACGGTGATCAAATGGGTGATCTGAGTAGCTTTGATCTTTCCCTTCATACAGCTTTCAATGGCTTCTACGCAAAGCGGCAGCGCGGCTTTGGTAAAATATTGCATCCGGTAGTCGATGGTAGGGAAGGGTTCAAGATCGTCGGTTTTTGGAAAAAAAAACGCGTTCTTCTTTACTTGCGCAATAATCGGGTATGGCCGAGTAGCGGTCGCCGATACCACTTTTGGCGTACATGATCTGCAGTTCCCTTCTTTTTTGCTCCGGGTACTGGTGCAGATCGCACATAAACGCACACAGATCAGCTTGCTTGTGTTTATAAGGCGGTAAAGCCGTTGATATATTTGCTATAACGCTCATCTGATCGTGTTCAAGATTAACAATGTAATAAAAAATAAATTCATGCAAGTTGATGCCAGGAGGTTCATGCGCATCGTATTTTTAAAAGATGCCTGCTTGTCGTCTCTTATTACTTTTATAAACCATTTTATAAAAAAAACGATCACCGGCAGTAAGAAAACCTGAAATAATATAAATTGTTCTGTTTTTTGTTTTGATCCGAAATAGAAGTACAGCAATACGTTGGCAATGCCGAACATCAGTCCGCAAAAGATAAAAGTGCCCCTTTTTCCAAGAATGTAGCTTATGGTAATGTCGCCGGCAGCTTTGTCTGCTTCGTGCTGGTACACTTGCGTTAGGGGGTAAACCCCGCTGATCAAAAATAAGCAGGCGGCTAATACAAGTATCATGTTGCTGTTCAATTCAACAGCATTTTGGCTAACCGCACTGTAAACCATCCAAAATGTAAAGGCTCCCTGGAAAAAAACCACCAGCAAAAAGCCGGGGATGGGGTATTTTTTTATGCGGATACCTTTAAAGCTGTATGCCCTTGAAGCCAGCATATAGGCTAAAACGCTGATGAAAAAATGAAAACCTACTACGAGGGAAAGACCCAAACCGATCAGGTCGAACAATATGGAAAGGTAAAAAAGGGCTTTAGTAGGTTTTGGCGGATGTTCTAGTCCGCCTATACTGCCCTCATCCTGATCCATGTAACTGTTATACCCATTACTTGCCGGGTAAATGAACAGGTGCAGTACAAAAAAGCAAATGATGGCTTTTATCCAGTCAATTTCGGCAACCTGGCTAAGCGCAAAAAAAAATACAGGCATCAGGAAATAAGAGAAGCGGATCCGGAGCAGTTTAACGGTATTCCTATCTACGCCAAATAGATCAGCCGTTGATTCACTCTTTAGGTACGTTTCGTTATTTTCCAATGGTCCGACGATTAGTGGTTTAGTAGTAATTACGATTTTTAGTCGCATGCGGTTGCCAACCGCATAGATAAAAGCGGACTTATCAAAACAAAGTTCTATCGCCCAGCTTTTTACAAGATAAGCAATTCAGTAAATAAAAATCAATAGACAACGATTTTTACTAATTCAGCCCGAAAAGAGGGCGACGATCCCAACCGGACGATAAATTATTTATGCGCGCCGTTTAAAACTAAAAAAGCAACAAAAAGGATATCCCGACGCTATGGCATTTTTGCCCACTTATCATAATTTGATTCTATCGCTTTTAACATTTTATAGGTAGCATCCGCCCAATTGTTTCTCATTCCCATGCCGCCGATTTTTGAAGTGAGATAAGTAGTAAACAAAACCGTCTTTTTTTGCATATCAACAAAGGTGACCCAGGCGCCTTCCATTTCGGTTTCTTTATTCATGCGTTCTACAAAAAACATCATGCCAATACCCGTATTGCCTTTAAAATCATAGTTTTTTACCAAATCGCTAATGTCTTGTTGGGTTAGTTTTTTGAGCGCTGATTCATTTACTACTACAAAGTCTTTGGTTATGGCATTATTTACACCTTCGGTAACGTTAAGTGCATAACCAACAGTAGGGCGGTGCATTGCCTTTGCCACATCAAATTTCTTCATTTCACTCAAAAACAAGTCGTTCCATTGCGGGATATATACCTTTGTAAATTTGAAGTTTGTGAGGTCGGAGGCGTTTTGTTTGCCTGATTCTCCGGCATTAGTGAAGGTGGCCTGCGTATAATCAAGTCCAAGCCAGGTAATGGGGGTTTTCCCGTCAAAAATGTCGGCTTTTGATTGTGCTAAAGTTGATTGTGCGTTTAAAGCGATTAGCAATATGGCTATGGGCCAGCTAAATTTTGTAAAATGTTTCATGGTGTAATGGGGTTGTTTTGTATAAAATCTTCGTTATTGCCGAACAAATATTCCTTTAAATTTAAAAAGAACGGTTTCATCATCTAATAATTTTGCGTCAACTTTTATTCCCTCGTCAGCGATATTTATCCTTAACTCCATTTGGATCAACTTATTTTGTTTTGGATCAATAAACGCAAGAAATTTAAGGTCACTTGCCTTTAGCAGACTGGTTTCTGCATTTATACTGGCTTCGACTATTTCTTTCACCATTTGCACCATGCAAACGCCCGGAACAATGGGCTGATCGGGAAAATGGCCTTTAAATATGGGGTGTGCAGCGTTAAGTTCAATATTGGTTTTCACTATATTTCCCTCTGTTTGCAGCCCTGTAAAGGTAAAAAAATCGTTTTGCAGCATTATCTTTCTATGCGTTTTAAACCTATGGTAAACTTAAAATTTTTATGTGTAATGCCGATAGCGTCGGGCACGCCATTTTTATAATTTTTCATCAGGGCTTCAACGATTGCTTTGTGGGGAGAAGCGATCTCCAGTGTTGTTATGCCGTTTCCCGCCAGGTCAGTTATATAACAGAATGTTCCTTTTTGTTTTGGAAAAATGTAATACAGGCTGGCACTGTCCTTCAGCATATAAGCGGTTTTGCTATCCCGTTCGGGGAACATGATCAACTCGAAATCTTTTTTCAACGTTTTTATTACCGGTTGTTTGTCCATTTGCTTTACAATGGAATATACTTTAAAGTTACCACCCGGTTTAAATTCAAAATCGAAAAACTTGAAGCCCATCTCGTTCGAGAACACCATTCTCACACTGCTGTCGGGCAAAGTTTTTATCAACAGCAGGCCGCTTAAATGGTGGCTTGTAACGTCGATCTCGGCTTTATAAAGCGCGTCCCTAAAATCGGGCCTGAATTTTTGGATATAGTTTATATCGCCGGATGCGGGCTGCAGGTTTTTATAAACCGAGCCGCAGCCTGTTATTAGTAAAAGCAAACTACCTAATAGCAAATAGCGCATCTGGAATAGGTGTATTTATTTCTCTGTTTGTAAAATGAATAATGGTATCATCGCCTGAATTTTCGTTCATCTGGATAGTGGTTACCGAGTAGTCTTTTTTATCAATAACCACATCAATGTTTTTAAAAAACTCTTTTAGTCCTTTTGCCACCGGTGATAATTCGACTAAATAAGAGCCATTGTTTTCGTAGGCTTTTGTAATAAAATCAGGATTACTGAAAACGGCGCCCTGCACACAATCAACGGTAATTTTATTGATCTGCTGAAATAATTTACTCGATTTGGTTGAAACCTTGTTTTCTTTTGCACCATCCTTAATGTACATGTTGTCTTTATTCAGGATCATCAGGTATTGAAAAGGTTTGGTGTACTCCATGCGCAGCAAATTATCCTTTTTGAACCAGAACTTTCCTTTCGACACAATCTTCTCCGAAAGCATGCTCAGGTTTTTTTCCTGGGTGAAATCGCTTTTTATGGTTTCGGTTTTTTTGGCGATCGCGGCAAACTGCGATTTAAATTTGGCAAGGTCGGTAACCGGTGTGTAACCTGCGGGTTGGGCTTTCAGGGCGAGGCAGGAAACAACAATTAAAAGCGTTAAAAAGATCTTATGCATATGCTTGCAAATTTAGCATTTTATCGGCCCGTATTATTTCATATCCTTTCGATTTAACATGCCTGATAAACGATGGTAATATGGCCAGTGTTGCCGTGCTGGTATCATGAAATAAAAAAACGGCTCCGGGTTGCAATTGCCTGATCACCTTTTTAAAAAGTTTCCGTTCATCCTTTATTACCGTATCCAGCGACCGCACGCTCCACCCGACGGGTGTGTAGTTACCCTTTATGATCGCTTTTGTAAGATTGGGATTGGTAACCCCATACGGCGGCCTGAACAGCAAGGGACTTTTCCCAATGACATTATTCATCGCTTTGTCCATCATCCGCATATCGGCCAGCATTTTTTTTTGACGAGAACATATCAAACCAAAAATGATGAGAGAAGGTATGGTTGCCGATCAAATGCCCCTCGTCAAACGCCTGCTTCAACACCGCTTCTTTGCCGGCGATCCGGCTCCCGATACAAAAAAAGGCCGCTTTTATGTCTTCGTCCTTTAGTAGTTTTAAAATCCGGGTAGTGTAGGCGCCATCCGGCCCATCATCAAAACTGATGGCCACAACCTTTTTATCGGTTTTGGCGGAACAAATAACGGGTATAAAAAAGTTTGAGTGGATGAAATAGCAGCCATAAAACAGGATGGACGCGTAGGCGATAAACAGGATGAGATAAGTCCAAATAGAAATGCCATACCTGATATCAGCGTTCACTGCCAAAACCAGCAGGCTAATAAAAACCAGGTTCACATTTCTGAAATTCAGCATGCCGATATCAAAATTAAGGAATGATAAATATTTTGATAGTGGTTATAGATGAGCACCTTATTGATTTTGTTTTTTAATGGTTTATCGCCCACTAATGTTTCAGGCACGGTGTGGGTTTTGATAACATTCGCTGCTACCCACAGGGCAAAAGCAGTGGAAGTAGGATACTCGCCACATAAGTGTTTGTAATTGACTGATGGAACGCCTGGAAGTAACGACTGCTGCACTTGCGCATAAATCGCATCGTTTTTGGTGTCCCCGTTATTGCCGGTTATTAGCAGATCAAGGTTGTTGCTGTTGATGGATTGCGCGGCTATGAAATCCCGGACCTGTTGTATGGTTTCATTTAAATCCGCAGGTTTATAAAAAGAATAAACCGCCTCAATGCAGGCAAGGTCGTTTATGGATGCAGAATTTGCAAGCAAGAAAAACGCCGAACCTTCTCCGTTTATGGTCCCTTTTGAGGTTGGTGTAAATAAATCGCGATTGGAGATTGGCTGCCGCCTGTATAGGTCAAACCTGCTTAACACAACGTGGCTCACGTCAGTTATTTCATCCATCCCACCTACTAAAACATTCCCGCCCGCCTGTTCCATCAACAGCATCAGCGCATCCTGCAAAGCATTTTCGAAGGATGCCGCGCCGCTGACAAACGTGTTATTATATTGATGCAGCAGCGCAATTTGTGCGCCGATGGTGTTGTGTGTTGATTGAACAAAGGCGGTTGGTGTTATCGGTTCTTCGTCCTGTTCAACCATATTGGTTAAAAAAGTGCCGGTATCTTCAAGGCAGCCGTAGGCTGTGCCGGTAACTATGGCATCAGGGTTTTCAATACTTGCACCCTTTAAGCAAGTCAGAGCGACAGCCACGCTCATTTTTATAATCCGGCTCATCCGCCGGCTCAATTTTACATCTATCGCATCGTTGTAATCGGGTTCAATGCAGGTTAGCCGGTTTTGTGCGTACTCAACAAGCTCATTTAAAAACAAGGGATTGTTAAATGTTTTTT
>Ga0206921_10324_pt1 | contig 10825 bp, 13 predicted proteins | sample Alteio_BWOrgHeat_66_FD_152930 | JGI IMG/M metagenome (GOLD analysis project Ga0206921, IMG submission 152930) | Enriched cells from forest soil in Barre Woods Harvard Forest LTER site, Petersham, Massachusetts, United States -... | ecosystem: Environmental > Terrestrial > Soil > Temperate forest >...
CGGGAACCTGATTGCCACGGCGCCAAAGGCGCCTCGCAACACGGTTTCCTTTATCAACTTTTTTTGAGAAGAGGAAAGCCTAGTTCTTCCCTTTCTTTCACATAAGCCGTGGCGACCCCGCGGGCCATACCCCTCACACGGGCAATGTAATGGGTGCGTTCGGCCACCGAAATGGCACCCCGGGCGTCCAACAGATTGAAGGTATGGGAAGCCTTCATCACGTAATCGTAGGCCGGGGCCACCAGTTTGAGTTCCAGAAGCCTCCGGACTTCCCCTTCATAATCCTTGAAATGACGGAGCAGCATCTTGATGTTGGCATGCTCGAAATTGAAGGCCGAGAAAGCTTTTTCACTGGGAAGGAAAATGTCGCGATAGGTGATGTCCTTGCCGCCGTAATGAAGGTCCCAAACACTATTGACCCCCTGGACGACCGTGGCGATGCGCTCCAACCCGAAGGTGATCTCTCCGGACACGGGCTTGAGCTCCAGCCCACCGGTGGTTTGGAAAAAGGTGAATTGGGTGATCTCGATGCCATCCATCCAAACCTGCCAACCCAGTCCGGAGGCACCCAAAGTCGGGGATTCCCAGTCGTCTTCCACGAAACGGATATCGTGCTCGTCCTGCCGGATGCCGATCTGTTCCAGGCTCTCCAGGTAAAGTTCCACCATGTTCTCAGGAGAGGGCTTCAGGATGATCTGGTATTGGTAGTAATGCTGCATGCGGTTGGGGTTTTCGCCGTAACGGCCATCCTTCGGGCGGCGGCAGGGGTCCACATAGGCCACGTGATAGGGTTCGGGCCCCAGGACACGGAAGAAAGTGGCGGGGTTGAAGGTGCCGGCTCCCTTTTCCAGGTCATAAGGCTGTTGGATGACGCAGCCTTGACGGCTCCAGTATTGGTCGAGGGTCAGAATGAGCTCTTGGAACGAAAGCGGCATTGGGATCCTGCTGTCAAAAGGGATTGTGTAGGTTTTTTGAAAATAAGTGATTTGAGGGGCAATCGCAAGCTAAAAAGGTTGAAAAAAGGCCCAAAAAGGCAAGAGGGTTAAACGCTACGAATGAGCTTTGTGAAAAGGGAATTTACCGGATGGTCAAAATAAGGAAAGCGAATTCCAGCATCACCAGACCCACCACTAAAAGCGACCCCACGATGAACCAGCCCCATCCATCGGTAACGGGCGCGCCCACGACCGGCTTTTTGGACGGCCAAACCTGGATGAGGTCCCCTTTACTGGGGCTCAAGACATCCGGCCAGGCGGGATAAAAGCAGTAGATCTTCTCGAACTTGTCTTTCTTCTCATCGGTGGCGGAAACTTGGAAGATGCCGCCCAAACGGAAAGCCGTCTGTTGCTTGCCCACATGATCGGAAAAGGTGGCCACCTTGACTTCCATGCCGCGAGTGGAGACCAGGACCGAGCTGATCGAATAGGTGAGGAAGATCGCAGCCAAGAGGAAGAAAACCACCGCCAAGATAACGCCGATCGTTTTCATCACGATCAGACGCAAGACGGATTTCCAATCGAAGGAAGCCATGAGGACCCCGCTGTTGGGATGGTTCGGCTGAAGCGCGCTTATTCTATCGGCAAGGGGAGAAAGTTCCCACCAAATTTTGGGAAAAGGCCGGAAAAGGCTTTTACATCATCCCCAATTGAAGCCGGGCCGCTTCGCTCATCAAGGATTGGTTCCAGGGGGGCTCGAAGGTCACTTCGACATAGGCTTCCTTGACGCCGGCGATGCGGCTGAGCTTTTGTTCGATCTCGGTCTTGAGGACGGTGGACATACCGCAACCGGGGGCGGTCAGTGTCATGACCACATCCACTTTCTTCCCGCCCTTTTCATGGGGCGTGATCTTACAGCTGTAAATAAGGCCCAATTCCACGATATCCACGGGGATCTCCGGGTCATAGCAGGTCTTGAGCTGGAACCAAACATCCTTCTCCACTTCCTTGTCGTCCCGGGGTGTCTCGTCGCTGTACTCGAGCTTGAAGACCTTGGCCTCGGGTGGGATCTCCTTGCCGATAGCGTCGGCGTCCTTGCCGTCGATGCGGACCAACTGGCCGTTGTCCCGCTGGACCGTAAAGCTTCCCCCCAGGTTCTGGGTGACATAGACCTTCTCATCCTTAAAAAGCAGGGTCTCGGTGCCATAAGGGATGGTAATGGCCTTACAATCCCGGGTACAGGTGACCAATTCGTTGGCGACTGCGCTCATGGGTCGACTCCATCGTCCGTTGAAATGACTTCTTTCTCATCGTGCAAAGCGGCTTCAAAGGTGTGCCAAGCCAAGCTCGCGCATTTGACCCGGGCCGGATATTCTTTCACCCCGGCGAAAACCTTGAGCTTGCCCAGGTCCGCCGCTGGTTTCTCGACCTTGCCCATGACCATGTCATGGAATTCATGGAACATCTTCTCGGCTTCCCCGGTTTTCTTGCCCTTCAAGGCCATCGTCATCATGGAGGCCGAAGCCTTGGAGATGGCGCAGCCCGAACCCTTGAATTTCACGTCCTCAATGACCCCTTCCCCGTTCACTTTCAGGTCGACCGCGATCTTGTCGCCACAAAGGGGATTGAACCCGTCCGCATGGTGGTTGGCGCCGACCATTTCCCCGAAATTACGGGGATTTTTTTGGTGGTCGATGATGAGGTCTTGGTAGAGGTCGCTGAAGTCGGACATTAGCCCAATACCTCCTTCACTTTGTGGATGGCCTTGACCAGGAAGTCGATCTCTTTGCGGGTGTTATAAAGCCCGAAAGAGGCCCGGGCTGTCGCGGGAACTTGGAACCTGTCCATGACTGGCTGGGCACAATGGTGTCCGGCACGAACGGCCACACCCTGCCGGTCCATGATGGTGCCGATATCGTGGGGGTGTATCTCCCCGAGGGTAAAGGACAGGACCCCCGCCTTGAAGCGCGCGTTCCCGATGATCTGAAGGCCCGGCACTTCCAAAAGTTTTTGGGTCCCGTAAATGAGCAGGTCATGTTCATGAGCGGCGATGGTGGAAAGGCCGATCTTACTGACGTAATCCAAAGCTGCTCCCAAACCGATCACGCCAGCGATATGGGGTGTACCGGCCTCGAACTTGTAAGGCGGTTTTTTATAAAGGGTTTTCTCGAAAGTCACCGAAGCGATCATGTCGCCCCCACCTTGGTAAGGCGGCATAGAATCCAAAAGGTTGTACTTGCCGTACAAGACACCGATGCCCGTGGGACCATAGATCTTGTGCCCTGAAAAAACGTAGAAGTCGCAATCGAGGGCCCGCACGTCCAAGCTCAAATGCGGGATGGCCTGTGCGCCATCCACCAGGACCTTGGCTCCCTTGTCGTGGGCGGCTTTGACGATCTCCGCGATGGGATTGACCGTTCCCAAGGCGTTGGAAACATGGGTAATGGCGACGAGTTTGGTCTTGGGCGAGAGCAGCCGATAAAATTCCTCAAGGACCAGTTCCCCGGCGTCATTGATGGGGACCACTTTCAATATCGCTCCCTTTTCTTCGCAAAGCATTTGCCAGGGCACGATGTTGGAATGGTGTTCCATAGTGGTGATGAGTATCTCGTCCCCAGCCTTCACGTTCTGCCGGCCCCAGGTTTGCGCCACGAGATTGATACCCTCGGTAGCTCCACGGGTAAAGATGATCTCCCGATAGTCGGCCGCGTTCAGGAACTTTTGAGCGGTGACCCGCGAAGCCTCATAGGCGGCGGTGGCCTTTTCGCTCAAGAGGTGGAGCCCCCGATGGATATTGGCGTTGTATTCCCGGTAGTAGCGGTCCAAAGTTTCGATAACTGCGAGGGGTTTTTGGGTAGTGGCGGCATTGTCCAAATAGACCAACGGCTTCCCATGGACCTTTTCTTTCAGGATGGGAAAATCCTTACGGATCTTTTCAACCTTAAATGCTGTCTTCTCCGTCTTCTTTTTGGCTTGAGGCCGGGTCTTGGTCTTCATGGCTTGGCCCCCATCCAATCGTTCACCATTTGGCGAAGAGGGTGTTTCAGATAATCAAAAGGAATGCGGTCCAACATCTCACCCGCGAAGGCGTAAACCAACAACTGCCGGGCTTCTTCCCGGCCGATACCCCTGGATTGCAGGTAAAAGAGGGCTTCTTCATCCATCTGGCCCGTAGCCGAACCATGCGAGCATTTCACGTCATCGGCGTAGATCTGCAATTGGGGCTTGGAATAAACCTGTGACTTCTTGGAAAGTTGCAGATTCTTGTTGGACTGCCGAGCATCGGTTTTTTGGGCGTTCTCCCGCACAAGGATACGGCCATCAAAAATGCCGACCGCCTCGTCATCCAGGACACCCTTGAAAACTTCCTCGCTCTTGCAAGCGGGGGCCAAGTGGTCAACGAAGGTCCTTGTATCGACATGCTGTTTTCCACGGGCCAGGTAAAGTCCCTCCATCAAGCATTCGGCCTTCTTTTCGGAAAGAGTCGTTTCCACTTCATGGCGGGCCAAAACGCCACCCAAGGAATAAGTGCAGGAGGCGAACCGGCTTCCTTCCGCCTGTTTCGCGACCAAAGTACCCAGGTGGTAGGCCTTCGCGCTTTCCTGTTGGATCTTAACGTGCTCCAGGGAGGCTCCCCGGGAAAGACGGACTTCGGTCACGCTATTCGTTAAATAAGGGCTCACGGCCTCATCCAGGTAATGTTCGATCAATAAAGCTTGGCTATCCTCTTCCAAGACCACCAGGTTCCTGGGGTGGGACTGGGTGTTCGTGCTGGCGTTCACGGATAAATGAACCACATGGATAGGCTCGGGGATGCTTTTGCCTTTGGGAACTTGGAGGATAAGGCCATCGGTGAAATAAGCCATGTTCAAGGCGGCAAAAGGCCTCCCATCCGAGGGGACGACCTGGCCCAGAACGGGCTTCAGGGAATCGGCGGCCGACAGTTCAGCCAAATGGGTCAGATTTGCTCCCGCTGGCAGGTTTTTAATGGAGGACTGTTCTTTTGAAAACCGCCCATTCACAAAAACTACCAAATGGGCCTTTTCCACATCAAAGCCCATGCCTTTAAGCCTGGCCGAGACGGAAGTTTTGGAAGTGAATTCCATCTCGAACCCGAAAGGAACTTGTAAGAGGCTCGTGGTGAGGTCCGTGTATCTCCATATCTCTTCCTCGACAGTGGGAAATCCCTTTTCCTCGAAAGAGGCCATGGCCTTTTCGCGCAAACCCTTCACCCAAGCGGGGTCCTTACCGGCAAGTTCCTTCCCCCGGTTCTGGAAAGTTTGAAGATAAAGAGATTTGGGTTCCAACATTTTCGTCACGCTTTCACCTTTTCAACACCCGTGATCCATTCATAGCCCTTTTCTTCTAGTTCATGGGCCAGTTCCTTGCCGCCCGATTTCACGATGCGCCCTTGGGCCAACACATGCACCTTGTCCGGAATGATGTAATCGAGCAGACGCTGGTAATGCGTCACCAAGAGGAAAGCCCGGTCCTTGCCCCTGAGGGCGTTTACCCCATCGGCCACTACTTTGAGGGCGTCGATGTCGAGACCCGAATCGGTCTCATCCAGGATGGCCAGTTTGGGTTCTAGTACCGCCATTTGGAGCACTTCGTTCTTTTTCTTTTCCCCACCCGAGAAACCTTCGTTGACCGCGCGTTGCAACATGGACTCGTCCATCTTGAGGGGTTTCAACTTGGCTTTGATGAGCTCCAGGAAATCCATGGCGTCCAGTTCTTCCTGCCCCTTGGACTTGCGAATGGAATTCATGGCCGCTTTAAGGAAGTAAGTGTTATTGACCCCGGGTATCTCGACCGGATATTGGAAAGCCAGGAAAACCCCAGCCCGAGCCCGGTCCTCCGGTAACATCGAAAGCAGGTCATGACCCTCGAAAAGGGCTTGGCCGCCAGTGACTTCGTAGCCATCCCGGCCCGCCAAAACGTGCGCCAAGGTGCTTTTGCCCGAACCGTTAGGCCCCATGATGGCGTGCACTTCCCCGGCTTTCACCGTCAGGTCCACACCCTTCAGGATCTCTTTCTCTTCGACTCTGACTTTGAGGTTCTTGATCTCTAACATTGTTTCTCCATTGTTTTATCCAGCCTTTGCGCTTCGCCGCACTTGGCGTCTTGGCGTCTTGGCGGTGGATTTGGGTTCAGCCGACGCTGCCTTCCAAACTAACACTGAGTAATTTCTGCGCTTCGACCGCGAATTCCATGGGGAGCTTGCGGAAGACTTCCTTGCAAAAGCCGTTCACGATAAGGCTCACCGCGTCCTCGGTGGAAAGCCCCCGCTGGCGGCAATAGAAGACCTGGTCATCGCTGATCTTCGAGGTGGAGGCCTCGTGGCCCACCTTGGCGCTGTTGTTCTTCACTTCGATATAGGGCACCGTATGGGCCCCACACTTGTCGCCCATCAGGAGCGAATCGCACTGGGTATAGTTCTGGGCGCCCTCGGCCGCAGGCTGGATACGCACTAGGCCCCGGTAAGTGTTCTGGCCGTGGCCCGCTGAAATACCCTTTGAAATGATGGTGCTTTTGGTGTTTTTACCCAAATGGATCATCTTGGTGCCCGTATCAGCTTGCTGGTAGTTATTCGCCACCGCCACCGAATAGAACTCACCCACTGAGTTGTCGCCTTGCAGGATACAGCTGGGATATTTCCAGGTAATGGCCGAGCCGGTCTCCACCTGGGTCCAGGAGATCTTGGAACCATTCCCCCGACAAGCGCCCCTCTTGGTGACGAAGTTGTAGACCCCGCCCTTGCCATTCTTATCGCCCGGATACCAATTCTGCACCGTGGAATATTTGATCTCGGCGTTGCCCAGGGCGATGAGCTCGACCACCGCGGCGTGCAATTGGTTTTCGTCCCGCATGGGGGCCGTGCAACCTTCCAGGTAACTGACGTAGGACCCTTCATCGGCGATGAGGAGCGTCCGCTCGAACTGGCCGGTCTTGGCCGCGTTGATGCGGAAATAAGTGGAAAGTTCCATCGGGCACCGGACGCCCTTAGGCACATAACAGAAGGACCCGTCGGTGAAGACGGCGCTGTTCAGGGCCGCGAAGAAATTGTCGTTATAGGGCACCACCGAACCCATGTATTTTTCCACCAGGTCCGGGTGCTCTTGCACCGCGTCGGAGAAGGAGCAGAAGATGATACCCATCTCCCCCAGCTTCTTCTTGAAGGTCGTCCCCACGGAGACACTATCCATCACCGCGTCCACGGCCACCCCGGCTAGGATCTCCCGCTCTTGCATGGGCACACCCAGCCGCTCGAACATCTTGAGAATTTCCGGGTCCACTTCATCCAGGCTCTTAGGGCCACCCTTCTTGGGGGCCGAATAATAGATGACATCCTGATAGTCGATCTTGGGGTAATGGACATTGGGCCAGGTGGGTTCCTTCATCTTGGTCCAATAGCGGTAACACTTGAGACGCCATTCCAAAAGGAACGAGGGTTCGTTCTTTTTCTTGGAGATGAACCGGATGATTCCTTCGTTCAGTCCCGGCGGGGCTGAATCGGCTTCAACATCGGTCACGAACCCATATTTGTACTCTTCTTGGGTGACCTTCTGGACTTGATCTTCCTGGACCTTGGGCTTCATGAGACTCTCGTTTCTTCTTTGGTTTTCTTGGTTTCCAACCCCGTTTGCGCCATGGGCACGAAAGTCTTCTCGGAGGATTGGCCGACCCACTTATCCATGTCCTTCTCGGCACCGACCAGGTCGGACAGGCGGCACTTGCGCAGATATCCGGTGATGGCGGCATTAAGTCCGGTCCAAAGGGACCGAATGGTGCAGTCCATCGAATGCAAGCAGGCTCCATGTTCGGGAGCGGCGCTGGAACAATATTCCTCGCGTGAGAAGAACTTCCCACTCAGGGCTTCCAAGACTTCGTTGACGTTGATCTCTTCCGCAGGACGGGCCAACTGATAGCCCCCGCTCTGTCCCCGGATGCTCTTGACTAGATTGCCCTTCCGAAGAACGCTCATGATCTTCGCCACATAGGAGGAAGTAAGAGCTTCTTTGTGAGCCAATTCGACGATGGTGCGCGTGCCCGTCGGACCTTTTTTGGCCATTTGAAGCATGCACCTGAGGCCATATTCTTCGGTCGATGAGAATCTCATGTTCTGCTCCTTGACTAAAACAACAAGCGGGCAAGAAAGCCTGCCATTGCCCTGTTACCTAAGGGTGCTCAATGTTGAAAAGAAAGTCAAGTATAGGCAGGAACAAGTCAAAATCAAGGGTTTTTGGGTTATTTGGGGATTTTTCTTAGTGGGAATGAAAACTATCAATGAATGATTTGATATTGATGACAACAAGGTCCCAGATAAATCTCAAGACAAACTGGGTAGTCTCCCAGTTAGTAGCCGCGACCACCACGACCAGGGCGAGAAGGATGGCCCCGATGGCTTTTCCACTACCTTCACTATAGGCCATGGGTCTTACTGTCCTTCGCTTTGAAATTCACTTCAGGGTGTAGAAAGCTCAGCCCGGAAGTACTCTCCTGTAATAGTCCAACATCTTGAGCTTTTTCTCAAGGGTTCCCTCCAGGTATTCCAAGACGGTCAGGAATAGTTCCCTCATGAAAAGGGGCTTCAACTTCAGGACATGGACCTTTCCCATGGGCAAGGTCTTCAGTTTTTTGAGGATCTCCATCCCGGTGGCGGTGATCCGAAGGCGTCCGGGGGCGGAAGGGCGGCAATCCTCGCACAAGGCGCCGCCGCGATGGGGGACCAGTCCCGCGTTCTTTCGTTGAAGGGAGGCTCCACACTCAGCACATTGGCCCAGCTCAAAGGGATAACCCAATAGGTCCATGAGCTTAAGACCGAAGGCCATCAAGCCCAGTTCTTGGTTCCCGGGATGGTCTTCCAAGGCGGACAGGGTCTCCTTCAAAAGGAAATAAACTTCATCATGCGGTTCAGCATCCGGAAGGAATTGGGCTAATAGTTCGGCGAGGACCTGGAGGGTGGTGATTGTGCGGAAATCGGTTTTTAGGTCCGAATGGGAATCCACGATCTTGGCTTGGCTCAGTAGGTAAAGGTCGCTTTTGGCTTTCTTGTGGAGCGAGAACCCGGATTCGGTGAAAAGGTCGATGGAGGAAGCCAGCTTGCTCTTGGGCTTGCGGGCGCCCTTGACCAGGGCCCTAACGAGACCCAACTGGACCGTGAAAAGTTGGACGATCTTGTCGGATTCGGCATAAGGCATGGTGCCCAACACAAAACCCCTGGCCGGGATCAGGTTCAATTTTTAGGATTCCTTTTCTTCCACCAAAGCGGCGAACAAAGCCGGGACATAGATGCCCCAAAGGAGGGATAGGAGCACACCGGCGAGGAACCCCACCCCGCTGAAGAGAATGCCGATGAAGGGAAAAAGGCCAAGGATACCGAACGTTAGATGCATCCCCAAGGTCAATCCGATATAGGCCAACAAAAGGACGCCCATGGTCACCACGAACCGCCACCCTTTTTCCCGGCAGGCGTGAAAAGCCGTCTGGACAGCGTCCTTCGCCGCCATGCCCCGGATGACGTAAATCACGCTGGCCTGATAAAGGACCCCAAATAAAAAACAGAGGATCAAGAAAAAAAAGAAGACCGGGATACCCACCACGCAGCTCAACAGGAACGCTTCCCCGGTCGGAAGGTTCATGCTTGTCCAAAAGGCCAGGATGACCCAAAAGGTCAGGAAAAAGAAAACCATGGCCGGAATGACGTAAAGGGACAAGTAGATCTGGAGCCAAAGCATGGGGCGAAAGAATTCCTTCACATCCGCAAGGACCCCTTCCATGGAAAGTGCTTCCCCATCGCGGAAATACCGGACAAAGGGCCCGAATATACCCGCATCGGCGATCGCCGACAGCAGACACCACCAAGTCAGGTACAAGAGGAGCAGGACCGCGAAACCAACAACCCATCCCCAGTCGGTGAATCGGGTCACCCAGTCGGTCGCAAAGGGCCCCCAATCAAAGGTCTTCGGGTCGTTCAGTAAAAGGGTTGCGTATTTAAGGACAAAAAAACCGAAGGGGATCCCCAGACAAACGATCAGGGCACCATAGCGCAGGATGGCGAGGACTACCTCAAAAAGCAAAAGAGGCAGGAATTTGAGGCTTGCCTCTCCCGCTCGTTGATAGGTGTCCATCAGGGAAGGAGCGGCTTTGGGGGTGGCCAAGCGGTTTACCTGTAGTTGTTGAATTGAAGGGCTATTTTGATGTCGGTGGCCGCGCGTAAAAGCTGCATGGCGCCTTGCAGGTCGTCCTTGGATTTGCTGGAAATGCGCACCTTTTCATCCACGATGGAGGCTTGGACCTTGAGCTTGGAATCCTTGATGCGCTTGACGATATCCTTGCAGGCGTCCATGGGCATGCCACTGATGATCTTCACCTTTTGGTTCACCGTCCCACTGAAAGCCGGGTCGAACTTCTGGAAATCCATGGCCTTGGGAGAGATGTTTCGCTTGATGAACTTACTGATCAAAATATCCCGCACCGCGTTGAGGCGGGATTCATCGTCGGACACTATCTCCAGTTCCTTGGTGGTCTTGTTCAAGGTAACCTTGCTGATGCTGTTCTTGAAATCGTAGCGCTGGGTGATCTCTTTCATGGATTGGTTGATCGCGTTGTCCACTTCCTGCAGGTCCACTTCCGAAACCACATCGAATGAGTAGGTATCCGCCATAGGTCCCCCTCAGGGATTTTAATTTCAGGTGCCGCTGTCAGCTTCGTTCGTACTATCGCCCTTTGCGCCCGAACCCGGTGGAAGGTCGATCTCCACCACTTGCCCCGTGGTCCCCAAAATGCCCAGGGGCTTCCCGTTGAACTGCACATCCACACCGCCCGCGTTACCGAGCTTGAGCTTGAAGTTCTTGACCGCCTTATAGGTCTTCACTTCCCCTTGGTCC
>Ga0206921_10325_pt1 | contig 10816 bp, 5 predicted proteins | sample Alteio_BWOrgHeat_66_FD_152930 | JGI IMG/M metagenome (GOLD analysis project Ga0206921, IMG submission 152930) | Enriched cells from forest soil in Barre Woods Harvard Forest LTER site, Petersham, Massachusetts, United States -... | ecosystem: Environmental > Terrestrial > Soil > Temperate forest >...
TTGGCGCCGTCGTAGGTGAAGCTCTCCGCCCACGTAAATGAGCCGTTCGCGCGCCGGTTCGTCAGCATACGGCCGGACAGATCGTAGGTGTAAGTATCGTTGGCGCCGCTGGCAGCGTACACCCGCCCCGTAAGGAAGTACAGGTCGTTGTACGAATACGTTACGCTCTGGCCCGGCACCGCGTCCTGACGTTTCGCGAGGTTGCCTGCCGGGTCGTAAGTGTAGCAGCGCGCCGTGGCATCGGCATATGTTTCGCAATGAGGCCTGTTGACCTGGTCGTAGCTGAATTGTGTGCTGTGGGTGTTGGCGTCGACGAGCCCGATAAGGTTGCCCACGGGATCGTACTGCCAGGTTGTGGTGTTCCCGAGCGCGTCCGTCATTGTCGAACGGCGGTTCCGGGCGTCGTAAGTATAGATGGTACTGTTGCCGTTGCGGTCGGTGACGCTCAGTTGATTATTCGCGAGATCGTATTGCGACGAAAAACTCTTGCCCAGCGGATCGGTGACGGTGGAAACGCGGTTTAAGGCATCGTAAGTATATGTCGTAACGTTACCGTTGCCGTCGCCGCGGCTGGTGCGATTGTTATCGGCATCGTAAGCGTCCGTCTCCACCAGACCCACGCTGTCGCTCAGCTGGATGATTCGGTTCAGCGCGTCGTATGTGTTTGTGGTTACGTTCAGATTTGGAGCTGTAACCGTAGCAACATTGTTCACAAGGTCATACGTCGTCGCGGTCACATCCCCGGCGGCGTCGGTTATCTGAACGAGCCGGTTCTTCGCATCGTACTGGTAGTGGGCTGTGTTGCCGTCTGCCTCGGTCGAGGTCAAACGGTCCCCGGCGGCATCATAGGTGTTCAGCGTCACTGCGTCGCTCGCAGTGTCGATCGCAGCCGAACACCCGGTGCCTGCCGGGCCCCCGATACACCCGGTCTTCCGGTCGGTAATCACAGGGCGATCCAGCGCATCGTAAAACGTGTATGTCGTCCCCGCGTGTAAGCTGCTGGTGCCGTCCGGATCGACTTGCTCCGTAACCAGGAGCGACCCTGGGGTGACGCCGCACTGGTTGCACGTCACCGTCACTCCCCCCAGCGTCACGCTGCTGGTAAACGCGCCACCATCGTAGAAATACAGCGTCTGTTCGCTCAAAGCGTCTGTCATGGAGGATCGCCGGTTGAGTTCGTCGTAACCGTACAACGTCGTGTGGTTATTGGCGTCCGTCATGCTGATGATGTTGCCCACCGCGTCGTAGGCGGTTTGCGCGATCGCCTGCGCCGGCGTTCCGAATGCGTCGGTTTCCTGGGTCATTCGGTCCCGCGTGTCGTATTGGTATCTATTGACACGCCCCAGCGGATCCGTCACGGTGATGCGATTGTTGTTGGCATCGTAAGTTGCCGTGATGGTTCTCTGCTGCGCGGTGCTCACTGCATCCGTTTCCTTAACCAGCCGCTGGCGCAGATCGTACTGGTATTGCGTGACGAGGCCGCGTCCGTCGGTGGTCTGGATGCGATCTCCTTCGCCGTCATAGGCGATCTGCACCGTCCTTTGCTGGGGAGTGCCCACAGCGTCGGTTTCCTGAACCAACCGGTTCAGCCCGTCATATTGATATTGAGTGACACGGCCCAACGCGTCCGTCATCGATATACGATTTCCAACAGCATCGTAGGTGTACCGGGTCGCACTCTGAATGCCCGTGCCGAAGGCGTCCGTCTCCTGTGTCAGGTTGCCAAAGGTATCGTAGGCGTATCTGGTGATATTGCCGTTCTTGTCCGTGTACTGCGTTATGTTGCCGTGCGAATCGTAAGTCCACTTCCGGGTCTGGCCAACAGGGTCGGTCTCCTGTGTCCGGTTGCCGTTAGCCGGGTCGATGGCATAAGTCGTGACGCGGCCGCGCGGGTCAGTCATGCTGGTCATCATGTTGAACGTTGGCTCGTAGGTGTAAGTGGTGACGTGGTTCAGTGCGTCTTTCACTGTCAGGATGTCACCCTGTGAATCGTACGTATACCTGGTTATGTGGCCGTTCCCATCCGTCGTGGACGCAAGCATGAGACTGGCCGGGTCGTACGTGTACGAGGTGACAGAATTATCCGGAGCGGTTATCTGGGTCACATACCCATTGGAGTCGTACTGGTATTTCCAGAGGTTTCCCCGGCCGTCCGTGAGCGTTGTAGTTGCGGGAACATACGTGCGCGTGATATTCGCTGCCAGTGCCGTGGCATTGGTAGCCCAGTTGCCGGCGTTGGAAAGCGTTCCGGGTGAGCTGCCCGCGCTGTCGTTTACCGCCGCCGGCTCGGTGTTTGTATAGACATAGGAGAAGGTTCTGCCATCCCGGTCGGTCTTACCTGTCAGCTGATACAAAGTGTTATAGGTGTACAGAGTCGTTTTGCCGATGGGGTCGGTAACCTGAGTCATCTTGTGGCCCGTGGAGTCGTACTGGAACCTTGTCGTTCGCCCGGCGGGGTCGGCAACCGAAGTAAGCTTGTTCTGGCTGTTGTAGGCAAAGGTCAGCGCCCGTCCATAGGTGTCGGTGACGCTGGCCAGATTGCCGGAGGTGTAGGTGAGAGTGGTCGTATTGCCGTTGCGGTCGACCAGCGAAGTGAGCCGCCAGACCGGGCCTCCGACGAGGAACGGCGTGCCAGGAACGGAACTGAACGTGGACGTTGTCTTGTCTTTCTGAGTGATCGTGTAGGTCCCGTTGGAGTTCTTCACCAGCGTTTCGAAATACCCGTTCGCGGCGATGAAAGTTCCACCGGGGCCCACCCCGTATTTGGTGACCCGGCCGCTTCCGTCATAGCGGAACAGCGAGCCGAATTGAGTGAAGAGAAAGACGTTCCAGGAATGCGTCCAGCCATAACCCATCACGGTGTCGATGGTTGCGCGCGAGCCGTCGGCATTATTTGAACCATAAGTTGCCGTAAACCCCGCTGTCATGCCATTTGAACTTTGGATCGCGGGACCGGCCAGCGGTTCTATCAGATTGCCTTCGGACAGGCTTACTGAACTGGAACTGTTAGAGTGCTGAGCATTCGGCGGGCGATTGGCGCCAGGTCCAGGGCACGTTGGACAAGCCGGAGGATCGGCGCCGATGTTCTTCGCCTGAGCGACGCCAGCCAGCAGGAGCGCAGAAATCAACATCCGCAGCGCGGAGTTATGGGGGACGAATGGCCGCGTAATCATAAACGATTACCCTTTCTTGATGAATTGAATTGGTTGTTTGGATTTAGCGCGTCGAGACGCGCAGCGCCCGGCCTTCACGCAGGCGCCGAAGGCTGCACAGGGCGAATAGGACGATCATTCCGGCGGCAATGAGCCGCCGGGACGACGGTTCCGGCACGGACGGCGCGGAATCGGCCCCCGTCGATTCCGCGTCGACTTCGATATAGAAGCTGTACGGCGTGTTAGTGGTCAACGCCGCCGTGGCAGTCAGGGTCTGATTGATATCGTTCGAGAGCGCCTGGTTGGAGCCAATCGAGAGCGGGTTGTCCAGAAACAGGAAGGGGGCGGCCCCGATATCCGGCAGATTGAGTTGAAAAATCACCTCAGAGGCGGCCGAAATTCCCTGGGCATCCGTGAAAAGAGACTGGCTGCCCGTAAATAGCGCGGCAAAATCTACGCTCACCGGATTCACGCCACCGTTCGGATCAGTGATTTGGAAAGTTCCGGCCAGCGAACCGTACGGTCCAGAGGCGTTCGTTCCTGCCTCCGCGTCAAGACCGGGGATGGTTACGCCGCTGGAAGCACTTGCGGTAAGCGCTGTCGCCGACGCTGCTCCGTTTCCGTTCGCCAGCGCAGTCGCGGCAGTCGCCGTGATGGCGTCGTCGTTAACGGTTTCAAAATCGGAACCGGCGCCCCCAAGGCTGTCGAAAACCGAAACGAACGCCGAAGCGGTCACTGGGGAGAGGATCTCAAGCGATCCGGTTGAGGGTGAGATGGTCAGAGACGTCAGACCAAGATTGGTGCTTACGATGACGCCGGCCTGCAACGCCGGAACCGTCATAAGCACGGATACGAGGAAAAAGGCTGCAATCCTCATAACACCTCCGAAAGACCTGATTACTGTAGCCGACTCGGGTTACTGTCGCAAGTCGATTTACCTTCGACCACGTGAAAAAGTGACAAGCAAAGAGCGCTGTGTTTCATCCCGGCTGAAATTTAATTTTGATCGATTTAAACTGCTCTTACAACAAACTTCCGGGGTTTATGCCATACTTCAGGGCCCGCATCGTCATCTGATATTCGATTGTATAGTCGGAGGCATCCAGATTCAGAACAGCCGTCGCTTTTGCATTAATTGCGCGATAACCCATTAGAGTGTAAGCCAGCACATTCTCAGCGTTGTTGCGCTCCGGGGCCAGCGTAAAAGTTGCTTTTTGACCGGCTCGACCGGGACAACGCCGGTCCTCGACGGCGGATCTTCCAGCGATTCAAATCGCGAGTTCAGTCAAACGAAGCTTTGTGTGGTACGAACGTTTCTCGTGTTATCAGTTAACGAAAAGGCGTGACTTCCATACCGATTAAATGACGCCATGGATTTAAACGACGCCATGGGTCGGAGGGTTCCATGGGTCATCAAGGCCGAGCTTACTTCAGGTCGTCGGCGCTGCGAGCCGGAGCTCGCTGCGCCGGCTGCCGGAGCCGCGTTGAGGCGCAGCACCGTTCTGACTTCCTGGCTGACGCGTTCATTGTATTGCCGTACCCTGCCTGAATCACGAAGAGTTCACAGAGCGCGACGATTGCAGGAATAAAAGTCCAGCAGAACAGCGCGTACACAACGCCTAAGCCGCTCTGGCGCAGATAAAACCTGTGCGCACCAATCCCCCCGAGAAAAAGCGTCAGCAACACGGCGACAGTTTCGCTCTTGTCCCGTCTTCCTGTTTCCGACAGGAACATAATTTGCTGCTCAGCGGTCAGACCGCTCAAATACCTACTTTTGTTTCCCATTGTTTTATGAGATGTCCTTTCTTTTCATTACAGTAGCATAATTATCTTGACATTGTCAAGATTCTTTGCTGAAATGTTCGTTGTGAATGTAAAGAAGCGAACAGCGGACTATCATCACGGCAACCTTCGCGCTGCTCTGATTCAGGAGGGACTGAAGTTGATCCAGCAGAAGGGGGTTCGCGCTCTGACCCTGCGCGAAATCGGCAAACGCCTTGGTGTTTCGCGTACGGCCGCATACGCGCACTTCAAAGATAAAACCGCGCTGCTGGTTGCAATCCGGGACGCCGGATTCGTTGAATTCGAAAAGGATTTGAAGGCGGCCAGCGACAGCGTCGAAGGTCTCGCTGCCCAAATGGACGCCATGAGCGTCGCCTATTCCGGTTTCGCCCGGGAACACCCCGCCCATTTTGAGGTCATGTTCAGCGCGTTACTCGAAGCGGGGGGCGGCATCGCAGCAGAGAGCGGTCGCGTCTTCGCAATACTGAAGGAGATCATTCGAGAAGCCCAGCAGCGGGGCGAGGTCCGCAAGGACGACCCAGCGCTTCTGGCCCGCGTCGTCTGGGCTCTGGTCCACGGTGTAAGTGTGTTGCAACGCGAGAGCACGGAATCGCAATTCACCAGATTCGCCAACGAGGTTCTGAGGTCAGGGCTAGCTTCTGCGGCCTGGTCCGACGCAGGTATGGAGTCTAATTCCCTGGCGAAAAGGTCGATATAACTAACATGTTTGGCCTCGGTTCGACCTCTCGTCGTCCCTATCCCCGCCGCGACGACGGCCCTCTACGGGCATGCAACCGCTCCGGCGGGCAATTAGCGTGCTGTTTCACCTTACGAAAATAAATTTTCGACTCGTCTAAGCCGTTCCTGCAACGAATGTTCCGGGTTCCCTTGACCCCCGGCATACTTCCTTTGAAGTAGAACTCCTGAGCTGGCGTGGTATACCTTCGGCTGAGGCGGAACCCTATCGTTCACGCTTCCCGCCCATATCTTGTGTTGCCCCAAATTGGGTTCGAACGTGCAAAATTCAAAAAAAATCAGCGAATCGAGGGCAACCCCGCGGACGTCAGTCCGGAATTCAGGCGCGCCAAGTCTCCATCCACTACCTGGCCCAGCCGCGCGAGAATCGCATCCAGATTCCCGGTCAGTTCTTTGAAAACCGCATATTCCTGATCCGTCGGCCGCGAACTCCCTGTATCCACATACGTCTGCAACACCGCCAGTTGGTTATTCAGCTTAATCGGATAGTTCAGCGTATCGCGCGGACTCCGGTTCTTCACCTGATAAATTTCCTCCTCTACCGCATCCAGCCGGGCGCGCACTTCCGTCTCCTGCGTTTTCAAACCCGCGGCAGCCGGCGACGCCATCCGCTGCGCCATCTCGTCCTTCAACGCACGAATCCGAATCACGGCTTCATTTGCCTCGCTGAGTTTGTCGCGCACCTGCGACGCGAGCGTGAACTGCTGTTGTAAATCCTGATCCGTCACCCCATCCAATCGAGGATCTCGCTGAATCACCAGCGGCTGTTGATACCGTTCCCCATCCACCGTGATCACCACGGTGTAAGTTCCCGGAGGCGCCTGCGGCCCCTGCCCCGGCGACGCTCCACGATACACAATCCCCGCAAACCCCGTCGCCCCCGGATACCGAGGCGTCCAGGTAAAGCGGTTAATCCCCGAATGCGTCCCCGGCTTCCGCGCCCCAACCGACCCACCCTCTTCATCGTCCGCAGCAACGGCGGCAGCCGCCGCGCCGCTCTCAAATTTCCCGGCGCTCTTCCCCGAACCATCCAGCAGCTCCACTTCAACCTTCTTCGCCTCGCCGGAAAGGTAATAATCCACCAGCCCCACAGTCAGCCCGCGAATCACCGGCCGCGGCTTGAACACCTCGGTCTTCTTCGTCAGCGTCTCCGGCGTGATCTCGCGGAGCGCGCCGATGCCGTCCATCACATAAAAGCCGCGCCCATGTGTCGCAATCACCAGGTCATCCTTCTCAACCACCAGATCCGACACCTGCGTATCCGGCAAATTCAGCCGCATCGACTGCCAGTTGGCGCCATCATCCAGCGAAATGTAAATTCCGTGTTCGGTCCCCGCATACAGCAGTCCGGCCCGCACCGTGTCCTCGCGAACGGCCTGTACAAAATCGTTCGCCGGAATCCCGTTGACGATCTTCGTCCACGTCGCCCCGTAATCTTTCGTGCGGAAAATATACGGCGCGCGATCATCCAGCTGATATCTCTTCGCAGCCACGTAAGCGCCGCCCGGGGTATGCGGCGATGCCTCCACTAAACTCACACGATTGAATTCGCCTATCCCCGGAGGCGTGACATTTTTCCAGGTTTTCCCGCCATCGCGTGTAATCTGCACCAGCCCGTCATCCGAGCCCGTCCATATCGTTGCCGCATCATGCCGCGAGGGGGCAATGGAAAAAATCGTCCCGTAAATCTCCGGCCCATTCTGGTCTTTCGTAATCGGCCCGCCCGAATCCCCCAGCGTTTTCGGATCGTTGCGGGTCAAATCCGGAGAGACCTGAGTCCAGCTCTGGCCCTGATTCGTGCTCTTCCACAAATGCTGCGACGACGTATATAAAGTTCCCGTCTCCACCGGCGAAAATACAATCGGAAACGTCCACTGCCACCGGTCGCGTAACACACTGGCCGACATTCCCGAGAAAAACAGCGGGTACACATGCACGTTCCGCGTCTCGCCCGTTCGCCGGTCGTAGCGCGTAATCACGCCCGCCTGATCGCCGCCATAAAAAATATTGGGATCTTTCGGATCGGCCGTGATATAGCCCGCTTCCCCGCCCCCGGCCGCATACATCCAGTCGCCCACCGGAGCCGCTGGCTCATGCATATTCCGCGCCGCGGTTGAGGGCACGCAAACCGAGCCATCGTCCTGCTGCGCGCCGCAAACGTGGTACGGGATCTCGTTCGTGGTCGAGAGGTGATAAATCTGCGCTGTCGGCTGCTTCTGCAGCGTCCACGTGCGCCCGCCGTCGGTCGATACCGACGCCCCGCCGTCGTTCGACGTAATCATCCGCTGCGGATTGTCCGCCGCGATCCAGAAATCATGATGATCCGAATGCGGCGTATGCATCAGATCGAACGTCTTGCCGCCATCCTTTGACCGGTAGAACTCCACGTTCATTGCGTACACAACATCACGATCTTTGGGGTCGGCAAGAATGCGGGAGAAATAAAAAGCTCGCTGCCGGATCTTCCGCTCTTCATTCGTATGCGTCCATGTCCTGCCGGCATCGTCCGAAACAAACACGCCACCGTCGTCCGCCTCCACCACCGCATAAATGCGATTCGAATCCGCGCCGGAAACCGATACCGTTATCTTGCCGACGATTCCTTTCGGCAGCCCCGGATTCCTTGTAATCTCCGTCCATGTGTCACCGCCGTCGTTCGTCTTAAACAACCCGGACCCCGGACCACCCGATGACAATGACCATGGCGTACGGTACGCATCCCATGTCGAAGCGAACAGTACCTTCGAGTTGTGCGGGTCCATGGTCAGATCGACAGCACCCGAATGATCGTTCTTAAACAACACGCGCTTCCAGTTCGCGCCGCCATCGGTCGAGCGATAAACTCCGCGCTCCTGGTTTGGTCCATAAGAATGCCCAAACACAGCTACGAAAACGATGTCGGCATTCGCCGGGTCTACCCGAATCCGCCCTATCGCCTGCGAATCCGCCAGGCCAATATGCTTCCAGCTCTTCCCGCCATCAGTGGTCTTGTAAATCCCGTCTCCCTGCATCACATTGCCGCGAAACTCGGTCTCGCCCATGCCGAGATAGACAACGTCGGGATTCGATTCCGCCACAGCTACCGCGCCCACCGACGAACTCCCGATCTGCCCATCCGTCACCGGCGCCCATGTGACGCCGCCGTTCGTCGTCTTCCAAAGCCCGCCGCCCGTCGCGCCGAAATAATATTCCAGCGGCCGCTTTACCGATCCCGCCGCAGCCTGCGACCGTCCCCCGCGATTCGGCCCGATCGACCGCCAACGCAGATCGCCGAAATCGATCGTTGCCGCCGCCGCAAGAGCGCTTGTCAAAACAAGTAAAGTAAGAGGTCGCCGCACGGACCGTATATTATCCTGGAAACCACATGCAAGGCACCCTTATCCTCAGCCGCAGCGAAGTCGCGGTTCTCGCCGATTTCCCGGCGTACGTCGCTGCTGTAGAGTCCGCTTTCCGCGCACACAGCGAAGGCCGGACTCTTCCTCCGCAACTCATGCATGTCGATGCCACTGGCGGAGAATTCCACATCAAAGCCGGCGGTCTGCTCGACCCCGACCCGCGCTTCGCCATCAAAATCAACGGCAGTTTCTTCCAAAATCGCGCCCGCCACAACATGCCCAACATCCAGGGCGCCATCCTCGTCAGCGACAGCAGCCACGGCTATCCGCTCTGCATCATGGATTCCATGGAGGTCACGATCCAGCGCACTGGCGCAGCCACCGCCGTCGCCGCCAAATACTTCGCCCGGCCCGATTCGGAAACCGCCACTATCTGCGGCGTCGGAAACCAGGGACGTATTCAGCTGAAAGCTCTTGCGGCAACTCTGCCTCTCCGCCGGGCGTTTGCCTGGGACCTCTCCTTTGAGCGCGCTCAGGCATTCGCGGCGGCCATGACCGCGGAACTCAACTTCCCGGTGACCGCTGTGGAGAGCCTCTCCGCACCAAGCGACGTTATCGTCACCTGCACGCCCGCAAAGAAGGCGTTTCTCATGGCAGACGCCGTCGGTCCCGGCACCTTCATCGCGGCCGTAGGATGCGACAGCCCGGATAAACAGGAACTTGATCCGCGCCTCATAGCCCAATCCACCGTTTTCGCCGACCTGATCGACCAAATCGTCCGCGTCGGCGACACCCACCATGCCATATCGGCGCGCCTCATTACGCGTGACCACATCTCCGGGGAGCTCGGTGAGGTAATATCGGGCCGCAAAACCGGCCGCAACCACCGCGACGAAACTATCGTCTTCGACTCTACCGGGACTGCGCTCCAGGACGTCGCGGCGGCCAGCATGATCTACGCCGCTGCCCGACGTTCCGGCGTCGGGACCTTTATTGACCTCGCAAGTTAGCAGTCTTAATTTTTAAAGTGTTACCCTCAAAGTTCGTGAAAACTCTACGATTTGCCGCATTACTGGCGATAACTGCCGCTGCCTTCGGCGCCGCCGACGGGCCGCTTCTGGACACGATGAGCAAGGAGCTTCAGCGCAACTTCTCCGCGCTGAAACAAAAGGCCGAAACGCCTCCTTACTTCATGGCCTACGAGGTCAGCGACATGGAGACGCACGAAGTCGCCGCCACGCTCGGCGTCCTTAATTCCACCGGCGGTTCTCATGCCCGCTATCTCGATACCACGGTCCGCGTTGGCGACCCCGCGCTCGATAACTACCGCCGCGTTCGCGGCGACCGTATCCAGTTCACCTCAGGTCTTACCGTTCCTGTCGAAGATAGCCCTGCCGCCCTGGCCCAGCGTATGTGGCTCGAAACCGATCGTGTCTACCGCTCCGCCGCCGACCGCCTCATCCGCATCAAAACCAACCAGCAGGTGAAGGCGGCCGCCCGCGATCAGTCCGCCGATTTCTCCAGCGAAGAGAGCTACGTTCACACCAGCGCGCCTGCCCGAGCCAGCTACGACGACGCCAAATGGACGAAGGCGGTTCGCGAGTGGTCCGCCGACTTCAAGCAGTATCCGGACCTCCTCTCGTCCGAAGTACAGGTCAGCTCTCAAGTGGATAACCGCTACATCGTGAACACAGAGGGCACAAAAGTAAACGATGGCCGCGGCTACGCGCGCGTCGTCATCACCGCCAGTGCGAAAGCCAAAGACGGTATGGACGTCTCCGATTTCCAGGC
>Ga0206921_10326_pt1 | contig 10692 bp, 8 predicted proteins | sample Alteio_BWOrgHeat_66_FD_152930 | JGI IMG/M metagenome (GOLD analysis project Ga0206921, IMG submission 152930) | Enriched cells from forest soil in Barre Woods Harvard Forest LTER site, Petersham, Massachusetts, United States -... | ecosystem: Environmental > Terrestrial > Soil > Temperate forest >...
GGCGGCGATTTTACTTTTGCAGATTCTCTCTACAGAGGCATGATCGGATTTAGCCCCAAGCTGATGCTGACGCAGCGGACAAATCCGGTGTTGCCCGACACGCTATTCGACTATATCATTCATTATAATTATTTGAATGATTTCGACTATGGACAATACTGGGATCCGAGCGGCAGTCAGGTATGTCAGGCCATCACAGGGACGCTATCCAAAGGAACGAAGAACATACAATACCTGGGGATTAATGATTTTATGTTGAGGGTCGGTTATTATGATGCAGGCTATTCGCTCCGGCCCATACGTCCGGTGCTCAAGAATTTTTTTAGCGCGATCAGACAGCCGGGGTGCGATGGCTTTATTCTCGACTTGCGGAACAACCGGGGAGGCAACCTGGAAGATATTGATTTTTTGGTAGGACAGCTCACCACAAATCCATTGCTGTTCGGCTATATGCGATATAAGTCGGGTCCCGGCCGGTTGGACTATACCCCGGATATTGCGATGAATGTAACGCCTCAACCAGGCGCCGCCGATTTCAAGACGAAAATAGTGATCCTTACCGATGCGTACACCGCATCATTAAGTGAAAAAGTGATCATGGCCTTTAAAGCGTTGCCGTCCGCTACCGTCGTTACCATTGGCGCAACTACGTATGGTTCCTGTGGATTATTGAGCGCCGATGGAATAGCTACCAACAGCGGAAGTTTTGCCATGGCTTCCTTTGGATCGGTACAACTCTCGAATATGGCCGTGGAGGATACGAAACATCAATTTACCATGGGCGGGATCGTTCCGGATGTAAAGGTAGCATATGATTCGACCGGCGTGGCGCAGATGCTAAAGACCGGCGTTGACGTACAAATGGAGGCCGCTATCAGGTATCTGAATCAATAAGAGAAGTTTATTATTATAAATTATTTATTCTAATGACCAGGAAAAAAAGAATGCAACCGGGGCTCTTCCAATCGCTGCTCCTCTGTTTGCTTTTGTCAGGCGTCTTAATGGGATGTAGAAAACAGGTGGATGTGGAGCGTATAACGAGTTACTCGGGTCAGTCCTATTCGGAAGTCTTCGAGTCATTTTGGAAGGGGATGAATGAGAATTACATGTTTTGGGATATCGAGACCGTGGATTGGAACAATATGTATAAAACATACAAACCCCGGTTTGAATCCCTGGACCAGCAAAAGGGCGACCCGAACGCAGGTCCGAAAGCGGTGCAATACCTGGTGGACATGACCAAGGATCTTTCGGACTCGCATTTGAATTTGACCTTCAACGGGCAGGCGACCTATTTGATAGAAGGATACCCGATCACGTCCACCGGCTTTAATCCTGCATCTATTCGTCATCAACTGAGAGGGGACAGAGCTCCCATTCCAAGGAGTGTTTTCGATTCGGTGATTCCTCAACACTACCTGACTAAAGCGGAATTCGGAACGGATGCGAATGATGCTTTCGAGATCAACCTGGGGATTATCCCTCGTAGCGGCAAGAATATTTTATATATCGAGTTCAGCCAATTTATGTTAAACCAGGAGTACTGGGCGGAAAACTCTACGTCGACACCCGTAAAACCCGTTCTCGATGACTTTTTCCGGTATACGAAAGATCCTTCCATCGACGGGCTGATCATCGACTTGCGTGGAAACCCCGGTGGAAGCGTGCCTGACCTGGATTTTTTCCTGGGAAGTCTTATCACGACCCCTATGCAGATGGCATTCACGAGGACCAAAAATGGTGACGGGGCCCTGGATTATACGCCTTGGATAAAAGGGTATGTGCACCCCCAGCCCGGTTCCACGGACTTTACCGGGAAACCGGTAGCCGTACTGGTCGATGGTAATTCCGTAAGTATGTCGGAGATGACCTCGATGACCGCAAAAGCTATTTTCCCGAAGGCAAAACTGGTCGGAGAACAGACCTGGGGAGGCACCGGACAAATTCCGGCCGATGATGTGCGTTACCTTGGGGGCCAGTTCACCGCCGGAAATTTCGTTCAGGTATATATGGCAGGTGTAGAGATGCGCGATATAAATATGGTCTGCCACGAAAATAAAGGTTTTACGCCCGATATCCCGGTCGCCTATGATACGACGGCCATTAAAAGCAATATCGATGTGATGTTGGACAAGGCGATTCAGCACGTGATGACGACAAATTGAGTGCGGCATCGCGCATATTATTCTCCAAACACCCGTTCCCTTGATCCAGCTTTCTACCTATGATGATAATGCCCTGACGATATTGCTCAAAAAAGGCGACCGTGATGCTTTTGCGGAGATCTATCGTCGTTATTGGGATAAACTTTACGTCTTTGCATATAGCCACCTGAGATCCGAGAGCGCCACCGAAGAGATGGTTCAGGAAGTCTTTTTCAGTCTGTGGAAGAAAAAGGAGCAATTAGACATCGAGCTACTTTCCGCGTACCTTGCCACGATGACCAGGCATGCCGTATATAAAAGGCTGGCCAGGGTCAAAAGACAGACGGAAGTGGAAGCCAATGCGGCCTTGGGGCTGGCGACGCAGACCAATGAGATCGGGACCATGGACAACCGCAATCTCCTCGATATTATCGAGAAGCTGTCAAACCTGCTGCCCGAAAAATGCCGGTTGGTATTTATACATAACAAGTTGTTGGATAAATCAATCGAGGAGGTGGCAGCCACTATGCAGATCTCCGTCAAGACTGCCGAAGGGCATTTGACGAAGGCGTTAAAAATAGTGCGGAACAAGATAGGTGACATGACCTGAGAAAAGAACGGTGAACCCTCACCCTTACCTACCCTTCCCTGTCTTCACTCCGACCCGCAGCGACGATTCCCTAACCTGCAATTTTGGCTTCAGCACTTCCACCACATCGCTCATATGCTCATTATTATGCATCGTCTCGATGAACAACTTCGCGGCCGCCTTTCCTAACTCGAACGAGGGCATATCGACACTCGAGATCGCGGGCGTCACCAAACGCGTCACCGGTTCATTGTTAAACCCAACCAGCCCGATATCCTGCGGCATCCTGAGTCCCCTCTCCTTAATGGCCAGCATGGCGCCAATAGCCATCCGGTCACTGATCGTAAATATCGCATCCGGTCTTTTTTTCAGCATAAGCAATTCCCGGGTCGCATAATAGGCATAGTCCTGGTTGAAATCACAATAGACGATCAGGCTATTATCCCTTTTGATCTTATTCCGCTTCAATGCCTTCAGATACCCTTCCATGCGGCTGTTGCTGATGCCTAAATTGACGGGACCGGCCAGGATGGCAATCCTCCGATACCCTTGTTCCAATAAATGCTCTGTCGCCAGGAAACCGCCTTCCTCATTGTCGATCCGCACGCTCGGAGCCACCAGGTCAGGCGTGACACGATCGAAGATCACGATCGGCAAACCCCTGTCCTGCACCTTCTTGAAATGGTCGAATAGCTTGGTCTCACTGGACACCGATATGATCAGACCATCTACCAGGCTGTCGAGCAGCCTTCTCGTATTCAGGATCTCTCGCCCATAGGATTCATTGCTCTGGCAGACCATCACCGTATAGCCGGCTTCCAGCGCCACTTCATCGATCCCTTTCACCATGGTAGATAATACATAGTCCAGGTTCGGAACGATCACCCCGATGGTATGCGTCTGCTTCTGCCGTAAGCTGAGCGCCAGTTTATTGGGTTGATAGCTCAACTCTTCCGACAATGCGATCACGGCCTGTTTGGTCTCCGGGCTGACATCCGGCGCATTACGCAATGATCTCGACACCGTGGAAATGGAGATATTCAATCGTTGCGCAATATCCTTGATCGTAGCCGGCTTATTCATATCATGCCTTTTTCAGCTGAAAAGTAAAGCTACAGGATAATTGCGATGAGAATCCCGGAAGCGTTCCCGGAAACGTTATCGGTCTATTTTTTTTGAATAATATCTAACAAACAGCCATAAATCAAACAATACATTCAAGTATCCAAACTTTTTTTAGACAAATAATTCCAGGGCCGACAACGATTCCAATTTCCTTTGAGATAATATTGACCGACCAAAAAACTGCCAGTATGAAAAAAGAACGATTGCGTCTCTTGCCCCTCACGCTTTTATTTTCTCTTTTTCTCCACGCCCAAAAAAGTGACGTCATCACCGGGACGGTAACGAACAGCAAGACCGGAGAAGCCCTTGAAGGCGTGACCATCACGGTCAACAAGCAGACGACCGGCACCACCTCCAGGGCGGATGGCACCTATTCCATTACGGCAAGCCCGGGTACCAGGATCCTGTCTTTTTCCTTTGTCGGATTTATCAAGCAGACGGTCGAGATCAAAGGGGAGACCAGGATCGATATCTCGCTGACGCCCGATAACAACAATTTGAACGAAGCGATAGTGATCGGTTACGGCACCCAACGAAAAAGGGACCTCACCGGATCGGTCGTTTCCATCGGCGCAAAAGAACTCGCGGAAACCCCGATCACCCGACCCGATCAAATGCTCCAGGGCAGAGCCAGCGGCGTCCAGGTGATCCAAACCAATTCCGCTCCCGGCGGCAACATCAGCATCAGGATCAGGGGCACCAATTCGATCAACTCCAGCAACGAACCACTGTTTGTCATAGACGGTTTCCCTGGCGCAGGCGATCTCAACACGATCAACCCCCAGGACATCGAATCTATCGAGATCTTAAAGGACGCCTCCTCTACTGCCATTTATGGCAGCCGCGGGGCGAACGGCGTCGTGCTGATCACCACGAAGAGAGGCCGGCCCGGGTCGCAATCGGTGAATTTCGAAAGCTATTACGGGCTTCAGAAGGTCAGCAAAACATACCATATGATGGACGCCACCCAATTTGCGACCTATCTCGACTCCGTCACGGCCCAGAATAACCGGCTGACAAATACCACCACTGCCCTGCCCTATACCTCCGCACAGATCGGTACGCTTGGTAAAGGGACCGATTGGGAACAGGCGGTGCTGAGGACGGCGCCGATCCAAAGCTATCAACTGTCCTTAAATGGCGGTACGACGGATAGCCGGTACAATTTAAGCGGCAATTATTTCGACCAGGAAGGCATCGTGATCAATTCCTGGTTTAAAAGAGGCACCCTGAGGTTCAATTTCGATAAGACCATCAGCCCGAAGGTCCGGATGGGACTGGCCTCGCAGTTCGCCTTTTCCAGCCAAAACCAGGCTCTGATCAATACGAACGGCGGAGCCTCCGGCGGAACGATGTACGATGCTTTACGATTCAACCCGGCTCTCTCCATCAAGGACAGCACAGGCGCCTATACCTATGTCAACGGCCCTGCCCCCTATGTCGATCTGGCTGGTAACCCGGTCGCCTATGCGCTGAACACTACCAACAAAACCAACAATTTCCGAGCATTGACCGACGCATTCCTCGAATATGAGATCGTCAGGGGTCTGAAATATAAAGCCCTGGTGGGAGCGGACATTGAATATACGACACTGGATTTCTATACACCTTCTACCCTGTACCTGAGCACGCAGAATACTTCCACGGGCAACGCCGTCAAAAACGCCAATACAAGCTATACCTGGGTAAATGAAAATACATTAACCTATGATAAGAAGCTCAACAGCAACAATGTCATCAATGCCGTAGCCGGTTTCTCCTGGCAGGTCTTCCAGCAGGGAACGCTCAGCGGCGCCTCGAACGGCTTCTTCACCAACGACCTTGGCACCAACAACCTGAGCATCGGTTCCAATCCCCTTGTCCCGGGCAGCAGCCAACAAAAAAATACGCTGGCTTCCTATTTCGGACGGGTGAACTACCGGCTGTTTGAAAAATACCTTTTCACGGCGACGATGCGCGCTGACGGATCATCCCGTTTCGGCGTCGGAAATAAATGGGGTTACTTCCCTTCGGGAGCCGTTGCCTGGCGCCTCATCGACGAAAACTTCATCCGGGACCTCAATACATTCAGCGACCTGAAATTAAGGGTCGGCTATGGTGTTATCGGGAACCAGGAGATCGGCGATTATCAATCCATTCCCCAATACGTAACCAGCACGGCCAATAGCTATACGCTCGATAATGTCCGGGTAGTGGGTGTTGCGATCAATAATATCCCCAATCCTAACCTGAGCTGGGAACAAACCGCCTCCACCGATCTGGGCCTCGATTTCGGTTTGCTGAACAATCGGCTGACCGGCACCATCGATCTATATACCAAGAAAACGACCCGACTATTGTTTAACGAATTCGTTCCTACGACCTCGGGCTTCTCCAGCGAGCTGATCAATGCGGGTAGTGTCGGAAATAAAGGGATCGATATCGGTCTGGATCTGCTCGTTGTCGACCGGAAGGATTTTAGCTGGAGGATCTTTGGCGATTTCTCTTCCAACAGCAACAAAGTATTAAACCTGAACGGAACCAACAACCTCCTGGCCGGCAACTCCAGCACCAGCATCTTCACCGGAGGCGGGCAGTCGACGACCATCCTAAGGGTCGGGCAGCCGATCGGATCCTTTTATGGATATAAGTTTGCGGGCATCTGGCAAAATGCAAAGCAGATCGCGGCTTCCGGTCAAAAAAGCCCGGTCGTGAACCCGGGTGATCCCATCTACGTCGATGAAAATGGGGACAGCAGCATTACCGGGGCCGACAGAGTGATCATCGGCCATGCATTGCCCAAATTCATCTATGGTTTCACCAACAACCTCAGATGGCGGCAACTTAGCCTGTCCGTATTCATACAGGGAGTATATGGGGACAATATTTTAAATGAAAATCTGTATGATATTCAAAACGGGTTTTCCACCGATAACAAGCTGGCGTCTGTCGCACACAGCTGGACCGGGGATGGAACCAGCAATACGCTGCCCAGGGTAAGCAGCACGCTAAGAAGGAGTACCGGCATTACCAGCGATGTCATCGAGGACGGCAGCTATCTGCGGCTGAAGACGGTTTCCCTATCCTACAATGTCCTCATGCATGCCCATAAGACGGTCAAATCTCTTTTACTCTACATCACCGGGCAGAACCTGATCACCGTGACCCACTATTCCGGGTTCGATCCGGAGGTCAACTCGTACGGGAACAACAGCAATGCCAATAACCTTAGCCTGAATACGGACTATGGCTCCTATCCTTCGGCAAGGTCGTTCCTGCTGGGAATAAAAATGGGACTTTAATGCATCAAACAAAAAAATCATGAAAAAGGCTACAATTATATTACTCCTCACGTGTTTCGCTGTCGGTTCCTGCAAAAAATTCCTGACGGAAACGCCGTACAGCCTGCTAAGCACGAACAATTTTTATCAGTCCGCCGGAGACGCCTCCGTTGCACTCAACGGGGTCTTTGCCACCCTGACCGCACAGACCTATTATGGAAGAACGTCCTGGACCGTTACAGAACTGGGCGGTGAAGACCTGACGGTACCGTCAAACAGCTCGTCCGACCGGATCACCCTCGGCAATTACACGGCCAACAGCTCCAATGGAGAGGTCGCCAACTGGTGGAACAATATTTATAGCTGTATCAACCGGGCCAACGACGTCATTGCGAATGTTCCGAAGATATCGATGGATCCCGCCAGCAGGAACGATATTGTCGGTAATGCACGTTTCCTTCGCGCCCTGGGCTATTTCGAGCTGGTGAGGAGTTTTGGTTCCGTGCCGCTTTTGATCACACCAACCAGCTCGACTTCGAATCTCTTCCCGCCCAAGGCGGCCATTGCTGACATCTATACACAGATCATCAATGACCTGCAATATGCAGAAGCCAATTGTCTGCTGGAAAGCCAGATCCCAACGGCCAATAAAGGGCGTGTTTCATCGGGGGCGGCTTCCTCGATCCTCGCCAAGGTATACCTGACCAGGGCGACTACTTCCTTTGCAGACCCTAATGACTATACTAATGCCCTGGCAGAATGCAACAAGGTCATCAATTCCGGTCAATATATCTTATTGTCGAATTACAAATCGATCTTCGACTGGACCAATAAATTTCCCGCTAAGCCGGAGAATATCTTCTCGGTTCAATTTGCAGAACCCCCCAGCGTAGGGAATATCATCATCCGGATGCTGACCTCTGCAAAAACGACTCCCGCGGGTTCTGCATCCTTCTATGTGCCTACTCCTTTTTACAACAGCTATATCCCTGCCGATTCGATCCGCAGAAATTTCAGCATTACCAACAAGGATAAAAGCGCCAACGGTACGATCACCACCGATCCGTTGTACTTTTATGTAAAATTCAACAGCGATCCGACCTGGACCGCCCAAAGCAACAATTCCATGGCCAACTGGATCATTACCCGGTATGCCGACGTCCTGCTCATGCAGTCCGAAGCCCTGCATTTCCTTAACCCCCTGGACCCGAATCAATTCAATGGGATCAACGCCGTCCGGGCAAGGGCTGGGCTTGCCGGCTCCTACCAGCTGGATTTTACCAATACGCCCGGACCCGACGATTTTATCACCGCCCTTTTGAACGAACGCGCCTGGGAATTGTGCATGGAAGGCCATCGCAGGTACGACCTCATCCGCCTGGGCAGGATACAGGCCGCATTGTTGGCCGGCAAAGGGGTGACGGTGCCAAGCGCAAATCCGCTGTTACCTATTCCGTTTGCCCAGGTTGCACTGGACTCATTGCTTGGAAAATAAAACAATAAATTATGAAGATGAACGCGCCGGCAAGTAATTTTATCGAAAATGACAACATCCCCTGGGAAAAGGTCGAATATGGCATTCACCGGAAAGTTATGGCCTATGACGAAAAGCTGATGCTGGTTAAAGTCAGATTCGAGCCCGGAATGATCGGAACCCTTCATCAACATCATCATTCACAGATCACCCAGGTGGAAAGCGGGGTATTCGAGATCCAGATCGACGGTCATAAAAAGGTCCTGAAAAGGGGAGACGCGTATTATATCCCCCCCGATACGATGCACGGTGCCAAATGTATCGAGGCCGGCATTCTGATCGATGTATTCAGCCCCATGCGGGAAGACTTTATTCAATAAACTGTATCGCGATGTCGATTAAGCATCTTTTCCTGATCGTTTACCTTTTCTGTTGCCTGGTCACCGTCGCCCCGGCACAGGATTCCTTATTATCTAAATCGGACATCATAAAACTCGATTTCAAATCGTTGGCCGAAAAAAAGAACAGGCTGAGATCGAAAGACCCGGCCCTGGTTCCGGCCTACGAACAGCTCCTCCGGGACGCCGACAAACTCCTGAACTTCGCACCCGTATCCGTCATGCAAAAAGCCGCCTTTCCGCCCAGCGGCGACAAGCATGACTATATGAGCATCGCACCCTATTTCTGGCCCGATTCTTCGAAGCCGAACGGACTTCCTTATATCAATCGGGATGGGGTGGTCAACCCGGAAGTGCGCAAGTATACCGATAAGCTCGATATGCCCATTGTTTGCGAGAATATCTACCTGCTTTCCCTGGCTTACTATTATTCCAACGATGAGAAATATGCGAAGCACGCAAGCAAACTGGCGGAAGTCTGGTTCCTGGATACGGCCACCCGGATGAATCCCAACCTTAACTACGGTCAGGCCGTAAAAGGGGTCACCGAAGGCAGGGCAGAAGGCCTGATCGATTCGCGGTTTTTTATCTGGGCGATCGACGGGATCAGGCTGTTACAGACGTCCAGGCATTGGACACCACGGGACCAAACCTCCCTCAGGCAATGGTTTTCCTCCTTCCTCTCCTGGATGCAGACAAGCAGGATCGGCCAAAAAGAAATGAATGCCCGGAACAACCATGGGGTATGGTACGATGCACAGGCCCTCGCAATGGCCTTGTTTGTCGACAGCCCCGAACTGGCAAACAGGATCGTCCTGCGTGCGGCCAACCGGCTGGACCAGCAAATGGATACGAGCGGTCTATTCCCCCTCGAGCTCACGCGTACGACATCACTTCACTACTCCGTTTTTATCCTCAATGCATTCACCATCGTCGCCCAGCTTTCGGAACAGACGCGCATCAACTTATGGACAGTAGAAACACCCTCCGGCAAATCGCTCAAAAAAGCATTCCAGGCAATATCGCCTTATACGACCGGGGAAAAGGAGTGGCCCTGGCCGCAAATACATGGATTTAATTATTTCAACGCCGTCCCGTTATTGGTGGTAGATATCTCCAGGTACCAGTGTCCATCCTGTACGAATGCCCTAAAAAATATCGAAGGCGGGAACTATGATCGGTCCTTGTTCCTGTTGTTGTAAATCGAATGATCTTCGGAGATAGCAGATAAAATAAATTGATATGTATCAAAAAAAAGCGTATCTTCGCATAGTTATTTGAGTTCGCATCGGTGTATATTAATTATCAAGTTAGTCCCTTCTGCTAGTTAGTCTCTGCTTATTGCCTTCTCATCTCTTTTAATCTATAATTTTTTTTTATGAACATTTACGTCGCTAATCTTAGCTTCGACCTTCGGGACGAAGATCTTAAGAAATTTTTCATCCCCTATGGAGAAGTAAGCTCTGCCAAAATCATCATGGATAAGATGACCGACAGGTCGCGCGGTTTCGGATTCGTGGAAATGGCTGACGACACTGCCGCCCAGAAAGCCATAACCGAACTGGATGGCGCTACCGTAGAAGGCCGGCCTTTAAAGGTCAACGAGGCCAAACCCAAACCCGAAAGGCAGTTTGCCGGTCGCGGAGAGGGGAATTATAACAATTCCAAGAGTTATAATCAAACCAGGTATTAATCCTGTAGG
>Ga0206921_10329_pt1 | contig 10594 bp, 12 predicted proteins | sample Alteio_BWOrgHeat_66_FD_152930 | JGI IMG/M metagenome (GOLD analysis project Ga0206921, IMG submission 152930) | Enriched cells from forest soil in Barre Woods Harvard Forest LTER site, Petersham, Massachusetts, United States -... | ecosystem: Environmental > Terrestrial > Soil > Temperate forest >...
ATTATAAATATAAATTCACCTAATAACCTCAAAAACTTCAGGGTAAATGAAGAATTTGCAAATAAAAAATATATCCACACAAGTAGTTCTATGATGTGGAAAGATGGAGGTGGTTCAGTAATTTATTTTAATGGGCAGGGAAAGTTTGTAAACGCAAAGTGGCTGGATGAACAAACACTAGAAATTGAATATGATAAAGACATCGCATTTATAAAAAAAGATCATAACTCCTATTACAGGGGCGACGAGGTAAAGATTATTTATAAACCAAAATAACTTGCATTTTCTTAAAAATTCGGTTTCAGCACGTATTTCTCGTAGAATTTAAAAATATGCCCCGCAGCTTCCTCGGCCGTATCAACCAGCCGGTAAAGCATAAGATCGTCCGGATGGATGTTATGTTCCTGTGCCAGCATTTTTTCTTCTACCCAGTTAAAAAGCCCTTTCCAGTAATCAACTCCAACAAAAACGATCGGGAACCTGGCTATTTTGCCGGTTTGGATCAACGTGATCGCCTCAAACGATTCATCCATGGTGCCAAAACCGCCTGGCAAAATTATAAAGCCCTGCGAATATTTCATAAACATCACCTTTCGGATGAAAAAGTAATCAAACTCCAGTATCTTATCCCTGTCGATATATTTGTTATGGAATTGTTCGAACGGTAATTCGATATTTAAACCAACTGATTTGCCCCCAGCCTCGTAGGCGCCTTTGTTAGCGGCTTCCATAATTCCGGGCCCGCCGCCTGATATTACACCATATCCACGCTCGGTTAGTATGCGGGCAACATCCTCGGCTAATTTGTAATACGGGTTATCATTATGTGTACGCGCCGAGCCGAATATGGATACGCAGGGGCCTATTTTTGCCAGCTTTTCAAAGCCTTCAACAAATTCGGCCATTATTTTAAAGATCTGCCAGGAGTCGGTAACTTTTATTTCCTGCCAGTTTTTGTTCTCAAATGCTTGTCTTATTTTTTCTTCACCGGTCATGTTTAATTAGCGAATTATTGAACCTGCCTGCCGGCAGGCGGGTTAGTGATTTAGTGGATTATGTAGTTGACTTTTTTTGGAAGATGTCAGCAACAATCCTGCAAATGTAATTAATCCGTTTACGAGTATCAGTTCGTTATCAAAAACGTAACCACCCAATAGTGTTGCCGAATTGATACTGAGGTAATAACATATAGCGGGCGAGATCAAACAGATAAACGGCACCAGTTTGTCAAAAACCAGCCTTTTTTTACTCAAAAACAACCCAAACGAATAAAGGCCGAGCAAGGGCCCGTACGTATACGATGCCACTTTAAAAATGGCATTAACTACAGCCGTATTATTTACTGCATTAAATATGACGATAGTTAAAAACATGGCACCAGAAAAGGCGATGTGCACAAAGTGCCGTGTAGTAACCATCTTTTTGCTGCTGGTGACTTCTTTTTTATCAAATCCCAAAAAGTCGACACAAAAAGAGGTAGTAAGCGCCGTTAAGGCTGAATCTGTTGTGGCGAAAGTAGCCGCAGTAAGCCCCAGCATAAACACCATGGCAGGCACAAGGCCCAAATATTTTAGGGCGATCGTTGGATACAGATAATCGGTTTTCTCCACCTTAATGCTGTATTTATTGGCATAGATCCAGAGTAAAGCGCCTACGCTTAAAAAGAAAATATTGATCACTACAAAAACAGCAGTAAAGCTGAACATGTTTTTTTTCGCTTCGCGGATATTTTTCAGGCTGAGGTTTTTTTGCATCAGGTCCTGGTCGAGGCCCGTCATAGCAACGGTAATAAATAAGCCGCCTAAAAATGCCTTTACAAAGTGGAACTTGCTGCCCATAAAGTTGCTGAAGAAGAAGATCTTTGAATAGCTGCTATTTTTGATCACTTCGGCCGCCTGGAAAATATTCAAATGCAGGCTTTGGCAGATAAAATAGATGGACAAAAACACCGACGACACCAAAAACAGGGTCTGCAAGCTGTCGGTAATGATAATGGTTTTTAATCCGCCTTTAAACGTGTACGACCAGATCAGCACCAGGCAGATCAGTCCGGTTACAGCAAAAGGAATGTGATAACTATCAAAAATGAACTTTTGCAGCACAATAACTACCAAATAAAGCCTGAATGCCGAGCCAATAATGCGGCTAATGAGAAAAATTCCCGCTGCAGTTTTATAGCTCCAAATACCTAAAGCGCCTTCGATATAACTATAAATGGACGTTAACTTTAGCCGGTAATACAACGGCAGCAAAACCGTGGCGATGATTACAAAACCCGCCGCGTTGCCCAGTACAAATTGAAAGTATTCAAACTGATCGCCGGTTGGCGCACCAACTTTGCCTGGTACCGAAATAAATGTAACCCCGCTCAGCGCGGTGCCGATCATCCCAAACGCTACCAAATACCATTTGGAATTGCGGTTAGCTATGAAGAAAGTATCGTTACTTGATGATTTCCGCGACGTTAGCCATGAAATAACCAGCAATACCAAAAAGTAGCCGCCAATAAAAGTGAGGAGTATCGCTGGGGACATGTTTTTTTATTAGCCCGAAAGAATGATTAATGGTTAAATAAATTTCGTGCCGACAAGTTATGTATAGTATGGTATTAAACAAAATAAATTCATCTACGGTAAAATTCTTTCCGACTCTCGGACTTCCCGACTTTCGGACTTATCCTTATCTTCGCAACATGAACTTTTCATCCAAATTACTGGAAGATGCTGTCGCCGAATTTGCAAAATTACCAGGGGTTGGCCAAAAAACGGCCTTGCGCCTGGTACTACACATGCTAAACCAGGATGTGCAGGATGTGGAAAGGTTTAGCAAGGCGATCAGCAAACTGCGTAATGAGATACAGTTTTGCCATGTTTGCCTTAATATTTCCGACCACCCCGTTTGCCAGATCTGCGCTTCCCCAAAACGCGATCATAGCCTCATCTGCGTGGTAGAAGATACCCGTGATGTAATGGCGATTGAAAATACCAACCAATATAATGGCGTTTACCATGTGCTAGGTGGACTGATCTCGCCCATGGATGGCATCGGCCCTTCCGACCTGGAAGTAGATTCTTTAGTTGAGCGTTTAAAAGGAAATGAGGTTCAAGAAATTATTTTTGCCTTAAGCGCGACGATGGAGGGCGACACTACCCTTTTCTATTTACATAAACGATTAAAAAATTTCGAAATAACTATTTCAACTATTGCCCGTGGCATAGCTTTTGGAGGTGAATTGGAGTACGTTGATGAGATCACTTTAGGGAGATCCATTGCTACACGTGTTCCATATATTAATTCACTATCAAAGTAAATATGAAGCTATCTTTAGTTGTAATTAATAACAATACAAGTGTATTGCTTCAGCAGTCATTAATTTCCTTAATTAATGCTAGCAAAGCTATTGATTACGAACTGATTATAGTTGATAATCCCGCAACCGCTGCCAGTGCAGAATTGGTTGAAAAACACTTCCCCGAAGCCGTACTCATTACCAATACCGTTTACGCGGGTGCGGCCCATGCCGCTAATCAGGGTATGGCTATTGCGAAAGGCGAGTATCTTTTAGTAGTCAATGCGGATACAATTTGCGGCAAAGATACTTTGGATAAGGCCTGTGCATTTATGGATGAACACCCTGATACCGGGGGGCTTGGTGTAAGGATGCTGAGCCAACAAGGGCGGTTTATTCCCGAGTCAATACATGGCTTAACAAAATCATGGGCCGCTTTCCTCAAGTTTATTGGCTTTGCCAAATATCTATCAAAAACACGCTTATACGACCGTAACCGGAAGGATTGGGTGGAGGAATTTCAAATTACTGAAATTGACATTCTGAATGACGATTTTATGTTATTACGCAAATCTGCAATTGACGAAATCGGCGTGTTTGATGAACGTTTCTTGATGTTCGGCCACAATATCGATCTCTCCTACCGCATCAGGCTGGCAGGTTTTAAAAACTACTACTTCCCAAAAACATATATCATCAACTTCGAAAGGCAGCTATTGCCAAAATTCAGCTGGAATTATATTAAATATTTTTATGGCGCGATGATTATCTTCGCCGTGAAATATTTGATCAGGATGCCGCAAATAAAAGTGCACGGCATTCCGCAGCTGATCCCAACTACTTATGAAGTTAAATGATAAAACAGTAATCATCACAGGTGCATCTTCGGGTATCGGCAAGTCACTTGCCTCAGAATTTGCTAAACGCGGCGCTAACCTGGTTTTAGGTGCAAGGCAATTCGTTACATTATGCGAGATCGCTCAAAATCTTGAAAAAGAATATGGTATAAAAGCAGTCGCTGTTCAGTGCGACGTCACCCACGAGGAAGACTGCGACCACCTTGTTAAACAAACACTGGTTACATTTGGCAAAATTGATGTATTGATCAACAATGCGGGTATTTCCATGCGTGCCCTGTTTAAGGATGCCGATGTTAAAGTTTTAAAAGCAGTAATGGACGTAAACTTTTGGGGGACAGTATATTGTACCAAGTATGCTTTACCAGAAATTTTAAAAACAAAAGGCACAATCGTTGGCATATCATCAATAGCAGGCTATAAGGGCTTGCCGGGCCGCACCGGCTATTCCGCATCGAAGTTTGCTATGAATGGCTTCCTGGATGCATTGAGAGTTGAAAACCTGAAGACCGGCGTCAATGTGATCACGGCTTGCCCCGGCTTTACGGCGTCAAATATCCGCAACACGGCTTTAGATGAAAACGGCAAACAGCAAGGCGAAAGCACCCTGCACGAAGAAAAAATGATGACATCGGACGAAGTTGCGAAAATTATTGCCGATGGCGTTGCGAATAGCGCCCGCAACCTAACCATGACCGGCCAGGGTAAGCTCACCGTTTTTTTAAGTAAGATTTTGCCATCATGGCTTGACAAGTTGGTTTACAACACATTCGCGAAAGAGAAGAATTCGTTATTAGGATAGAAAGGGGATTCATTTCAATCTATTCGATTTCTAAAAACGCCAGTTCAGAGTTTAAAATAAAATCTTTTATTTGATCTGATTTCGAAAGCAACTTATTGGCAATCTTTAGATTAGAGGAGTTTCCAAATCTTAACCAAATGATTTTGGACGGACTCCCTTTAAGATTAGCGAGATCGATAAAATCACTATCGAATGTTATGATGGTATAGTGATTTTTTAAAGCATAATTCCAGATGTCAAGATCCGATGCATCAACTAAGTCGGCTTGTTTAACTTGTTTTATATTCTCAAACGCATCTGAAACAAGTAATACAACTCTAAAGGAAATGTTTTGATCAAGAAGAATTTTCACGAAACAACTCTTAATTTATGTTCCTTGTCCGCTGCGTAAGCCAAACAAGCTTTTATCTGTTCCGCGGTTAATTCTGGAAAATCTAAAATAATATCGTTTACCGACATCCCCTCTGAGAGCCAACTTAACACATCATATACCGATATCCTTGTACCAATAATGATAGGTTTACCAAATCGTTTTTCAGGGTTAATTTCAATATATTCAGTGTAATTCATATGCTAAGATACCTATAAATCAAAAGAAGAAAAAATCTAATTTAAACTACCCCCATCCAACTGCTAAACATTCCCCACCATTTCATGATCACTGATCTTACTCAGATCCAAAACTATTCGTCCCTCTTCATCCCGGTCAAAAACGGGTTTAAACTTGGCGCCCCAAACTATTTCGTGATATTGATAGCTGGTACGCGAGTGAACGGTTTGAGAAAAGGTATCATCAAATGCCCGCAGCAAAATGGCAAACCCTGCTTCCGATTTTTCGAGGTCATCCTGGGTCATATCTACTAACGGGCTATTTTCATCAAGCGGATGAACAATCGTCCAGTTCATCGTTAAAACACTCACCTTGCGTCTTTCTACCTCAAGTGGATAAAACCGCCGCATCACTTTGCCATTCGCAACTTCATTAAACGAGAAAATGATCTCGATCTCCAGGTCGATCAGGATGTTGCGGCGTAAATTAGCAAGTCTGAACATAATTCCTTTACCGCTTTCAAGATATGGGGCCACCAAAATATTTTTGCTATAAATAATTTGTGCGGATGGCCTCGAGAAACGCCCGTACAACAAGCCGGTTGCCAAGGCAAAAGCCAGCAATCCCATCATCGATTCCAACGCGGCCACACTGTTTGCCGCCATACCCCGCGGACTGATGTGCCCATACCCTACTGTTGAAATAGTTTGCGCCGAAAAAAAGAAGGCGTCCCAAAAATGATTGAAGGCAGCATTTCCCGAACTGCCATCCAAACTACCCGGTCCGAATGACATGTATATAAGGGCGAATATGAAATTTAAAACAACATAACCACTTATTACCATTATCCAGAACTTCGTCCAGCTCATGGTTATAAGGGTGTGATAATTATTAGCCGTATTAAAAAAGGGCAAGCCTATTCTTTTTACATTTGGGGAGCCATCTTTATTAATTAACTGTTGATTCTTAATAACCGGCTGCGGGCCGAAACCAAGATCATCCTCGGGATTTATTTTTCTATTGCGGATAGCCATTTGTTGGTCGATTGAGTTGAATGAGTGGTTGATTGAGTTAACTGAATTTAGTTTATTAAGTTACAACAAAATGCTTAAGAGGTTTTCCTTTTTTTAACTGCTTAACTTAATCAACCACTCAATAATCCACCAATTCCGTAAAAATATCATTCTGCTTGCTTTTAGGAAAAAAATTTCCATATTTGTGCCATTAAATAATAATGAGCGTATTAAACAACAATTGGTGGTGGCTTAACGAGTAATCGTAAGGCAATTCCATTTTTGTTTTCTAAGATATTCAGAAGGGTTGCCAACAGGTAACCCTTTTTTTATACCATGTTATGAAACAGATATTAAATCATCTTTTTGAACACAAAACCTTTACGCACGACCAGTCGAAAGAGATTTTGACGGCCATTGCGCAGGGGAAATATAACAATTCGCAAATGGCTGCTTTTATGACGGCCTACTGCATGCGCAGCATAACGGTTAACGAACTGGAAGGCTTCCGCGATGCTATGCTGGAACTCTGCCTGCCCGTCGACCTGGAAACTGACGAAATTATCGACCTGTGTGGTACCGGCGGTGATGGAAAAGACACATTCAATATATCAACCCTTGCTTCTTTTGTTGTTGCCGGGGCTGGTTATAAGGTTGCCAAGCATGGTAATTATGGCGTTTCATCAGGCTGCGGATCATCGAATGTGATGGAGTTTTTAGGCGCCAGGTTCACTAATGATACTGATAAACTAAAAACGAATATAGACAGAGCAAATATCTGTTTTTTGCACGCACCGTTATTCCATCCTGCTATGAAAACAGTTGCCCCTATCCGTAGGGAGCTGGGCGTAAAAACATTTTTTAATATGCTGGGGCCATTAGTGAATCCTGCTAAGCCAAAAAACCAGTTGGTTGGGGTGTTTAACCTTGAACTGGCCAGGATCTATGCTTACCTGTATCAAAAATCCGATAAAAAGTATACTATTTTAAATGCCCTTGAAGGTTATGATGAAATATCGCTTACATGCGATTTTAAAACCTTCTCGGCCGATGGCGAAAAGATCAACAGTATTGAGGAATTGGGCTTTGAAAAGCTGAATCCTTCGGATATTTTGGGGGGAAGCAGCATCAGCGATTCGGCCGATATATTTTTGGAAGTGCTTAACGCCGAAGCGACCGCCGCACAGCAAAACGTAGTATTATGTAACGCCGCGCTGGCCATTAAAACCATCGGCCCCGAAAAAAGCTTTGCCGATTGTTTTTACGAGGCGGAAGAAGCACTACTAAGTAAAAAAGCATTAAACAGCTTTAAAACCCTGGTGGAAAACTAAAATGAAAATAAAGGTTTGCGGTTTAAAATTTCCCGAAAACATCAAAGCAGTTGCCGCTTTGGGTCCCGACTACATGGGCTTTATATTTTATGCGGCTTCGCCAAGGTTTGTAGATGAACTGACCCCGGAAACATTGAACCAAATTCCCTCAACTATAATAAAAACGGCTGTTTTTGTTAACGAAAGTATTGAAAACGTCGGCCAGCTAATAGAAAAGATCGGTTTTGAAGCTGTCCAGCTACATGGCGATGAAAGCCCTGAATTTTGTGGCCATTTTAAAGGAAAAGTAACCGTTTTAAAAGCCTTCGGTATAAATGAAGACTTCGATTTTGCTAAACTGAATGATTACACCTGTAAAGTGGATTTTTTTCTGTTTGATGCAAAAACACCCATTCATGGTGGCTCAGGTAAAACATTCGACTGGAAGATACTCGACAATTACAAACTGGATATTCCCTTCTTTTTGAGCGGCGGATTGTCTCTGGAAAATCTTGAGGAAATAAAAAACATAGGTCACCCGCAATTTTACGGCATCGACCTGAACAGCAGGTTTGAAACACAACCAGGCCTGAAAGACATTGATAAATTAGAAAGAGCATTTGACATCACTAAACAAAGCAGCTATAAATGAACTACGGAGTTAATGAACAGGGTTATTACGGCGATTTTGGCGGAGCTTACATCCCCGAAATGCTGTATCCCAATGTGGAAGAATTACGCCGCGAATATTTAAACATCATTAACGATGATGCCTTTAAGGCTGAGTTTGAGCAGCTTTTAAAGGATTACGTAGGCAGGCCTTCGCCTCTATATCATGCCAAAAGATATTCGGAAAAATACGGTGCAAACATCTTCTTTAAGCGGGAGGACCTAAACCATACCGGTTCGCACAAGATCAATAACGCCATCGGGCAAATATTGCTGGCAAAGCGCCTGGGCAAAAAACGTATCATCGCCGAAACCGGCGCCGGCCAGCATGGCGTGGCTACCGCCACGGTTTGCGCCCTAATGGGCATTGAATGCGTGGTGTATATGGGCGAGATAGACATGGCCCGCCAGGCGCCAAATGTGTCGCGCATGAAAATGCTGGGTGCCACGGTTGTTCCCGCAAAATCGGGGAGTAAAACGCTTAAGGACGCTACCAATGAGGCCCTTCGCGACTGGATAGCCAACCCCGTTGATACCCATTACATCATCGGCTCGGTGGTTGGCCCCTACCCTTACCCGGATATGGTGGCGCGTTTTCAGTCCATCATTTCTCTCGAAACAAAAAAACAGTTACTGGAACATACCGGCAAGGAATTGCCTGAGTACGTGATGGCTTGTGTAGGCGGCGGCAGCAACGCTATGGGCATGTTCTATCATTTTTTAGATGACGAAGCGGTGAAACTGGTCGCTGTTGAAGCGGCCGGCAAAGGTGTCGATAGCGGACACTCTGCGGCCACCACCTTTTTGGGCCGCGAAGGCGTGTTACATGGCAGCCGTACCATCCTTATGCAAACCGACGATGGGCAAGTAGTTGAGCCTTATTCCGTTTCGGCAGGATTAGACTACCCCGGCATTGGCCCGCAGCATGCGTATCTGTACAAGATCCACCGCGCTGAATATGTCAGTATAACCGATGATGAGGCATTACAGGCTGGTTTGCTTTGCTGCCAGTTAGAAGGCATCATCCCGGCAATTGAAACCGCTCACGCCCTGGCCTATCTTGAAAAAATGAAATTTAAGGCAGACGACAACGTAGTGATCTGCATTTCGGGTCGTGGCGATAAGGATTTAGATACATACATTAAGTACTTTGGATATTAGGTAAAGACCATGGTCGATGGTCCATAGACCATAGCCAATTGAACAAAATAAATAAAAAATTCACCATGGACTATGGACCATGGCCCATGGACCGAAAACAATGAACCGCTTAAATACGCTTTTCAATACCAAAAAGGATAATCTTTTATCTATCTATTTTACCGCGGGGTATCCTGAATTAAATACGACGGTCGATATTGCCGAAGCATTGGAAAAGGCCGGTGCTGATTTTTTAGAGATCGGCTTCCCCTACTCTGATCCGGTAGCCGATGGGCCCATTATTCAGCATAGCTCCGAAAAAGCGCTGGAAAACGGCATGGCCCTTCACGTGCTTTTTGAACAATTGGAAAACTTGCGTGAACGCATTACAATACCTATCCTACTAATGGGCTACGTAAACCCCATTGTACAATACGGCGTTGAACGTTTTTGTAAAAAAGCTGCGGAGGTTGGTGTTGATGGAATAATAGTACCCGATCTGCCTATGTATGAATATGAGAATTTATACGCCCCGTATTTTAAGGCAAACGGCTTAAGCAACATCTTCCTGGTTACTCCCCAAACATCTGAAGAACGGATCCGCAAAATTGATAAGTTAAGCAACAGCTTTATTTATCTGCTTTCATCTTCTTCCATAACAGGGGGCAATTTGCAGGTATCAGCAAATATTGAGGATTATTACAAGCGCATAAAAGCAATGAAGTTAGATAATCCGGCAATTATTGGGTTTGGCATATCGGACAATAAAACATTTTCAAAAGCTTGCGAGTATGCAACTGGTGCGATTGTAGGCAGTGCGTTTGTAAAGCTATTAGGGATGGGTGATGACTATTTGGAAAAAATCCCGGAGTTTGTGAAAAGCGTACGTCCCTGATTGACACGAATTTCACGAATGAGAACCATGTCAGAACTAATTCTCTCGAACTATAAAACTTCGCCGAAT
>Ga0206921_10243_pt1 | contig 10573 bp, 7 predicted proteins | sample Alteio_BWOrgHeat_66_FD_152930 | JGI IMG/M metagenome (GOLD analysis project Ga0206921, IMG submission 152930) | Enriched cells from forest soil in Barre Woods Harvard Forest LTER site, Petersham, Massachusetts, United States -... | ecosystem: Environmental > Terrestrial > Soil > Temperate forest >...
CCAGCTGGGGACTCACGGGCGCCACGCTCGACCCCTGGGGAGATTTCGGAAAAGGATGGGAGCTTCAAAAATCCTATTTGGCCCTCACCGCCCCCTATTACAAACCCCTGATCGCCTATCCTAAGGCATGGTGCGGCGGCACCGACGGACCTAAATCCGCCACTGTCCTGCTCATCAGCGCCACCGATTCGGCCGGTCTCGACCGTTATAAAGGACTGCTGGCAGGCAAGATCCTCATCCCCGAGGCGAACGAGGTCTACCAGCAAAGCTTCAAACCCGATGCCAACCGATACTCGGATCAACAACTCGATTCCATGTCGAAGTTTGTCATGCTGCCCCCGGATACCGCCGAACTTCGCCGCCGCCGCGCGGCTTTCAACCGCGGAGCCGCTACCTTCCTGAACACCCTCCGCAAGATGGCGCAGCAGGAAGGCGCCGTTGCGATCCTCAGCATGTCCCCCCGCGGCCACGACGGCACCCTTTTCGTCCAGGGCGGCGGCTCCTATCAGCCCGATGCACCGGCTAATTTCCTGGACATGGTCATCACCCTGGAAGACTATACGACCCTCGTCCGCCTGCTAAAGGCAGCCACCCCCGTTTCACTCGACATCGATGTCAAAACAAGATTCATCACCGACGATACTAAAGGCTACAATGTCGTCGCCGAGATCCCGGGCACCGACAAAAAACTAAAGGACGAGGTCGTCATGCTGGGCGGACACCTGGATTCCTGGCATAGCGCTACCGGGGCTACCGACAACGCCGCCGGCTGCACCGTGATGATGGAAGTGGTCCGCATCCTCAAAACCCTGGGCATCCAACCCCGCCGTACCATCCGCATCGCATTGTGGAGCGGCGAAGAAGAAGGCCTGCTCGGCAGCCGTGGGTATGTAAGGAAGACCTTTGCCGACCCCGCCACCATGCAGCTGACACCCGCCCACGAAAAATTCGATGCCTATTTCAACATCGACAACGGCACGGGCAAGGTCAGGGGCATCTATCTCCAGGGTAATGAGGCTTGTCGCGCCATCTTTACCCAATGGCTGCAACCCTTTCATGATCTCGGAGCCACGACTGTCACCATCAGCAACACCGGCGGCACCGACCACCAGTCCTTCGACGCCGTGGGTCTGCCCGGTTTCCAGTTCATCCAGGACGAGATCGAATACAATACCCGCACACACCATACGAACATGGATTCGTATGAACACCTGCGCGAAGACGATCTGAAACAAATAGCCACCATCGTCGCCGCCTTTGTTTACAATACGGCGCAACGCGATGCCAAACTGCCAAGGAAACCCTTGCCGGCACCGCGCCCTGCGGGTCGCGGCGGGTTCTAAAATGATCGGTCCATATTGTCGTGGCTTTCTTATTTTTGTCGGCCATGGCAAGAAACAGCGCCGATACTCCCCTCATGCAACAGCATCGGGCTATCAAACAGCGATATCCCGATGCTATCCTTTTATTCCGCGTCGGCGATTTCTATGAGACCTTCGGCGAAGACGCCATCGTCGCCGCGAAAGTGCTGGGCATCACGCTGACCAAACGCAACAATGGCGCAGCCGCCTCCGCCGAACTCGCCGGTTTCCCCTATCATGCACTCGATTCCTACCTCCATCGCCTCGTAAAAGCAGGACACCGCGTCGCCGTATGCGACCAATTGGAAGACCCGAAGATGGTGAAAGGCATCGTCAAACGCGGTGTTACCGAATTGGTGACGCCGGGCGTGGCCCTCAATGACCGGCTGCTCGAAGGCAGCAGCAACAATTTCCTCGCTGCCGTTTATTTCCCCGAACAAGGCGCCACAGAAAAGGGCGTCGCCCTGGGTCTTTCGTTCCTGGATATCTCCACCGGCGAATTCTTCATCGCCGAAGGCGACACCGAGTATGCCGACAAACTCCTGCAAACCCTGCGACCGGCCGAAGTCATTTTCCAGCGCAGCCACCAGCGGCATTTCAAAGAAGTATTCGGCAGCCGTTTCTTCACCTATACCCTGGAAGCCTGGCTGTTCGACGAAACATTCGCGAAGGAAACCCTCCTCAAACATTTTCAGACGCACTCGCTGAAAGGCTTTGGTATCGAAGACATGACGGCCGGCATCATCGCCGCCGGAGCCGTCCTGCATTACCTGAAGGACACCGAACATCCCCATCTCCAGCACATCGCCGGCATCCAACGCATCGATCGCGAGGACTACCTGTGGATGGACAGATTCACCATCCGCAATCTCGAGCTGATGGGCCCGACCAACGGGATCGACCCCGCTGGCGCCAGTCTCATCAAGGTCCTCGATAATACCGTATCACCCATGGGCGCCCGTCTGCTCAAAAGATGGATGCTCATGCCGCTGAAAGACAGTATCCGCATCCACCAACGGCTGGACGCCGTGGAATTCTTTATAAAAGACCCGGGTCTGCGCGGCGCCCTGACCCAACACATCCATGCCTGCGGGGATATCGAACGCCTCGTCGCCAGGATCCCATCGCGCAAGATCAACCCGCGCGAGCTCCGGCAGCTGGCCCGGGGCCTGGAACATATCGCCCACATCAAAGAGGCGTCGGCAGCCTTTCCCGCAGGCTGGCTCTGGGACTCCGCACAGCGACTCGATACCTGCCCCGCCGTTCTGGAAAGGATCGATTCGACAATTACCGAAAATCCTCCAGCCGCAGCCAGCAAAGGAGACACGATCCGGTCCGGGGTCAATGCCGAGCTGGACAAGCTCCGGGACATCGCCACCGGCGGCAAAGAATACCTGGCCCGGCTACAGCAACAGGAAGCCGGCAGATCCGGGATCTCTTCGCTAAAGATCGGCTTCAACAATGTTTTCGGCTACTACCTCGAAGTGACCAACGCACACAAGGACCGGGTGCCTTCCGACTGGATGCGCAAACAAACCCTGGCCAACGCCGAACGCTATATCACACCCGAACTAAAGGAATACGAAGAACAGATCATGGGTGCGGAAGAAAAGATCATGGCGCTGGAGCTGGCGCTCTATGAACAGCTGCTGGCCTTCCTCCAGGAGGCGATCAAAGCCCTCCAGACCAACGGTCACCTGCTGGCTGAACTGGATTGCCTGCTGTGTTTTGCGGCCAATGCGCTTCAGTATAACTATAAAAAACCGCAATTGCACGATGGTCATGAGCTGGATCTCAGGGAAAGCCGTCACCCGGTGATCGAACGCCAGCTCGCCGCCGGCGAAACCTATATTCCCAATGATGTCTTTCTGGACACTGACTCCCAACAGATCATCATCCTCACCGGACCCAATATGAGCGGGAAAAGCGCCCTTTTGCGCCAGACAGCGCTTATCACCCTCATGACCCACATGGGCAGCTTCGTCCCCTGCGAGACGGCTCGCGTTCCGCTGACAGACAAGATATTCACCCGGGTCGGGGCATCCGACAACCTTAGCGGCGGCGAATCGACCTTCATGGTCGAAATGAACGAAACCGCCAGCATCATCAACAACATTACGCCCCGCAGCCTGGTCCTCCTGGATGAGATCGGGAGGGGCACCAGCACTTACGACGGCATCTCCATTGCCTGGTCCATCGCCGAATACCTCCATAACTGCCCACAGACGCCGAAAACGCTGTTCGCCACCCATTACCATGAGCTGAATGAGCTGGAAGACAAATTGCCCCGCGTCCACAATTATCATATCACCAACAAGGAGGTTGGCAACAAGGTCATCTTCCTCCGCAAGCTGGCGCCCGGCGGCAGCATTCACAGCTTTGGCATCCACGTGGCGAAAATGGCCGGCATGCCCCCCCGCCCTGCTGCAACGGGCGGAAGAAATCCTCCACCAGCTGGAAGATAAACACGTCGGCTCCCCCATCGGCGATTCCCTCAAAAAAATGCCTGCCCCGAAAATGCAGCTCTCCATCTTCGACGCCCATACCGAAGCCTTTCAGCAGATACGCCAGCTGCTGGAAGAAACGGATATCAACCGCCTGACACCCGTAGAAGCCCTGCTGCGGCTCCAGGAGATCAAAAATACCCTGAAATAGTGGGCACTGACCCAAACAGACTGCGCCGTCCTTGCAGTGAAGAGGCTTTCCGTCAGTAGAAAGCGATATTTCATCCCTTACGGAATACTATATATCCCTAAAAATTTCCCGCAACGGTTCGTTGGCTATTTTACAAGAAACAACCCTAATTGGTATGATCCGCTTTTCTTATCACCTGCATGATTTCCGGCAGCGGCTCGCCGATCTCGCCCAGCTGCTCGGGCTGCCCCTGATCGGCGGCCGCATGAACTTTCCTTCCCATATAGGGGAAGGGTATATCAGGATATCCCGGCTTCCTGACGGTCTCTCCTTTGTGATCATGGATTTTTCGCTTCATGAAGACCTGGTCTTCCACCGCCTGGGGTCGGCCCCCGCAGGCCTATGCCTCTTTTTCCACCCGGCGCCCCTGCTATCGTCCACGTTGAAGGAAGAAGAGACATTTTTCCCCCGCCAGACGAGCGTACAATGCGTGGGCCTCTTTTTCCCCGACGAATTTCTCCACCAGCATATCCGCAGGGACATCCTGAATTGCCTGTTCCGGTATACGGACAGCCATCAGACCCCGGATGCCAAAGATCCCTTCGCCTTCGAATACAAACCGATGCTCGAAGACATCTTCAGCATCGAAAACGATTCCGCCCTCCTGCACCTGACCCTGCATAACAGGATCTTATTGCTGGCGGAGAAATACCTAAACTCTTTCCTGTCCAGGGCAACCTATTCCCCGAATGGCAAGACCTGGGTAAAAAGCAAGGAAAAAGACCTCGTTGCGCTCAAAAACATCGTTCAGATACTCAGCGACAGCCAGTTGGGGCAATTCCCTTCGATCGATGTCCTCTCCCGGACAGCCATGATGAGCTCTACCAAATTGAAGACGCGCTTCAAACAGATCTATGGCATGAAATTGTACGAGTTCTACAACCGCAACCGACTCGAACAGGCCCGGGAAATGCTAAAGACTGGAAATTACTCCGTTAAACAGGTGGGAGTCAACATCGGCTTTTCGAACCTCAGCAATTTCGCGAAGGCCTTCCGGAAAGAATTTGGACTGCTGCCCAAAGAGGTATTGAAAAACAGGTAGATAACACTCCTGAAAGTTTTGTTAAATAGCCTTTTCAGCTATCGAAAGAGACCTTACAGCGGCTGAGAGCCGTTATTTGTCTTAAATTTGCACTTTTGCCTGGCCTCCGGCCTCTTCCGGGTGCCAGTACGAACTGATTGCCATTGAGAGCTATTTGTCAAAGTGTAAAAAAAGGTGAATATGGTAATGTACTCTTTTCAATTGGAGAATTTTGAGACCTGGCTTGCCGGTCTCGCCGACCGTCTGAACGTTCCCGTCAACGACCGGGTGCTGACGGTCCCCGACCATTTAGGCAATGGAAATATCCTTGCCCAAAATATCAATCCCCATCTGTCCTATGCGGTCATGAACTTCAAGCTGGACTCCGATCTGGAATTCCATCGCGAGACGGGTGCGGCCGGATTCATTATCTCTTTCAACATGGTGGAAGTCCAGAAAGAGCTGCAGGTGGGTCATCATCAGCATATCGTTTCCGACAAACGTCCCTTCCGCAACGATATCTTTTTGACCGATGCCCGCGACAGCACTTCTGTGCGCATCGCCGCCGGCAGCAACGTCAGAAGACTGCTGATCTATTGTTCTCATGAACTGGCCGCGCAATACCTGCCGCATGATATCTACGAAAAGCTGGCTATTTTCGCCCGGGAGAACAGCGCGAACGATCATCCCTTGTTCATCAATCTTTCTCACCGCACAATGCTCAAGGAATTGTTCGAACTTAGGGCCAACGATCCGCTGGGGACGATCAGGAGACTCTCGGGTATCCTGCATCTCATCGAGAAATTCCTGCACTCCTTCCTGCGCCAGGAACAGGCGGCCCTCCCGCGCACGGTCAAGAAGAACGATCTTGAAAGCATGCAGCACGTGGAGCACATCCTCAGCAGCAAACTCGAAGGCTTCCCGTCGCTCGAATCACTGGCCCACGAAGTCTTCATGAGCACCAGCAAGTTAAAAAACCTTTTCAAACAGGTATACGGCCACACGCTGTACGATTATTATAACAAGAGCCGTCTGCAACGCGCCAGGGATTTGCTGATCACCGGGCAATGCAGCATCAAACAAGCAGGTAGTGAGATCGGATTTTCGAACCTGAGCCATTTTGCCAAGGCCTTCAGGAAAGAATTCGGTATCCTTCCCAGAGATCTCGTCAAGGGCCGGTAAATAAACCGGTCCCATTTTAGCCAGCCCGTTTTTGATCCATCCCTTTTTATCCTGGCATCAGATCTTTCAGACGTTCATATAACTGAGTGAACAATCGGTAATTTTTTTCATACGCCGAATGCCGACCGGCATCTGGTTCATATTCGGCGGCCGGCCTTGCAAGGCCGGCCGCCGTTTCAAGGTCGTTAATAACACCTATCGCCTTCCACCCCAGCATAGCCGCACCCGTGGCCGAGGCGTCTGCCGCACCCATCACCAGCACTTTCTTGAAAAAGACATCCGCGATCATCTGCAGCCACGAGGCGCTGCGGATAAAACCTCCGCTGGCATGGATCTGCCGGATCGGTCCGATCGTTTCTTCCAGCGATGCGCCTATCTGCCGCAGCGAATAGCTTACGCCTTCCAGGACCGCCCGCATGAAATGACGCTGCTCATGGTTCGACCGCACACCGAAAAATACGCCGGTCGCTTCCGCATTCCATATCGGCGCCCTTTCCCCCAACAGATAAGGCAGGAATATCAACCCTTCGCATCCGGGCGCCACGCTATCGGTTTCCGCAACCAGCCGGTCCAGGGCGGCAATATCCCATCTTCCCTTCCCAAACACGAGATCGGCATACCACTGAACGGCATTCCCCCCATTGTTGGTGGCGCCACCGCAGATATACAACTCCTCCGAAAGGATATAGCTGAACAGACGCTCCCCGGCATCGGTTTCCGGTGCAGGTACCGCCATACGAACTGCTCCGCTGGTCCCAATAGTAAGCGCCGTCTCGCCGACACGCACGGCCCCTGAACCCAGGTTGGCCAGACATCCGTCGCTGCCGCCGATGACAAACGGCGTTCCTTCCGGAAACCCCAGCGACCGCCAGGGAGCCAGCAACGCCGTCTCGCGATGCTCGCAAGACACCAATTCCGACAATTGCTTCGGGCGGATCCCCGACAGTGCCAGCGATTCTTCATTCCAGCCCCTGCTGCGGATATCCAACAGGCCCGTTGCCGATGCAATCGAGTAGTCCACCCGGTACTTCCCGAAAAATCGCCACCAGACATATTCCTTGAGAGAGATAAATCGCGCCGCGCGGCTAAACAGATCGGACCGCGTCGCCTTCAGCCAGAGCAATTTGCTCAATGGCGACATGGCATGGTTCGGGACACCCGTCTGCCTGTAGATGCGCCGCCCCGCATCGCTGTTCCTGAGCATGGCGGCATACGGTTCGCTGCGGCGATCGGCCCAGGTGAAGGCCCTGGTCAACGGTTTCCCGGTCTCATCGACGAGGATCAGGCTATGCATGGCGCAACTGAAGCTGACCGCTACCACGTCTTCCGGCGCCGCACTATGTTCCGTCACTTCCAACAGCACGGTGATGACGGCATCGAACACCTGGGCAGGCTCCAGTTCATGCATGCCGCCCGCATCGGTGAATACTTCACAGGGCGCGCCGGCGCTTTCCAATACGTCTCCCGTCTCCGTATAGGCCACGGCCTTGGTGCTGGTAGTACCGATATCGACGCCGATAACATAACGCATCCGGAAAGGAGTTGTCAGATCAGGTCCTTCAGCTTCCCTACTACAGCATCCACTTCCTCCCTCGTATTCTGCTTGCTGAAAGAGAACCTGACCGTTACCTGGTTTGGATTATTATTGATAGCACGAATGACATGCGAACCCTGTTCGGCGCCGCTGGTGCATGCGCTGCCGCCGGAGGCGCAGATATGGTTGATGTCCAGGTTGAACAGCAACATCTCCGACTTCTCCGTTTTGGGGAAGGATACGCTGAGTACGGTATACAGGCTCCGTCCCAAGGGATCTCCATTGAAGGAAATTCCTTTGAGCTGCCGCTTCAGCTGCTCCATCATGTACACCTTCAATCCTTTGATATAACCGCTGTCGGCATCATGGCCTTCTGTTGCCAGCTCCAGCGCCCGGGCGAAACCAACCACACCATAGACATTCTCGGTGCCCGCACGCATATTCCGCTCCTGCGACCCCCCGTGAATATAGGGATGGATACGCACGTTCTCATTGATGTACAAAAGTCCGACCCCCTTCGGGCCATGGAATTTATGCCCGGCGCCCGTTATGAAGTGAACAGGCGTATTGCGCAGATCGAAAGGGAAATGCCCCACCGTCTGAACCGTATCCGAATGAAAGATCGCACCGTATAATTTGCATAATTCGCCTACCGAATGAATGTCCAGCATATTGCCGATCTCATTGTTCGCATGCATCAGCGTGACCAGGGTCTTCACCTCGCTGCCCGCCAGCTGCTGCTCCAGGTCCTCCAGATCGATATGCCCGTTCGGCAGAACGTTTACATAGCTGACCACCGCCTCTCCGCGCTTATGAAGATGCTCCACCGTATGAAGGGTGGCATGATGCTCCAGTGGGGAGGTGATGATATGCGAGCAACCCAGGTCGCGCACCGCGGCTGTGATGGCCGTATTCGAACTCTCCGTGCCGCCCGAGGTGAAGAAGATCTCCGCCGGATGCGCATTGAGGATCTTCGCGACGGATTTCCGGCCGTTCTCGATCGCCATCCGGCACTCTCTGCCATAAGAATAAATGGAGGAGGGATTACCGAACTTTTCTGTAAGATAGGGCATCATCGCTTCCAGGACCTGCGGGTCGAGCGAGGTGGTAGCGGCATTGTCGAAATAGATCCTTTCCATAGTCTGATGTCGGGGGACCCGGTCTTCGCCGGGTCGGGCGCCAAAGATAATTCAATTTCGCAAACCGAATGTCCGCCCGGCGACATACCCATACCCCGGTAGGGCGCGCATCAGACCCTTCAGCCAATGGGCCCTCGACCCATTAGGGCGCGATCGCCTCTTTGATGTCTTGCATGAGCCGGAGCGCGATATTGTTCGCAGTCGTCTCGAAATTGCTCTCGGCATAGATCCGGATGATAGGCTCGGTATTGGAAGACCGCAAATGCACCCAGTCATTGTCGAATTCGATCTTCAGACCATCTTCCGTATTGACGGGATGGTTCTTGTATTTCTTTTTGATCTTCTCGAGTACGGCCGGCACATCGATGCCCGAACGAAGCTCTATCTTATTCTTGGAGATGAAATAGTCGGGATATTTGGTTCGGAAGGATTTCATCCCATTTTTATGATGAGACAAGGCGCTCAAAAAAAGACCGATGCCGATCAGCGCATCGCGGCCATAATGCAGATCGGGAACGATAATGCCTCCATTGCCCTCCCCGCCGATCACCGCATCCACGGACTTCATCATCCTGACCACATTGACCTCGCCGACTGCCGATGGATGATACTCGCCCCCATGCCGGATCGTTATCTCCTTGAGGGCCTTCGTGCTGCTCATATTGCTGACAGTATTGCCGGGACGCTTGCTCAACACATAATCCGCTACCGCCACCAGCGTATACTCCTCTCCGAACATGCTTCCGTCTTCACAGACAAAACACAACCTGTCCACATCGGGGTCCACAGCAATTCCCATGTCGGCCTTCGATTTCACCACCGCCGCGCTCAGCCCGACCAGGTTTTCCGGCAAAGGTTCGGGATTATGCGCAAAACGTCCATTGATCTCTTCGTTCAAAAGGATGACTTCCGATACGCCTAACGCCTTGAGCAAAGGCGGAATGAACAGGGTCCCGGTAGAATTGATGGTATCTACGACGATCTTGTATTTCTTCTGCCGGATGGCAGCCGCATCGACCAGCGGATACTTGAGGATCGCATCGATATGACGCTGGAGCCACGCATCGGTAAGCGTATACTCTCCCAGCCTGTCCACAGACGCGAAAATGAAATCCTCTTTCTGCACTTTCTCCAATATGGCGGCGCCTTCCGCGGCGCTGATGAACTCACCGCTGCTATTCAACAATTTCAAGGCATTCCACTCTTTCGGGTTATGACTGGCGGTCAGAATGATTCCGCCGGCGGCTTTCTCACCCGTCACGGCCAGCTCAACGGTAGGTGTGGTGGAAAGCCCCAGATCGATCACATCCAACCCCAAACCCCTCAAGGTACTCACCACCAGCGCATTGATCATATCTCCGCTAATCCTGCCGTCCCGGCCGATCACGATCTTTTTGCCTTTTCCGGTCTCCAAGACCCGGCTCCCAAATGCGGCAGTAAATTTGACTACATCCAACGGAGAAAGGTTTTCGCCCGGTTTACCCCCAATCGTTCCTCTGATACCCGAAATGCTCTTGATCAATGCCACAAAAACTTAGTTTTAGGTGTCTGCAAATTTAGGGTAGACCCGGCTCTCCACAAAATAAGGCAGACACCTAAAACTAAGTTTTTGTGGCATTGATCAAGAGCATTTCGGGTATCA
>Ga0206921_10330_pt1 | contig 10571 bp, 3 predicted proteins | sample Alteio_BWOrgHeat_66_FD_152930 | JGI IMG/M metagenome (GOLD analysis project Ga0206921, IMG submission 152930) | Enriched cells from forest soil in Barre Woods Harvard Forest LTER site, Petersham, Massachusetts, United States -... | ecosystem: Environmental > Terrestrial > Soil > Temperate forest >...
ATTATGTTTGGCTTCGGAATGACAACCCTGACAGCGTTGGGCATAGGCTGTCCAGTCGGCATGATCGTCGACGTGGGGATTGTGGCAGGTGGAACAATCCATCTCGCTCATCTGAAAACATTTGCTGGAGGCGAGCAGGGCCAACTGGTCGCCATGTACATCGGGTTGGCCGGAGCTTACATGCGCCGACACCACAAAATGAGAAAGTGAATCTCCGGGTCTGAAACCGAATATCGAGCGGAGTTGGATATTGTTGCTGCCCGCATGACATACTGCGCACAGATCGATCTTCTGGCGACGGGTCAGGGATCGATAAGACGCGATATACCTTCCCGTTTTTTCACCGGGGAATTCTTTTTGATACGCAACATGGTTGGCGGCCGGCCCATGGCATCTTTCACAATCTATATTGACGATGAGGGATGTCTTGTCGAGCGCATTGACATTTTGCCGGTCGGAAGGGGTGATAAATGAAGTATGACATTCGAAACACCGCGCAAGCACGGGCCGGTCGAAGAATGGCATTCCTCCGGGGTAGCCGGGACTGCTGGTCCAGCGGTGCAGGTCCGTAAAATACGAGATGGGCAGCTGGTAGAGCTGATCTTTTTTCCAATAGAGATAGGCCTGTCCTTTCGCGTAGCCGAATACGATATCGAAACGCTGTGCCCGGGCTTCGCGGCCATTGACATATAGCACCTGGTAGGGGATGCCCGTTCGTTCTTCCATGACCACCCTGACCGTATCATTGACGATGAAGGTGTTGGAGTCTTTTGCAAAGCTGCCGGCGATCGTATTCGGAGCCGCCAGGGCCGCAGAATGGTAATGTGGAGTGTGTCCGTATGAATCGACGATCGTGCGGTGGCATTGCATGCAGGCGGCTTCACCGGCATACGCCCTGCCCCTGGGATCGCGGGCGCCGGATTCCAGGCATCGAGAAAAGATCAGGATGCCGGTGGCGATCATTGCGATCAACCCGAACATTTTTCCAGGCATGCTTAACGGCCGCATAGTATTTTTCTCCCTATTCCCTTGTTATTGAAGACTTCAACATAGGACACACCTTTGCCGACAGTGAGGAACCTGCCCGATTGCGACAAAAACGACGATCCTTCATAGGCTTCGCTTATTTGGATCCGGCCGTCTGTGAAATGCAGAACGGCGCGGTTGTCATCCGGGTTCAATTTTACCAGTAAGGGTTGTTTTTTCAGCTGATACAATTTCAGCGGTCCCCGGTTCTGGCTTGCCGCCACCAGGTATCTGCCCGAGCTGCCCTGCAATTTGACCAGGGCTTTGCCATTGCCGGGAATGTAAATGCCGCTGCTGCTAATGGGCAGCGCTTTAAAATGGCCCTCGCCGTCGCCTCTCAGGAGCAATCCGTTCATCGCGTCGTATCTGCCCGTCCCCACTTCGGTGCCATAGTCATTGCCGTTGATCAGCACATCGAGATTGCCATCACCATCGAAATCGTCGACCACCATTCCATTGATGACCGAGACCTGCGCTTCCAGGGGCAGGGGGATCATGGTGAACCGTCCGCCGCCGTCATTGCGCAGATAGCAGGTGCGCATCTCGTTCGCCGACAGCCGGATGGCGTTTTTCCGTTGTTCGGGCGTCAAAATATCATCCATAGTCGCCAGAGCAAACGGTTTATAGGTCGGATATTTTTTCTTGATGGAGGGCATTTGCCGGGCAATGTCATCGCGGCCCATCGCTGGGAATTCTTTCTTTTCTCCTTTTACATCAGGCAGGTAGATAGAGGGTATAGCGATATAGGTGCCACTGTTGCCGAAGTCTCCGGCCGTGACGGAAACCGGGTACCGGTCGCTGGCCTTATACAGCGAGTTTAGCCCGAGATTGCCTACAATGTAGTCCGTTCGTCCCGTGTGTCTGAAATCACCGGCCGCTATTGAATTCCACCAGCCGGTCTTATCGCCGATGCCTGTTACTCCGGTGACGTTGGTGAATTTGCCATGGTCGTTCCTGAAAAACGTGACGGGCATCCATTCTCCCACTACGATCAGGTCGGTTTGACCGTCGCCGTCGAAATCTGTGAACAACGCGTCGCAGATCATGCCGATGTCTTTTAGACCCGGGGCCACTTCATCGGTGACATCGGTGAATTTGACCAGGCCGTCGTGCGAATCGTTGCGGAGGATAAAGCTGCTGACGGGTTTCGGGTATTGTCCGGGTTGTACCCGGCCGGAAACGAAGAGATCCGTTTTCCCGTCGCCTGTAAAATCGAATCCTCTTACGCAGAGCTTGCTGGTACGGTTCGCCGGCAAGGCGGCCGGGTCGGCGGTAAACATGCCATGGCCGTCATTGATATAGAGCATATCCTGGTACCCCGTGGTATCCGAGGCGGCCTTGTAGCCTCCGCGGGCCATATAGATATCGGCTTTCCCGTCGCCATTGGCGTCGAAGATAAGAATGCCTTCGTCTTTGTAATAAGATGGCACGGGTGGGGCGCCCGGCATGAGGTCGCGCTGAATGAATTTTCCATCAGGCTGTTGCAGGAGCAGCGTCGCCTGATTGGTTTGGTTGCCACCTATGACCAGGTCGTCGAGACCGTTGCCATCGAGGTCGCCGACGGCCAATGCGGGACAGTATTCCGAGAACTTATGGGGCAACAGCGCCTGGATGGTGAAATCGATCCGGTCGAGGTCTTTATGGATATAGCCTACGCCCGCAGCGGAGGTGATTTCCCTGAACAGGGCAGGTTGGTCGAACACCGGATGGGTAAGGCTATCCTCCTCCTTTGCGTCGTTGATGTTGACCGTGAGAACCGAGTCCGTCGGGACGTTAGTGATCGTTTGGTGTTTGCCGGTGTTCCATTTGATGATGACCGAATCGATCAGTTGTATCGTACCCAGCCCGAAATGAGCGGAGCAGGGCAGTGTGGACAGATAGCCCCTGTAGGGATTATTATCGTAGGTCTGGAGTTTTCCATGATCATAATAAATGGTGGCGATGGCCCCAATGCCATTGATATTTTGATTGCCGCCTTTAAACTTTATATTCAGAAAATGTCCGGGTGTTTTGCCGGTCCGGGTGGTATTGCGGTAGATCAGCGCCTCGTCATTGATATTGTTGATGACGAGGTCAAGTGCGCCGTCATTGTTGAGATCAGCGAAAGCCGCTCCATTGGAGAAGGTGGGGAGCTCGAGCCCCCAGGCTTTCGTATCGTCATCGAAGGTCAGATCGCCCTTGTTGCGGTAGCCATAGTTGTGTAGCTTGATCTGGGGGATCAGGTCGAGGAGGGATTGCTTATTGACCAGGCCGGTAGCTTTCTGGCGATAGGCATTGAAATCATGGTCGGAAACGTCCCGGGGGAAGCCGTTGGTGACGACGAGATCGCGCCAGCCGTCGTTGTCGAAATCGGCTACCAGCGGTGTCCAGCTCCAGTCCGTTTGAGCGATGCCGCTGAGGAAACCGATCTCACTGAATGCCGGGATCCCAATCGAATCCTGCTGCAAGACCCTCGGTCCCTGGTTGATCTGCAGGGTATTCCTCACATATTGGTATTGATATCCGTACAGATCGAAATTTTGGTAGGTAAAGGTATTGTTGGCGCCCATCATCATTTTCTTCCGATAGTTGTCTTCAGGGTTCATATCCAGTTCGACGACATCGGGCAACCCGTCGTTATTGATGTCGGTGACGTCCTGCCCCATGGAATTGAAAGAGGTGTGTTTGAAATATTCTTTGGCACGATTCGTAAACGTGCCGTCATGGTTATTGATATAGAGAATATTGTTCGACAGAAAATCATCCGAAACATAGATATCCTTCCAGCCGTCGTTGTTGATGTCGCAGATGGTGGCTGAATGACCGAATCCTTCGAAGATCATGCCCGCCTGTTTCGAGACGTCGTGGAATACGGGATGTTTAAGAACGGAATCCCAATCGTTGCGGTATAGTCTTCCGATGCTGGGAGGGGCCCCGCTGCTGTTGCGGTGTACGAAATCGGAGGGATTGTTACCGTTGGAAGCTTCGTTGACGGTGAGGTACATATCGAGGTCGCCGTCATTATCATAGTCGAAGAAGCTGGCCATGGTTGATTGGACATGGATATCGAGACCATATTCTGCCGCCATATCTTTAAAATGAGGGATGCCGTCTTTATCGACGCCTTGATTGACATAGAGGACATTCCGGCGCCGCAGCGAATCTTTATAGATGGTATTGCAGATGTAGATATCTGGCAGGCCGTCGTTGTTGATATCGACGACCGAGACGCCGCGGGCCCATCTGCCGAGCCCATCGACCCCTGCCTTTTCGGTGATGTCCTCGAATTCGAAATTGCCCTTGTTGAGATAGAGTTTGCAAGGGACCATATTGCCCGTGAGGAAGATGTCCTGCAGACCATCTTTATTGAAATCTCCGATACCGACGCCGCCGCCGTTGTAGATATTGACGACGTCCAGTGGATTGATGGAATCGTTCTCCGTGATCCTGTTGTTGAAGGTGATGTGGGAATGGGAGGAGGGAATATTTTCAAACAGGGTATTCCGATGGTTGCAGGCAAACAGCCAGAGCACCTGTACGGCGAAAAAGATGGATCTAAAATGTTTCATTTTTATAATGCAAAAGGCTCTCTCGTGGAGAAAGCCCTTTGCATTGGGTATCGTTTTGGGTTTAGTAACTCGGATTTTGTTGCAGATTTGGGTTCAAGGCGATGGCGCTGATGGGGATGGGCAAAATATCCTTGTTTGCCGGCAGAGAAGTCTGCCATACACCATGTTGTTTGCCGTCGGCCGTCGGACCATATGGATAAGCGATCTGGTTGGTGTTGCTCGTAGTACCGTAGGCGTTCTGAATGAAGGTGGCGTCAATCCCGGCGCCTGCTCTGCGCAGGTCGTACATCAGCGAATATTCGGCCGTTAGTTCGTGACGGTATTCGCTGAGGACCATTTGGAGGGGATCGGTGATCGGCTGGGTGGCTTTTCCATCCCAGGTAAGACCATCCTGCATCACGGCCGGAGCCTTGCCGGGACCGCCCCAGGCACGGTCTCTGACGGTCTTCAGATCGGCCATCGCGCCGGCGAGATCGTTGGTGTGCACCTTACACTCGGCCCTGTCCAGGAGGATCTCCGCGTAGCGAAGCAGGATCTGGTTTTGTCCTCCAAAGATAGCGGAGGTGCCGTTGGCGCCGGTGAGGGTCGGGTCACGCCATTTTTTACAGTTGTAATAGCCGGAGCGGGGCGTGCCGTCCGTACCATACCATGGGTAATAAATGGTACCACAAGAATTAATGATCGAATTGGTGTTGGTGGCTGTGTAGACATTGTTAGCACCCGTGGTGTACAGCTTACGTGCGGTTATGATTCCCGAGTCGGTGGAGGCGGTCCCGGTCGGGTACGTAGTGTTTGCCGTTGCGAAATTTGACTGTACGACGGCATAGCCCTTGATACCCCCCCATTTGGCGATGATATCCGGGCTTACAAGGGTATCTCCGGGGCCGCATATCGTAGCAGGCCGGCGAAGGTCGCCTGCCTGGTAGGAATACCAAAGACCAGGATTGCCATAATCATAACCGAAACCACTGATCTCCTGTGGCCAGCTGAAGTCGTCGATCCAGCCTTCTTCGCCGCCGTCGTTCCAGCCGCCGTCCCAGCTTTGCGAACCATATACGTTGAACTGGACTTCGAAGAGGGACTCATTGTTGTTCTGGTTGCTGTATTCACCGACCTCCACGAAGCTGGGTATCAGCGCATAGTTGGTCGTCAGTTCGGGGTTATTGAACGCGATCAGCGCCGAATCATAATGTTTCAGCCACATTTGGGCGGCGCCTTCAAAACCATAGGCCGCGCCCGTCGTTGCTCTGCCGATGTCAGTGGAAGCCAGCTGTGTTTTAGAGACCAACAGGTGTTCGGCCAGGTGCATATCCTTGACCACCTGCATAAAGACGGAATCCTGCGAAGATCTCGGCGTCAGACCGTTGGTCTCGGCCTTTAATTCAAGCGGTACGCCGCCGAAAGTGCCGGCCAGATAGTAATAAGTCATGCCGCGTAAGAAATAGGCTTCGCCTTCCAGCCGGTTCGCCAGGTTCTGGTCGGTCAAAACGCCGTTGGTCCTGGTTTGGGCGATTACCTCGAGTGCGGCGTTCGCCCTGCCGATGCCGACATAGGCATTGTTCCAGAATGTAGGCAGCGCGTAGAAATCCGCGCCGATACCATAATAATTCCAGACGATATCGGCCCCATTGTTAAACCAGTCATGGGAAAGGAAGTTGGCATAATACCATATCGACTTTTTCAGGAGATCGCTGCTTTGATACGTGTCATAGATGGAGTTAACCATAGCGATCACCTGCTGAGGCTTCGTAAACGTAGCATTGGCGTCGGCCGCAAACGTATCGGTCTGCTGCAAAAAGCTCTTTTTACAAGCCAGCGGGCTAAACGCTACGCCGATGACGACGGCAACACTCAGCATCTTCGTATATAATTTCATAATTCGGAGTTGTATTATTTGAATTGAACGTTTAGGCCGACCGTGAAAAACCGGGAAGAGGGATAAGTACCGTTATCTAGTCCGTTCTGCGTCGCGTTGCCACCTTGTATCCCGATCTCGGGGTCTAGCCCCTTGTAACCGGTGACGGTGAACAGGTTTTGCGTCGAGACATAGATCCTGAGCTTGGCCAGTTGTGCCCTGTCGACGATACGCTGCGGAATCGTGTAGCCTACCGTCAGGTTTTTCACTTTCAGGAAACTGCCATCTTCGATATAAGCGCTCGAGGCTACATTGCTCCCGATCGCAGCGTCATTGGACGTGATCCGCGCGTAGGTGTTCGATGGATTTTTGGGAGTCCAGGCATTCTGGAGGTATTGCTCGCTGATATTCTCTACTCCTACAAAGCTGCGATTTCCGAAGCTTTCGAGATTGTTTTCGGCATAATTGAAGATCTTGTTCCCATACACGCCATAGAAATAAACGTTGAAATCCCAATTCTGGTAAGTAGCATCGAGGTTCAGACCGCCGAAGAATTTGGGGATCGGGCTACCCAGGCTGACCTGGTCTTTGGCATTGACGGTACCGTTGCCATCGACATCGGCGAAATAGCGGTCCCCGGGTTGAGTGACGGTCTGTTGGTAGGCGGTGAAACCTTTTGCAACGGCATTCTGATTCAACGCGTCGATCTGGCCCTGTGACTGGAAGATACCCAGGGATCTATACCCGTAGAATTCGCCTACCGGCTTACCGACCTTGGAGTCGCTGAATTGACTCCAGCCGACCATTGCCGGGAGCGCCGTTGTCGGGTTTCCGAAGTTGAAGATATCGGTAGTCCCCGACGTGATAGACGTGAGCTCATTGCTAACGGCAGACCAGGTGAGGTTGGCGCTCCAGGAAAAGTCCCTGTTTACCGAGTGGTTGAATCCAATGGCGATTTCCACGCCTTTATTTACCATACTACCGACGTTTTGCGTCAGAAAGTTATAACCGGATTGGGCCGGTGCCGGTATCGTCAGCAGGAAGTCCTTGGATTTCCTGTCAAACCAATCCGCCGTCAGTCTAAGATTCCCGTTCAGGAAAGCGAGATCCATACCGATGTCGGTCTGATAATCCGTTTCCCATTTCAGGTTGGGGTTGGCCGGTTGGGTGGAATAGATACCGGGGTTGTATGTTTTCGGTACGCCGAAGGTATAGCCGTAGTTAGGTGCCGTATTTGGTCCTGTGCCGGCGGCATATAGCGCAAGGAACTGGAAGGGAGCGATGGTTTGGGAGTTACCTACCTCGCCGTAGCTGCCCCGGAAGTTCAGATCAGAGAGCCAGTTGACGTCCCGGAGGAAGGATTCATTCTTTGCATGCCATTTGACGGCGCCGGAGGGGAACGTACCGTATTGGTGGCCGACATCGAATTTTGAGGAGCCGTCCCTTCTCAGGGTGGCCGTCAGGAAATACCGTTCGTCGTAATTGTAATTGATCCTGCCGAATTCAGAGGCGAGGGAGGTGATCGTCTGGCCATTCTGTCCTGTAGTGAAGGTAACAGCAGTGCTTTGAGACAGGTCCATGACCGTATTGTTCGGCGGGATGCCGCTTCCGGCCATCGAATTGTATTGATTCTTCTGCGCGGTAACACCGGCCACAAGGTTGAGGGTGTGTCTGCCAAAGACCTTGTCGTAAGAAAGGGTGTTCTCCCATAGCCAGTCAAAACTGCTGTTGATGCTTTGACTGTAGGTGGCGTTTTGCGTCGCGCCCGCCAGCGCCCCATACTGGTTGACCAGCCGATCGTCCTCCGGTGCGAAATAGTACCCGTTATAACCGTTGTAGGTAATACCCGCATTGGTCTTGAACTTCAGCCCTTCGAGCAGGGTCAGCTCGAGGTACGAACTGATCAGGAAAAAATTGTTCAGGTTCTGATAACGGTTGTTCTCGATGCTGAAGAGTGGGTTGGAATATTTGGCCACGTAGACATACACGGGATTGAAGAAGCCGTAGTTGCCATGGGAGTCCTTTATCTGGTTGGTAAGTTTGTTACCGCTGTCGAGTGTAGGCGGCAATTCGCTAAGGGAGAGCAGGTTGTTGCTTCCGTTGGATCCGAAGGGTACGTTGAAATTCTGATGCGAATATTTGATGCTCGTGGACCATTTCACCCATTTTTCAGGCGTGTAATCCAGAGCGCCCGCGAAGGTGATACGCTGAAAATAGGCGCCTTGAACGATACCTTTCTGGTTGTAGAAGCCGGCGGAGGCGGAAGCCTGAACCTTGTCGTTGCCACCCCGGACCCCGAGGTTATAGTTTTGTGTCAGACCGGGCCGGTAAAGCGTGTTTTGCCAGTCGACACTGTGAAGGGTGGCCGGGTTAGCCCAGGCGGAAAAGGACTGGAAATTGCCGTTGGAAGCAGCGGCGACCTGGTTGGCCAGTGTTCCGAACTGTTCGGCATTCAACACCTTATATTCTTTGGGTTTGCCCTGGAAGGCCTCGTACATATCGAAGGTGACCTGTGCGCCATTCCGCTTGCCTCTTTTGGTCGTGATGATCACGACGCCGTTGGCGGCGCGCATCCCATAGATGGCGGTGGCGGAGGCGTCCTTGAGGATGTCGATCGTGGCGATATCATTGGGATTGATGTTGTTGATTCCGCCGGTTTCGAGGGGATAGCCGTCGACCACATACAAAGGAACGTTACCGTTGTTGGCGAGGCTGCCCGTGCCACGGATCAGGACGTTGATATTGCCGCCGGGAGAAGCGTCATTCTGGGTGATCTGAACGCCTGCTGCGCGACCCTGCATGGCCTGTTCGAGCGTGGGGACGGGTATCTTTTCGATCTGGTCGGCGCTGACGCTGCTGATCGCGCCTGTCAGATCCTTGCGTTTTTGCGTACCATATCCGATGACCACCACCTGTTGAATAGTTTGATTTTCGGAGGCCAGACGAACGTTGATAGTGGACTCGGTCCCGATATGGATCTCCTGGGGAGTGAAACCGATATAGCTAACGACCAACGTAGCATTAGCAGGTACGGAGAGGGTAAATGACCCGTCAGGTCCGGTCACTGTCCCGATCTTTTTACCCTTAATGGCCACGGTCGCGCCAGCGATTGCGCTGTCATTCTCGTTTACAACGACTCTGCCTGTGACCTGCCGGGTCTGACCGAACACAGCGCCGGTAAAGCAGATCAGCGACAGGATGACTACGAGTCTCCTGTAAGCATTTGCGTAAAGCAGCGAGTTTTTCATCATTTTTTTTGTTTAAGGTTACTAATTGACGCGACCAGCGTTGCTAAAATTTGCTATAAGACTAAAAGGATGAACATGCGGAGAAATGAAATCGGGTGCATGTACTGAGATAGGTAGATCGTAGCGAGAGAGAAATCTGCAATTTATCATAAGCAATCGAATTGAGCATTTGGCATGCATTCAAGCCACCCTGTGATGCACTACTGCAAAGCTACGCTTAAGCAAACCAAAGAACCCTATTTTACCTCATCTATTCCTGATCAATATTTATCAAAATCTTTTCAAATTTTATCAATTCACGAAGATGAACGAGCAGACAGCCGACTTTTTGGGCTAATTTGTATGATCGAATGATCTGCAAGAAAGAGATATCGCTGCTATTGTTTTTCGTTATAGCTTTTTTTAGCAGGACGGATGGACAACCTTATTATTTCAATCATTTCCAGGTCGAGAACGGGTTATCGAATAATTCCATCGAATGCAGCATACAAGACAATGACGGCTTTCTTTGGTTTGGAACGATCAATGGCCTCAACCGATTTGACGGATACACCTTCCGGACTTTCTATCATGACCCGGGCGATACGAGCAGCATCGGCAGCAATTTCATCCGTTGTCTGTACAACGACCGGCAAGGTACTGTTTGGGTTGGGACCAACAAAGGGGTCTACACCTTCAACAAGACCGGAGAAAAGTTCAACCTCGTTCGCAACCTGCCGAAAGGGAACTCCACGCAGATCCTTTGCGATGGCCGGGGCCGGTTCTGGTTCATCATCGATCAGTTCGTTTATAGCCTGGACCCGTCGGGCGGAAAAGTGAGTTCCTATCCGATGGAAGGGCAGTCGCCGGTGGCGACATCGATTGCGGTTACGCCGGACAATGCCTTATGGGTTT
>Ga0206921_10331_pt1 | contig 10554 bp, 9 predicted proteins | sample Alteio_BWOrgHeat_66_FD_152930 | JGI IMG/M metagenome (GOLD analysis project Ga0206921, IMG submission 152930) | Enriched cells from forest soil in Barre Woods Harvard Forest LTER site, Petersham, Massachusetts, United States -... | ecosystem: Environmental > Terrestrial > Soil > Temperate forest >...
CCTTATCTCATTTTTACAGCGATGTCACCAAAATTTTGAAAGAAGCCAGGCTGAAGGTATACACATCGATTAATACGGAGATGGTCATGGCTTATTGGCTAATTGGAAAACGAATAGTGGAGGAGGAGCAAGCGGGCGAAAAACGTGCAGAATATGGTACTTTTTTGGTCAATCAGCTTTCAGGGAGGCTTTCGAAAGAATTCGGGAAGGGGTTCTCGGTGGCAAATGTCTGGAATTTCCGACAATTCTATCTTACTTTCCCTGAGAATGAAATTCCCTACGCACTGCGTAGAGAATTAAGCTGGACACATTATCGCAGCATCATGAGGGTGGAAAATCGGGAGGCAAGGCTGTATTATATTACAGAAGCAGCCAGTCAGAACTGGAGTACCCGGCAATTGGATAGGAATATCAATACATTTTACTACGAGCGATTGCTTTCGACCCGAAATCCGAAGCAAATGATCCGGCAAGGACGACACCCCGAAATGGCATCTCCAAAGGAAATCATAAAGGACCCCTACGTTCTGGAATTTCTGGACATTCCGCGTCCCAGGGATTTTTCGGAAAATGACCTTGAAAAGGCGATTATCTCGAAACTTCAGGAATTCCTATTGGAGTTGGGCAAAGGGTTTTCTTTCGTTGGGCGGCAATATCATATGAAGACGGATACCCGGAGTTATTTCATCGACCTGGTTTTTTACAATTTCATGCTAAAATGTTTCGTGCTCGTCGATCTGAAATTGGGGGAACTGACGCATCAGGATATTGGACAGATGGACATGTATGTCCGCATGTTCGAGGATTTGCATACGACAGAAGGCGACAATGCCACCATTGGCATTATCCTTTGCGCGGAAAAGGATCAGGCGCTGGCGAAATACAGCATATTGGAAGAGAGCAAGCACATTTTCGCGTCAAAATACAAACTGATCCTTCCCACACCGGAAGAATTAAAGGCCGAATTGGAGAGAGAGATCCAATTGCTTGCAGCAGCTGACAAGATGAATACCTGATCCGGACGCCTTATTTCACAGCCACCAGATCGATCTCCACCAGCGCGTCCTTAGGCAAACGGCTCACCTGGACGGTGGTCCGCGCCGGCTCGGGCGGCGGGAAATAGTTGGCATAGATCTCGTTCATCGCTGTAAAATCGTTCATATCCTGCAGGTATACGTTGACCTTGACGACGTTCGCGAATCCATAGCCGGCGGCGTCCAGCACGGCCTTGATGTTGTCGAGGGCCTGGACGGTCTGGCCTTTGATGCCGCCGCCGACCAGCTGGCCGTCCTGCATACCGATGCTGCCGGAGACGTATAAAGTGACACCCTGGCTCTTGATGCCCTGGGAGAAAGGTCCGATGGGGGCGGGGCTTTTTTTGGTAAAAACTGCTTCTTTCATTCGAATGGATGTTTCCTGAAAGTACTGAAAATTAAGCGAGGGCAGGCAGCCTGGCATAATTTTTTAAGCCGGTAGGCCGGAGACCCTCCAAAAGGAGGGTAGGCTTAAGATATGCGATCCTTGCTCATCCTGACGGATTTTTCAGACACCGCCTACCGGGCCGCGGAATACGCCTGTACATTGGCCCGGACCCTTCAACCGCGACGGATTATCCTGTATCATGCGTACCAGACATCGGTGGCGACGACCGATCTGCCTGTTTCTTCGGTGGCGATCAACAGAACGGTTCACCTGGAGGCCATGGAGGCATTGGCGACGTGGAGCGATCGGCTCCGACTTCGCCATCCGGAGACTATCGAATTGGTGGCCGTGGATACTTTTATTCCGGACACGATCAACGAACTTTGCCGCGAACAGGAAGTGGACCTGATCTGTATGGGCGCTTCCGGCAAAAGCGGGCTCGATCGCCTGATCATGGGAAGCACTGCCGCCCGGATGTTGACGATCAGTAAATTTCCGGTGATGGTCGTTCCGGCACACGCTCCTGTGGGGAAGGCGGTACAGACCATTGTGTTCACCACCGATCTCAAGGAAGTAAAGACCATTTCCACCGAACGGCTCTACGCGATGCTGGATTCCCTGAATGCCGATATCTGCGTGCTGAATGTCGTCACCCACGCGGGCGAAGGAAAAGAATCCGCGCTGACCAGGGAGGCTATAGGTCATCTCCGCCAGTTGTTGGACAGGTATCACCCCTCCTATCATTACCTGACAAGCAATGATATCGTGGAGACCGTAGTGAGTTTTGCAGGCGAGCTGGGGGCATCGCTCATCATCGCCGTGCCGAGAGAGCATGGGTTTTTTTCGACCTTTTTTCACCGCGGCGTATCGGAAAAATTGGTGTATAATTCCCCGGTTCCCCTGTTGTTTTTTCCGTGAGAATAGTTTAACTTTATTTCGTTCACGCGCTGAGGCTGGGTTACCAGCTCCGGCCCCGTAAGGCCGGCATGGCAGCCTGCTTCAATGATATGCCGCTCCAGCTAATCCTGGGGCGGCTTTTGTTTTCAGTAAACCGGCGCCCGGCAAGCCGATCCCCCGGCGCACCGGGTGCGGCTGGCAGCCGTGTAAGATCAACCCTACAATTATGCATACTATCAGGATCAAACGGATATATGAGCCCGCATCCGAATCGGACGGTTACCGCGTACTGGTCAGGAGTATTTGGCAGACAGCTAGGTCATTCACCCGTGTACCTCTTAAGAAAAGCTCTCGCCGCAGTAACTTCTCCTCTGCTCGACCCTGCCGCAGCGATCGAAACCAACTGCCGATAATAGCCGGCCGCCTTCGCTTGATCTCTCGCCTTTTCACAACAGACCCCGGCGCCGTACAGGCTATTAAAACGGTTGGGGCATTTTTGCAATACCGATTCATATGCCTCCAGCGCCGCCGCATCCTGATGCACTTCCAATAACAGGTCCGCATATAACTCCCTTGCCGGCAAAACTTCCCCGGGCGTGACCGGGTGCTTCGATGTACTGTCCTCCATATCGGCCGCTTTCTTCATTAGTCGTAGCGCTTCGCTTTGCTCTCCCTTCCTGCTGGCGATCCAGGCTTCACCGGCGGTGATTTGTATGGCTACCTGTTTGGATTTGTAGGCATCATGCTGTTGTCTCAACGTATCATATAAAACATTCAGCCTGGATAGCTCGGTTTGCGCGGTAGGCATACCCCCGGAATGCGTCGAGCCCAATAGTCTTCCGAAATGTACAATCGCCTCCTGCCAGGGAAACCTCTCCCAGGGAAACGATGCCGGTTGCAGGGACAGACCCGCGGCTTGCTCCCAGTCTTTATTTTCCAACGCGGCACGGCAGGGGGATGCCGCGAAGGTATAGGCGACCTTAAAGTTCGTGGGGTATACCTCGCCGATCGTGGCGATATATTTCAACTCCTCTCTGGCCGCCTTGTTGTCCCCCTTTTGCAGGTAGGCATATACCAGGTAGTCCAGGCCATGCAACTCTTCGTCCCAATGACCCTTTAGTCCGGCCGCCTGTGCATAACACCTGGCGGCATCCACCGACCTCGTATTGGATTGGATACAGTCATCCCAAAGCCCCAGCCTGGTAAAAATATGAGAAGGCATATGCAGGGCATGCGCGGATGAAGGCGCCACCCGGGCATACCTTCTTGCGGCCGGCAATGCGAGTTCGGCGATACCGGGAAAGTCGTAGGTATGGATAAGGTAATGAATGATACCCGGGTGGTTCGGTGAGGCTACGTATAGCCTGTTCAACAGCTCACCTGCCTTTCTTTGATTGGTATAAGACTTGTCGCCCGGATCGGCGGCGGCATCCAGCGCCAATGCATAGAATATCGCGGCTTCGGGGTCATCGGGAGACCGGGCATGCAGCCCCTCCATGGCTTTTTCAAAATGCACGGCTCGCGTATGCGGATCGGTCACCTTCCAGTCCTGGTAATAGGCGGCAACGGCGTCGATATAGGCGGACGCTCGTTCGGATCGTTGTCGGATGGATTTGGCTATCGCGATCGCCGCGGCACCCTTTTTCAGTTCCGCCTCCCCAGGAGGCTCCCACATCGGATGAAAATTGCACATGGCTATTCCCCAGTAAGCCATCGCGCATTCCGGCGATTCATAGATGATTTTTGCAAACACCTTCTCCGACTCGTCATATTCGAACGAATGCAATAGCTCTACGGCCATATTGAAATCCTGCCTGACCTGCCTGCTGCCGGCAATGTCAAAATCCACGGTCCCGAATTCGGCGTCGGGTGGTCCGCACACGATGACCTGGCCTTTTTTCAAGTGCAATTCGTCGATCACCGCCCTGGACGGGTCTGAAGTACCGTCGCCGCAGGAATATAGCGCCACGGCCGGCAACAACACGAGTATTCGGCCTTTGATCGATTTCATTTTGTTTGCTTGGAACCCGTAGTCAAATTATGAATTAAACGTGATCCAAAGAAAGTTTTAAAAATATTTTTTTGCAGGATCGGGTATTTGTCGATACATTTGTCTACTAAATTAGTAGACTAATAAATGATCACCGAAGAAGCCTCACAATAATTCGTCACAACATGGGAAAGCTTTTATTTATTCTTTTGCTGATTGGCCCCGGTGCGGGGGCGTCGCTGGCCCAGACCGCCTCTGAATACGAGGCCGAGCTCGCGCAGGGTAACGCGACGCCGGCAACCGGAAATGCCGCATTCTCCGCGCTGGGCTATTGGCGCGGCCTGTTCCTGCTAAGACCCGGCGTCGAAGTGCCGTTCACCTTCGAGATCAGGAACGACGGGGACAACGTGCCGGAATTGTTCTTTCACAATGGCGGCGAATCGTTCGAAGGCGGACGCGTGAGACAAACAGGTGATTCTCTCTTCGTCTCTCTCGACCAGTTCGACAACGAGCTGGCATTCCGGATACAGGATGGGGCGCTGTCGGGCATACTCCGCCGGCAAAATAAGACGGGTCAGCCCCTGCCGGTCACCGCCTCACGAAGCATAACCTACCGGTTCAAAGAGACCGGGGTGCCGCCTGCAAAGGACATATCCGGGACGTACGCCATCACCTTTACCTCCACTGATGGGAAGGAGGAACGCTCGGTCGGCATTTTTCAGCAGCATGGCGCCAGGCTAACGGCTACCTTCCTGCATGTCACCGGCGATTCGCGTTACCTCGAAGGCGTCGTCGAAGGCGATAGCTTCCGGCTGTCTTCTTTCATCGGTTCCGGTCCATCTTATTATACCGGCAGCTTTACAGCCGAAGGCAGGCTTAGCGGCCAGAACATCGGCGCCCGGGGCGCACAAAACTTCACCGGCGTCCCCGATGCAAACGCGGCCTTGCCCGACCCCTATAAGCTCACTTATCTGAAGGAAGGATATTCCTCGTTCGACTTCTCTTTCCCGGACGTCAACGGCAACAAGGTCTCCCTGCACGACGCAAAATACCGTGACAAGGTCGTCATCGTTGCCATCGGCGGCACCTGGTGTCCCAACTGCATCGATGAGACGGCCTTTCTCGCCCCCTGGTATATCGCCAACCGCAGCCGCGGCATCGAGGTCGTTTCGATCCAATACGAACGGCAGACCGACAGCGCCTTCGTCCGGAAGACGCTAACCCGGATGTGTAACCGTTATGATATCCGGTATGACCAGCTCGCGGGCGGCATCGCCGATAAACAGGCGGTGGCGGCCTCTCTGCCCTCGCTCAACACTTTCCTGGCCTTCCCCACGACCATCTTCATCGACCGGAAGGGCAGGGTGGCGAAGATCCACACTGGCTTCAATGGACCCGCCACCGGGAAATATTATCAGGATTTCATCAGGGAGTTCAATGAAGAGATCGATTCGCTCCTAAAATAGAACGGCGACATAAGCGTGATACAAAAGGAGTAGATTATCTCACTTTTACAAACGGGTAGTGACCCTTTATCTCGCGATTGAGGAAGGTCCCTTTTGATTGATGCGCTTTCATGGCCTGGTAAACTTCGGGCGGCACGCCCTCATATTCATAGATGGCTCCGGAAAGATAGGTGATCCGCAGCCTTTGGCGGTTGGAATCGTAGTGATATGACCGGATAACACTGGAGGGCATACAATGGAAAGGGTCGGACCGCCTGGCGGTCCGACCTCGGTGATTTATATGATGCAGGCGTCTTATTCGGCGCCGGCTTCGTTGTTGATACTGCTTTCGGCCAGCTGGGTAAGTGTCTGATCCGTATCCTTTTCTTCCTGCAGCGTGGTTTCAAGGATCTTCGCAACGTCTTCGTGGCCGAGCGTACGGGCAATCTGCGCAAGGCCGCCATAGGTGGCGATCTCATAGTGTTCCGCCTTCTGCCCTGCGAGGATCAGGGCAACATCCCGGGTTGCAGTGCCGTCTTCGGTCTCTTCGATGATGCCAGCGCCTTCTTCAGTGATACCTTCCATGGCGTCGCACTTCTTTGCCTGGGGTTTGTGTCCCAGTATTTCAAAGACTTGTTCAAGACGGGCGACGTGCTCTTTGGTTTGACCGAGATGTTCCGTAAAGGCGTTCTTTAGTTCTTCACTGGTGGCGGCCTTTGCCATTTTTGGCAGGGTCTGGACCAGTTTCTTTTCGGCCCAGTAAATATCCTTCACTTCATCATGGAAAAATTCTTCGAGTTTGGAGTCCCCGGCCCGGCTGCCGGCGGGTGTCTTCGAGCGGCCGTTGGCCTTGTGGGTTTTGGACGCTGAAGAGGCGTGACCTGGCGCGCCGTCGGTGTTCTTATGGGTGTTTGTTGACATAGTTTATTTTTTACTGCATACAGGAGAAAAGCATGCCAGGGATTAGGGGTTGATTTTCCGGCGCATTGGTCATGGGGGATGGGAATTTTGATGGAAAGTTGTAGAAAAAAAGGAACAGGCTGCCGAGGGCGGCGGACCAAAATGATCCCCGATGAGAGCCCTCCCATGATATTTTCGGCTTGGTACGGCTTTTACTGCTATCTTATTAAATACGTTTGCCATGCCATGGTATAATGGGAATTACCCGCCTTCAGGAAACAACGGGGAAGTGTCGGAAGAAGACCGGCGACGGTTTATGCAAATGGCGGTGGACCTGTCGGAACAGGCCCTGGATGCGGGGAAGGGTGGGCCATTTGGGGCGATCATTGTGCAGGGTACGCGGATCGTAGGCAGTTCGGGGAATTGTGTTTTCAAGCATACCGATCCGACGGCGCATGCGGAGATCATGGCAATTCGGGATGCTTGTGAGAACCTCGGGTCGGATGATCTCACCGGGTGCGATATCTACAGTTCGGGCGAACCTTGCCCGATGTGTATGGCTGGGATCTATTGGGCAAAGATTGAGGCTGTGTACTATAGCAACACGGAAAAGGATGCGCTGGATTATGGGTTTGTCGATAAGCTGATCCTGGCGGAATTGCGGAAGAAGCCGGAGGAACGGAAGATAAAGAGCACGCGACTGGAAAATCAGCGGGCGCTGGTGGTATTCGAGAAGGCATCGCAGATGGCGAAAAAGGAAAGGGGATGATCATCATTTAATAACAATCTATCACTATGGACAGAATAGATAAAATGACCAGGCGGCAGGCCGTCACTGGTCTCGGAGCCACGATTGCGGCAGTTGCAATCTCCCCTGCTTCGGCAGCGGCGGGTATAAAAAACCATTCAAAGGGTCCCGTAAAACTGGACGACCCTACCACAAAATACCCGAAAGCGCCATACAAATACCAGCCGCAACCCTGGCCGGGATTACAGAGCAAAATGGACCCGGTGCCCGATTGCGGGGAGAATAGTTACAAGGGGTCCGGCCGGTTATACGGAAGAAGGGCCCTGATCACCGGCGGCGATTCCGGGATGGGACGTGCTGCAGCCATCGCCTATGCCCGTGAAGGGGCAGATGTCGCCATCAATTACTACCCAACAGAAGAACCGGATGCAAAAGAGGTCATCGCATTGATCAAAGCCGAAGGCCGCAAGGCGGTGGCTATCCCTGGCGATCTGCGCGACCGTGCATTTTGCAAACAACTGGTTCAAAAAGCAGTGTCCGAACTTGGCGGACTGGATATCATTGTCAGCAATGCGGGACGACAGCAATCGGCGGCTTCCTTGCTGGATGTCACCGACGAAGAATTCGATGCCATCATGAAAACAAATATTTATGCGCCGTTCTGGATCATCAAAGAGGCGCTGCCGCATTTACCGCCGGGCTCCGCCATTATAGGTACGACTTCCGAGCAGGCCTATGATCCCGATCCCTGGCTCTACGCTTACGCACAGACCAAGGCGGCAACGATGAACTATGTTAAATCCCTTGCAAAGCAACTGGGTCCGAAAGGTATACGGGTGAATGGCGTTGCTCCTGGCCCTGTATGGACGGCTTTGCAGATCAGCGGCGGTACAACGCCCGAAAAGCAACAAACATTTGGCAGCTGGACACCGCTCGGACGTGCGGGAATGCCCGCGGAACTGGCCTCGATCTATGTGCAACTGGCCGCAAGCGATGCGAGTTTCGCCACCGGCCAGATCTATGGCTCTTCAGGCGGAGTCGGACAACCATAAACAGTATCAATCACTTATCATGAAAACTTCAAGTCTGTTGTTGGTCCTGATGGCATTAGCCGGATTTAATAGGGGTTACGGGCAAGATAAGAGCAATGATACCACCGCCAGATACTTCATCATACAAGCAAGCATCGGGAATCTTCAGGAGATCGCCATGGGCCGGCTGGCGGAAGCAAACGCCGTAAGCCCCGAAGTCAAGGCCTTCGCCAGGCGGATGGTTGCCGACCATAGCAACATCGAGACACAGCTGATGCAATTGGTTAAATCCAGGGGCTTCCGGATCCCCCCCGAAGCCACCGACCCTCCCGCCGAGAATCTGATGCTGAAAAACACCCCGGCAAAGGACTTTGACCGCGTTTATGTGCATTTGATGGTGCCGGATCACAGACAAATCGTTCAATTGTTCGGGAAGTATGCCTTGACTGGAAAAGATCCCGACGTCAAAGCCTTCGCAGAGCAAACGTTGCCGGCGCTGAAAGAGCACCTGGCGTCTATTGTGGCCATTGACAATAGCATGAAAGACGCGGTCGCGAAGTCTACTAATTTTGTAGGATTATAATATTTGTATACTTTCGTCTTGCAACTTGCTGACCCGGACGTCGGGAATAGCTAAACCCAAAAACCCAAACGAATGGCTACAAGTAAGACTGAAACAGCAGGTACAAGTCAACCCTCCGGCTGGCAGGAATTCTGGTTAAAGGAGGACTGGTGGGCAGTCTGGCTGGGACTGGGCATCGTGGTTCTGGCCTATATCTTTTATCTTGCAGGCTCGGGTATTTCATGGATTGCGGTGGCTCCGGCCAAATGGTCAAGCCCGGCGCAACTTGCGACGCAATTGTCAACGACTGCCATTCGATATGTCGCTTTGCTCGTCGTATTCCTGGTGCTTTTCACTATCGTGGCTTCATTTATCGGGCAAAAGCCAAAGGCATTTATTCCATCATTTATTTTTGTCTTTATACTCTCTGCCATCATCTACATCGTAGGCAGCTGGGATCAGGCAAGCCGCTATAACCTGGAGCCTCCGCTGGTAGCCCTCGTGCTGGGACTGTTTCTTTCGAATGTGATCGGGTTGCCCCGTTGGCTCGATGCGGGTTTCCGGGTCGAATTCTATATTAAGCTGGGTATCGTCCTGCTGGGAGCCACTTTGCCTTTCACATTGATTATCTGGGCCGGACCTGTGGCTATTTTACAAGCTTCCATCGTATCCATAACGACCTTTTTGGTCATCTTCTTCACGGCCCGGAAGCTGGGGCTGGATCACAGGCTCGCGGCAGTGTTGGGGGCGGGTGGCGCTGTCTGTGGCGTCTCTGCCTCGATTGCCGTGGCCGGCGCCGTAAGGGCGAAGAAAGAGCATCCGCCCATCGCCATAAGCCTGGTCATATTTTGGGCCATCGTGTTCATTTTCGCGTTGCCGCTGGTTTCACGAACGCTTCACCTGCCGACGGGAGTAGGCGGTGCCTGGATAGGGACATCGGAATTTGCGGACGCCGCCGGCCTTGCCGCTGCCCAATCTTATGGAGGCCTGGCCGGTAAAGATTTGGGCATTTCCGGAACGGCAGACCAGGCACTTGCATCCTATACGCTGATCAAAGTGATCGGACGGGACATTTGGATCGGTATCTGGGCTTTTGTATTGGCTCTCATTGCCGTCATGTTTTGGGAACGCTCTGAAACCAACTCAAAAGTCCGGGTCGGCCAGATATGGTGGCGCTTTCCCAAATTTGTCATTGGATTTCTCATCGCTTCGGTCCTCACCACATTAATTGTACATGGAAACACGCTGGACGATTACAATAGACTGGTGAAGCCTCATCTCATCGCACCGATTACATCCCTTAGGACCTGGGCGTTCACCTTTAGCTTTTTGAGTATCGGGCTTACGACGCGATTCCGTGAATTGGCCACTGCCGGTGTTAAGCCCGTTATCGCGTTCACTGCCGGCGTCGTTGTAAATGTGATTTTGGGATACATCCTGTCGGTAATTATATTCGGACATTATTGGTCTGTTGTTGCAACGCATTGACGCATGAAAATTTTCGACTCAATCCGGGGAAGTAAGTCCGGGCCGATCTGCCGGGAGTGCGCACATTTCCA
>Ga0206921_10332_pt1 | contig 10524 bp, 7 predicted proteins | sample Alteio_BWOrgHeat_66_FD_152930 | JGI IMG/M metagenome (GOLD analysis project Ga0206921, IMG submission 152930) | Enriched cells from forest soil in Barre Woods Harvard Forest LTER site, Petersham, Massachusetts, United States -... | ecosystem: Environmental > Terrestrial > Soil > Temperate forest >...
GAATTGGTCTTTGGGTGTTACATCAAGGTTGGCATTGCTGTCAAGCAAAGCCACGTTAACCGGCACAACGGAGCTAGCCGTTATATTTTCGGAAACCGCCGGATCGTGGTAATAAAAATCGTAACCCAACGGGTTTTTAACAACTGCCTTCAAAGCCGTGATGTCGGCTTCGCTGATCGTTTTGTTTAAGTGGTTTTGAAATTTGTGGACGCCGGTAAAAAACTTCAGTTCATGCGGATCTTCGGTTTCCCAGATAAAATCCAGCGGGAGGATCAGCGTCATAGGGTTTTTCACCTTCCCTTCTTTGCTTAGCGGCGCCCGGTATAGTTCAAGGTACAAGTACTTATAATACCTGTGCTGTTTCAATAAAACAACTATTTTATCTTCTTCGGTAAGCGCTATGGCGAGGTTGAGATTTCTATACGGACCCAGCGGCAAATCTATAGCGTTGATGAAAAAGGGAAAGCCTTTTTGGTAAAGCGTAACGATGTAGAAGAGGCTGCTTTTAAAGCTTTACTGATAGCGCAGCACCCTTATTTTGAAGAACAACTAACCGACGACCTGCATTATTTTTACCTGCATAAAAAGCGCTTTCTGGACGAGGACTGGTTCCTCAATGTTTTTGACGAATGGCGACGGGAAGGCATTACCATACTTGGTTTTAATGAGCTGGAAGGCAATAAGCTTAATCCCGACAAGGTAAAAATAACGATCAAAGTGTTGAGTGGGTTAAACTGGTTCAATACCGTTGTAAATGCGAAATTCGGGAAAAAGAAAGCTACGCTGAAACAGATCTATCGCGCGGTTAAAAACAAAACCAAATATGTGCAGCTGGATGATGGCACCATGGGTATTTTGCCGGTTGAATGGATCGAAAAGTTTGGCGATTATTTTAATTCGGGCGAGATAGCTGACGCGGACACGCTGCAAATACCAAAAGTTAATTTTTTAACGGTTGAAGAGCTGTTTGACGAAGCAATGCTGGACGAAAAGGTAAAGCAGGAAATTAGTATTTACCATAAAAAGCTGGCCGGGTTTGAATCCATTAAGGCGGTTGACCTGCCTGCTGAATTTAACGGCGTATTGCGCCCGTACCAGCAGCAGGGCCTCAACTGGCTTAATTTTTTAGACGATTTTAATTTTGGCGGATGCCTTGCGGATGATATGGGGCTGGGCAAAACGGTACAGGTGATCTGTTTTATCCTTTCGCAGCGGAAAAAGGTTAAGCAAAATACCAACCTGGTAGTAGTGCCTACTTCGCTTATTTATAACTGGCAGCAGGAAATTGCAAAATTCGCGCCCTCCATCAAAATGAAAACAATTTATGGCGCCGACCGGATAAAGAACAACACTGATTTTGACCATTACGAGGTGATCCTTACCTCATACGGCACCCTGCTGGCGGATATTGTTTTTTTAAAGGACCATGTATTCAATTACGTATTTTTGGATGAATCCCAGCAAATTAAAAACCCCGAGTCGCAACGTTATAAGGCAGTACGCCTGTTAAATTCGCGGAATAAAATAGTGCTCACCGGTACACCTATCGAAAACAATACCTTTGATATTTACGGGCAGCTTTCCTTTGCCTGTCCGGGTTTGTTGGGGAGCAAGCAATTTTTTAAACAATTGTATTCAACACCGATAGATCAGTTTAAAAGCAGCAAACGGGCCATTGAACTGCAGGAAAAGATAAAGCCATTTATTTTACGGAGAACCAAGCAGCAGGTGGCTGCCGACCTGCCGGAAAAAACAGAAATGGTAGTGTACTGCGAAATGAAGGCCGAACAACGCGCCATTTATGACGCCTATGAAAAAGAGTTCAGGGAATATATTTCGGCCACTACCGGCGACGATCTGAAAAAGACGCCGATGAATGTACTGAAAGGCATCACCAGGCTACGCCAGGTATGTGATTCGCCCATGCTGATCAAAGGTGAAAAAATGCCTGGCAATGCCTCCGCTAAAATCGATACCCTTATCGAGCAGATAGAAGGAAAAAAGCAACAGCACAAGATCCTGGTATTTTCGCAATTCGTTGCCATGCTCGACCTGGTAAAGGCTGAATTAAAAAACAGGAATATTGGTTTTACTTATCTTACCGGGCAAACCCGCAACCGTCAGGCGGTTATCGAAGAATTTCAAAATAACGCGGAGATCCGTGTATTCCTGATCAGTTTAAAGGCCGGCGGAGTCGGTTTAAACCTTACCCAGGCTGACTATGTTTACTTGCTTGACCCTTGGTGGAACCCGGCTGTAGAAAATCAGGCCATAGATCGCTGCCACCGGATAGGGCAGGACAAAAATATTGTAGCCGTGCGGCTGATCTGCCCCGATACCGTTGAAGAAAAGATCATGATTTTGCAGGACTCAAAGCGGGGCCTGGCGAATGACCTCATTAAAACTGACGCCTCATTCCTGAATTCGCTGTCAAAAACGGATCTGCTTGGGTTGGTAAGCTGAAATATTAATTTATGATGAGACCTGATTTATTAAGTCAGCTATGGTATGATCTTTAATTCATAAACCACGCCACCAGGCAGTGCTGGCTTTGCAACCTTGTTTTTCTTAACATCCTTAAGCACGATCATTGGCGAAGTAATATCTGTTTCGCCTATGGTCAATTTTTCCGATGTAAGCGCATACATATCATCCGCCACAATAGCTGGCCGGTAATCTGCGCTACCGCAAATCAGTTTAACGTTTTTCATTTTAATATTGCCTGCGTGGCGGAAGTAGAGGCCCCAGGCCGGTAATTCGCCGATCATCGAAAACTCCGGGTATTTAGCCGGCCGTTCGGGTATCGCCTGTAATGAATCGATGGAACGATAGGCATAGGCTTTTTTGCCGCCGCCATCATAGTGCAGGGTAATATCTTCTAAGGTGATATGATCGGGTGTGGCGCCGGGCAAGCCAATTATGGATGACGGCAAAACGTTATAGCGTTCCGTATCTATCGGCCCTTCCAGCTCATATCCCTTGTCGGGCTTAACAGAAGGGATTTGTACATCAACATGTCGTATCAATACGCTATCAATTGAACCAGGCGGCCGGTTGGCCCTGCGTTTCCCAAGGCGGATAAAGATCCCGTTACCGGTGTTTACGGCTGTTATATGTTGTATGTCGATATTTTTGATGAAGCCGCCATCTACACATTCCAGCGCAATGGCCGAGCGGTAGGTATCGTAAACATACAAATCGCGCACTTTGATATGTTGAAACCCGCCAGTGGATGCCGTGCCAAATTTTAGCGCGCTGGCACTCGAGCGGATCCGGCAGTGGGCGATATAAATCTGGTCGCAACTGGCATTTTGATCGCCTGATTTTAAGCAAATTCCATCGTCGGCACTGTTGATATCGCAGTTAGTAATGCGCGCATTATGGCAGTCGACAATATCAATGCCATCATTGTTCCAGAACGCGGTGCTGTTAATAGTGATATGATTGATAGTCAGTCCTTCGCATTTATCATAGGTTTGCAGCCAGCAGCTGGAGTTTTTTATGGTGATATCCTTAACGGTTACCTTATTGCAGTGCTCAAAATCGATGATCTGCGGGCGGTATTTTTCATCAGGGCGGGTTTTGCCAACGTTTTCCTTTAGCAAGCCGGCCTTCCACATTTCAACTATTTTTTGGGCAAGTGCGCGGCCCTGGCCGTCAATAATGCCTTCGCCCCTAATGCTGATATCATGCTGATTGGTTGCCAGGATCAGGGCGTAATTAACCGTTTTTTCGTAGTCGGTCGGTCGGGTGCTGCCCATTAAAACTGCGCCGGCAGAAAGATAAAGTTCAACCCCGGATTTTAGATAAATGCTTCCGGTTAAATAACTGCCCTTTGGAATAATTACCCTGCTATTGCCTTGCTTGCTGCAATAATCAATAGTTTGCTGGATGGCTTTGGTGTTTAGTGTTTTCCCATCGCCGATTGCGCCGAATTTTAAGATGGAGACCGGCTGAGCATAGCTTTTTACCATACATGCAGCAATTACCATTAAGATTAGCAGGAGTTGTTTTTTTATGCGGACGGTTAGCATGCTTTAAAGCTAATATAATTCCGCCGATGTCGGTATTGGGAATGAAAAACGATTAAATTTTTATCTGCATTTTTCCGCAATCAAGTGCCTTGAATTTTAGCTTAACTAAGCATTAATTAACTATCCCATGGTTTAAAGGAAGGTAAAAACTAAAACTGCTGCCCTTACCGGGTTCGCTTTCAATAGAAAACCAACCATCGTGTTTTTTAATGATCTCGGATGCGATATAAAGCCCCAGGCCTACGCCCTGGTAAACCATTGCGGTTTTACTTACACGGAAAAAACGCTGAAATAGCTGGTCGATATCCTCTTTTGCGATGCCAATGCCAAAATCCTCTACTGTAACTACGATGTTGCCGGCTTCAACTTTTGCTTTTACAAATATCTTATTCGCATTTGGGGAGTATTTTATAGCATTGTTCAGTAAGTTGATCAAAACCTGTTCAATACGAAACTGATCGCCATTATAGCGCGCGTCAATGGTGTTTTCAAGCTGGATGTTATGCTTCGTTGTGATCTGTTGCACGTGTGATATGCCAGTGGTTAACACATTCGAAAAATCAAATTCAGCAATGTTCAGGTCTATTTGCCCTGAGTTGATCCTGGTGACATCCAAGAGGTCGGCTACCAATTTTTCCAGGCGTTGAATGCTGTGGTTTGCATTTAAAATAAAAGCGTATGTTTTGTCGGTTTTGTTGGCTGTTCTTTCAAGCAGCTGATTAATTGCCTTAATATTGGTTAATGGCGTCTTCAATTCATGACTCACCATATTAAAAAATTCATCTTTTTTTGCTTCCGCCAGGGCTCGTCGTTCTTTCTCTTGTTTTTGTATTAACAATTCCCTGTTCGCTATGATCAATTCGGCAGCGCGCTTTCCTTTTTCTTCGTCCTGGTACCCGAGTTCTTTTAGCGCTACAATTAGTTCTGCGGCACGTTTTTCCTTCTCTTCGTCCTGGAAATCAAGTTCAATGTTTGCGATGATCAGTTCAGCTGCGCGTTTCCCTTTCTCCTTGTTTTGAAATACCAACTCCTTATTTGCGATGACCAGCTCAGTGGCCCGTTTTTCCTTTTCCTGGTTTTGAAAGATTAGTTCCGCGTTAGCTATGATCAATTCAGCAGCCCGTTTTTCCTTCTCCAGGTTTTGAAAGATAAGTTCAGTGTTCGCGATAACTAATTCGGCGGCTCGTTTTTCTTTCTCCTGGTTTTGAAAAATCAGTTCGGTGTTTGCCAATATCAACTCGGCGGCCCGCTTTTCTTTCTCCCGGTTTTGAAAACTTAGTTTTGCATAGGCGATGATCAACTCTGCAGCGCGTTTTTCTTTTTCGTGGTTTTGAAATATCAACTCGTTGTTAGCGATGATCAGTTCGGCGGCCCGTTTTTCTTTTTGTTCGTTTTGAAAGTCCAATTCTTTGTTGGCTGTGATCAACTCTTTGGATAGTTTCAGTTTTTGTTCATTCTGAAAATCAAGCTCAATGTTTGCGATGATCAGTTCGGCGGCCCGTTTTCCTTTTTCTTTATTTTGTGCGTCGAGTTCAGCGTTGGCGATAGTCAACTGAGCTGCAAGCCTTACTTTTTCTTCACTTTGAAAAAGTAGATCGCTATTTGCTTTGTTTAATGCAATGGCAAGTTTTTCCTTTTCCTGGTTTTGGACCACCAGTTCGTTATTGGCAATGATTAGTTGCGCTGACAGATTTTTTGTGTCCATAATGTGGCTTGACAATTGTCAATTTAAATGTGGAGTTCATCGCCGTCCGAACGGTTTGATACGCCAATTATGGTAAGCTGATTTCGAGTTGCTAAGCTTAAAAAAACCGGATCAAGTACAATAGTACATATAAAAATATGCAGTGTTCAATAAATCGTTTGCGAATTGAACCGCATTTGTGCTATTGTAGTTTAATTAACCAAAAATTAATAAAATTGTTTTCTAGAATGAAATAAATAACCTGATTTTGTGCGAGATAGCAAGATTTAAGTATTTATTGCGAATTCCTAAAACGCTTCATTCAAATTTAAAAAGAAGCCCCTGTTGCCAAATTTGCCCCAAGCGTAATCAAGGGCCAGGTTGGTGCGGGTAGCCTTGTTGAACAGCACGCGTAAGCCTGCGCCATAACCCGGCTGAAAAACCTGGAATATTTTAACGCCCTGCTCGTCGTTGCCGGTTTGTAAATTCCCGAACACTACCCCGCTGATAAATTTGTTCGCTAATATGGGGAAGCGGAATTCGGCTTCTGTATCATTATATTCCGTACTTTTAAAATACTGCGAAGTGTAAGCCCTGCCGCTTCGGCCTGTACCGTCTTTAGCAGTGCCCGGCAGTTCAAGATAAGGCACTGCGCCGCTCAGCAGGTACGAACCCCAGTTCCAAAATGCCAGTACCGTTTCGGGGTTTTCTTCGGACAAGCTGAAGTATTTGCGAAAGTCGGTGGTGAATTGTACCGAATTTTTTGTACTGCCAATCCATGTCTGGTTAACCCGGAAACCCGCGTCGAAATAAATTCCTTTATAGGCGCGGTTGGGATTATCGCGCGACGTGTACTCCACATTAAAAAGAAAACCGTCTGCCGCGTAATGATCCTTTGGAAACCCATGCTGGTTGTCGTAAACACTTATAGGCGTAGCATTGTTAACGGTATCCGAGATCTGAATTTTACGCCTTACTTCAAAAGAAGCGCCGGCGCCCAGGAAGAGATCTTTTGCCACTTCCTTATAGATCTTTTCCCTCACGTTAAAATAAAAGGAATGGATGCCGTACACTTTATGAGTGGGGTCGGCCAGTACCTGGCTGGGGGCGCTGCCCTCGGCTTTGCCTTCCCCAATTCCAAAACCTGCGTCGGGGGTTACGCTTTTGGCCACGACGATATTGCCCTGCAGGTTCCATTTGTTGCCGTTGGTAAATATGTTGTGATTGATGTAAAAATAGATGATCCCTTTAGTTGTTATGGAGGCCGATGTTGCACCAACCGACAATAGTGTATTTGGGTCGGTGCCAAATCTTTTGGCGGCTACCGCTTTTATGCCCAACTGGGCGCCAATAGTAGGGTTAGCCGCAATGTTGGGCACAATAGTTATACCGGAACCTTTGTGCAAAGTATCGGCCTTTTTTTTGGGATGAAGGACATTGCGCGTCAGGTCGCCAAAATCATATTGTTTATAGATGTCGTATGATGGTGTCCAGGTTTTTGCCTTCCTGGCCCGCAACGAATCTGCTTTAAGCGAGTCAGCCGGAACCTGTTCCTGTCCGTAGGCAAAACATCCTATGCCTGTAAGTAAAAAAAACATTAAAACGCTTAGTGAGGGGTACTTGCTGTGAATTGGGTTTTGCTGCACTGTGTCGGTATAAGTATCAAAAATCAAATTGTCAATATATCAGTATGTTATCTTAACTTTATTTTAAACCGAAAGGTTAACTAAATGTTTTATAATGGTGATGGTAATTGCCCCGTCAAAACATTTCAATAAACCTGGTCAATTCTTTTTCGCGTTCAGTCAACCAAAAAAGTATCATGGCCGCTTTTTGTGGAATATTTTTCAACTCGATCAACCTGACATTCATGTTTGCACCGCGCACCGAAGATACAGGCTCAATGGAAATCCCCAGGCCAGCCTCAACCAGCCGCAATACACCTATGGAATGTGCCGACTCGTGTGCTACTTTGGGCATAAAGCCAAAGCCCTGGCAGATCTGCAATATGGCTTCAACATAGCCCACACCGGTTGACAGCTGCGGCAAAATAAAGTTTTCATTTTTCAGAACGGACAGATCGGGGATGTTTTTGTGGTTTGATAAAGCGTGGTCGGCAGGTAATATCAATACAAAATTTTCACGATATAAAATTTTTGAGCTCACTTCGGGTGGCAGCATAATATTGGGGGCAACGCCTATGTCCGATCGCCGGGCCAGCAGCATTTCAATTTGCTCAAAGTTTGATGTCTCCTGCGCGATAGTTTTTAGTTCGGGCCATTTATGCTTCACTTTAACTAAAAAGGCGGGCACCACGGTGTTCATGGCCGAACTGGCATGGGTAATTCTCACTTCGCCCGCTTCGCCATTGTGCACCTGGGCTGTCCTGATAATTGTTTTGTCCAGGTCTTGCAAGATCCTGTCCGCTTCTTTTTGAAAAAACAGGCCCGCTTCGGTTAAAGTAACTGTTCGGTTGGTGCGGTTAAACAGCATGGCCCCCATTTCCAGCTCAAGTAATTGTATTTGCCGGCTCAGGGCGGGCTGTACAATGTTGATCTGTTCGGCCGCTTTTCTGAAATTGAGGGTATCGCTTAAGATCAGGAAGTTTTTAATTTGCTGGACATCCACTGTGATCAAATTATGTTATCAATTAATCAAAATTAAGTATTTTATTTTATCAATTAAACCAGCGTGATTTGTATTGAAAGAATATTAGTGAAGATGAAATTTTTTGGAAGATGGGTATAACGAAATCCGACCGGCCGGCACTGATTCTGGTGGACATTCAAAAGGGTTTTGAAGACATTGAATACTGGGGCGGACAACGCAATAACCCCGAGGCTGAACTGCGGGCGGCCGAACTTTTGCAGCTATGGCGTGCGAATGATCTGCCGGTGTATCATATCCAGCATTGTTCATCAAACCCCGTTTCCCCGCTTCACGAAACGCATCCCGGCAACCAATTTATTGCGCTGGTTGTGCCCAAAGAAGGAGAACCAGTAATAAAAAAGAACGTTAATAGCGCGTTTATCGGCACCGACCTGCAGGCCACGCTTAACCGGTCGATGATCGATAAGCTGGTCATTGTGGGTTTAACAACTGATCATTGCATTTCGACAACTACGCGCATGGCAGGCAATTTAGGCTACCAAACTTACCTGGTTGCGGATGCAACGGCCACCTTTAATAAAAAAGGAATGGACGGGCAAAACTACCCGGCCGAATTGATCCACGAAACGGCACTGGCAAGCTTAAACAATGAGTTTGCTACGGTAGTTACTTCAGATTTTATCAAACAAAAAATACAAAAATGAAAAACTTGTTTAAATGGTGTTTACTATTTATTTCTTTTCAATTGACTTTCGCTGGCCTGGTTAAAGCGCAATTAACGGTTGTACCGCGGGCAGGCAACAAAAAAGCTTCGGTAACCGAGCAGATCGGCATTACTGAGGTTACCATTCGCTACAACCGGCCCGGGGTAAAAAAACGCGAAGATCATATTTGGGGCCAATTGATCCCCGTGGGCTATACTGAACTGGGCTATGGCGCTAAAAAACCGGCTCCCTGGCGTGCCGGCGCCAATGAAAACACTACCATCGAATTTTCAACCGATGTTAAAATTGAGGGGCAGGGCCTGCCGGCGGGCAAATATGGTTTCTTTGTTGCCTACGGCCCTGATGAGTGTACGCTCATCTTCTCAAGAAACGCAACGTCGTGGGGGAATTTCTTTTACGACCCGGCCGAGGACGCCCTGCGTGTAAAAGTAAAGCCGGTAAAAATGGATAAAAGCGTTGAGTGGCTGAAATATGAATTTGCTGACCAAACCCCGTCAAATGCCACTGTTCAATTACAATGGGAAAAGCTGATGATTCCTTTTAAAATTGATGTCGATTTGATAAAAACGCAGATCGCGTCCTTCAGGAAAGAACTGCGCGGCGATAAGGCGCTGCCCGAATCGTGGGAAGCCTGGAACCAGGCCGCTGCCTGGTGCGCCGCAAATAATACCAACCTGCAGGAGGGGCTAATGTGGGCCGACAGCGCTACCAGTGTGGTATTCGGCGGCACTGAAAGTTTTTACGCATGGCAAACCAAAGCCGCTATCCTTGATAGCCTGGGGCGACATAATGAAGCGGCAGACGTAATGAAAAATGCGATGCCTTTTGCCAGCCAGATCCAGGCCTATACTTATGCTATCGGTTTGATCGGTGCAAAGAAAGCAAAAGAAGCCTTTGAGATCCTGAAAATGAATTACGACAAACACCCGAACTCGCTTTTTACCAATATTGGCATGGCAAGTGCCTGGTCGGCATTGGGCGATTATAAAAAGGCGTTGATATATGCGCAAAAGGCACTCCCCCAGGCAAAAGGAGGGAATAAGCTTGAGGTGGAAAGAAACATCAAGGATCTGGAGAACGGCAAGGATATGAACAATTAATTAATGTGTTTGGCGATTGAAAAATGGCGAAAATAAAGTGGCTTTTAAAGCTTGGGCCGTGCGATTCCCCTCTTGAGAGGGGTGGAGGGGTGTGTTAACCGGTATGCTGGCAAACACCCCCCGCCAGCACACCGCCCAATGCACCCCCTCTCAAGAGGGGAGTTGTCGTAACGTTAATATTATCAATATATTATAAGAATATTCCTTTGGGAATTTCAATCACTAAACACGCTTAGTATTTAAATAATGAACGAAGAATTACGAAAACTGGCCCTTGCCGAATTGAAAGCAAAGGAATTATTTGTTGCGGTGGAAGAACTTGGGTTGATAACACCTGGAAAATCGGAGAAGCAACTTTCTGACGAAATAGT
>Ga0206921_10333_pt1 | contig 10487 bp, 10 predicted proteins | sample Alteio_BWOrgHeat_66_FD_152930 | JGI IMG/M metagenome (GOLD analysis project Ga0206921, IMG submission 152930) | Enriched cells from forest soil in Barre Woods Harvard Forest LTER site, Petersham, Massachusetts, United States -... | ecosystem: Environmental > Terrestrial > Soil > Temperate forest >...
CTCAATTCCTAAATCTACATCACTCCCTCATCAGCAAAACTATAATAACCACTATCGGCAATTATTAAATGATCAAGCACTTTAATATCAAGTAACCTGCCTGCGGCGGTTATTTGTTTGGTAAGATCAACGTCCGGCTTACTCGGCTTTAAATTACCTGAGGGATGATTATGTGCCAGCATAATAGAAGTTGCCGAATAACGCAATGCCGCACTGAATATAATTTTAGGATCAGCTATTGTAATTGTTAATCCGCCTTTGCTAATAAGCTCCTTGCCCAAAACTCTATTGTTTTGCCCAAGCAGTAATATCCAGAATTCCTCGTGGTTCAAGTCGACCAGTAAGCGTTTAAGTATGTTATAAGCATCCTTGCTGCCGGTTACTTTATCAAGCACAGCCACTTCGGTGTCATTACGCCGGCGACCTATCTCCAGCGCGGCAATTATGGAAATTGCTTTGGCTTCGCCGATGCCTTTAAAATTGGAGAGTTCCTCAATGGATGCCTTGCCGAGTTTATTCAGGTCGTTATCATAATGGTGCAAAATACGCTTGCTCAGTTCCACCGCCGATTCATCACGATTACCGGAGCCTATGAGTATAGCTATCAGCTCAGCATCAGTAAGCGCCCTCCTGCCCTGCGCGCCCAGTTTCTCGCGCGGACGGTCTTCCTCGGCCCATGATTTTATGCTGATCTTATTTTCGTAAGAGGAAGGAACCATGATTCGTAGGATTTAGGAGATTTACAGGATGTATTTAAACATCCAAAATACATCCTTTTTATTAAAAATCATGAAAATTTTCAAGTCCCTCTCCTTTGGAGAGGGATTTAGGGTGAGGCCAAAAAAAAGGCGATGAGTTTATCACTCATCGCCTTTCTGTAGGATTTAAAATTCCTTATTATTTCAAAGTATTTACAAACTTAGTCAGTTTCGACTTATTGTTTGAAGCTTTGTTTTTATGTATAACGTTCTTTTTAGCTAAACGGTCAAGCATAGAGATCACTTTGTTTAAAAGTTCACTTGCCTCAACTTTAGTAGTTGTGCCTCTTAATTTTTTGATGGCGTTCCTGGTGGTTTTAGCCTGGTATCTGTTACGTAAGCGCTTCGCAGCGTTAGACCTGATCCTTTTTAATGATGATTTATGATTTGCCATTGTATAGCTTGTTATTCTTTTTTCTTTAAGGACTGCAAATATAGGATGATATTTTTAATTATGCAAACGAATTATCAACAAAAATATTTAGGGTTATCAACATGCCGCTCAACCTTAATTATTCGTAATAATCTTATCTTACGGCTGTTATTTGCATTTATACACGCTAATGAAACGCAACCTAGCCCTATCTCTTTTAAGTACCCTGGTGATAATCACCTGCTCCTCCTGGGGATTTTTTGCGCATTACCGCATAAACAGGCTGGCAGTTTTCACGCTACCTAAGGCCATGGCAGGCTTTTACAGGGCCAATATCGGGTTTATAACCGAACATGCCGTAAGCGCCGACAAACGCCGTTACGTAGACTCTACCGAAGCACCAAAGCATTTTCTGGATGCCGATCATTACGGCAAAAACCCTTTCAGTGTTATACCGCAGAACTGGGACGATGCCGTAAAGAGATATTCTGCCGATACCATCTACAAATATGGTGTAGTGCCGTGGACCATCCAGTTTGAGTATTACCGGCTGGTTAAGGCATTTAAGGATCATGATACTACCGCCATTTTAAATATATCGGCCAACCTGGGCCATTATGTAGCCGATGCGCATGTGCCTTTGCATTTAACCATGAATTATAACGGACAGCTCACCAATCAAACCGGTATACATGCGTTATGGGAAAGCCGCCTGCCCGAGTTATTTGGCGATCATTACAATTACTATGCGGGTAAGGCGCGCTATATTGACGATCCGCTGAAAGAAGCTTTTAAGATCTGCCGTTCATCATTTAAAGCCGTTGATTCCGTTTTGCGCTTTGAGCGGATACTGAACAAAAATTTCCCGGCTGATAAAAAATATGAGATGGTAAAACACGGTAACCGCAAAGTGCAGGATTATTCGGTCGCTTATAGCAAAGCTTACCAAAACATGCTTAATGGCATGGTACAACGCCGTATGCGATCGGCCATATTATCGGTGGGCAGCTTTTGGTATTCGGCCTGGGTTGATGCCGGTCAGCCCGACCTGGGTATGCTGATAGCCGTACCACTTGGCACTGATGAAAAGCAAAAAATTGCACAGGAGGAAGCTTTATATAAACAAGGAAAAGTATTAGCTTTAGCTAAATAGATATAAATGAAAAGCCTCATTTGCCTTTTAACTGTTTTTATTATTGCACATGGCTTTATAGTCAAAGCACAATCTACGGTTAAAAACAGAGATGAGGAATGGGCTATGGCGAAAGTTAACGCGCTACCCGAAGTAAAGGAGTTTATGCTGAAGCAGAAAAAGTATAAACCGGTGATAATGATTCCAGGAGATCCAGAATTGACACGTAAATATTACTGGGTAAAGGTTGGGGTCAGTAATTTGGGTATGTTTCGGACATCCGACGATTTTCTTGTTGATCCAAAAACAGCTGAAGTATACTTTTGGAATATCTCGCTTGAGTTTGAAGCGGGCGATAACATTGCAACGCTTAAGCAATGGCGCCGATGGAGATCAGATCCCCGGTTTTGGAAACCGCATACATTTAAAAATGGCAAATTAGTAGCTTTAGCCAAATGACAACAAAAACGGCAAATCCGTATAAAAGAGAATCAATATAGACTTTGGTATTTAATTATTTATGCCTTCTTAGCACTCCTGTTTTTTATAGCGGCTACAATTGGCGGTACAATTGAAAGCAGTATAATTATTATCCCCAATAAAGATATATGTGCTTTAAGGAACGGTATATTTCCCAGTTCATAGCCCGCGAACAGGAACAGTATGATCCATGATGCACCACCTATGATGTTATATAAACTGTAGCGCAAAAATGGCATACGGCCCACACCGGCCACAAATGGTGCTATGGTACGGATGATAGGCATAAACCTGCTGAATATTACCGCCTTGCCGCCATGCTTATCAAAAAAGGCTTTGGTTTGCAGGTAATAATCCAGTTTCAGGATCTTGTTTTCAGGCTTAAATACCTTGGCCCCCAAATAACTGCCTAAAGCATAGTTAAGGCTATTGCCTGTAAATGCTGCCGCGATGAGTATCAATCCTAAAAAATAGATATCCAAACCTGTGTTACCCCCGGCTATTAAAGCACCAGCAGCAAATAACAGAGAATCGCCGGGTAAAAACGGGGTTACAACAAAGCCGGTTTCTGCAAATATTATCGCAAACAATATCACATATGTCCATCCCTGGTACTGTGCTATAATAGCTGCCAGGTGCTTATCAATATGTAAAATAAAATCTATGAGGTGGGTTATAAATTCCAATGTGTGTATTTTTTTGTGCAAAAATATAAATATAAATTACACTTAAGCTACCTGTTTGTAACCACGGCAGCCCCAAATGCCGAAGTATCGGTAGTGGCACGACCAATTATGCCATAAGTATAAATGGTATACAGGCGACTATCCTGTATGGTAATGCTTTGTACATTGGTATTGGGCAAATAAACGGTTGGTGTTGATGTTTGGCTTAACTGAAAATTATAATTTCCAGCCGGTAATTGTACATAGTGGGTAATTGCCTTATACTTTACTCCAACAAATGGTGTATCTAACGTTCCATTTACCGTAATATTAAGCTGATTGTTTACAGGCAGGCTCGCATTTACAAACCTTATTTTACCATAGCCTTCCAGCGGGGCTGCGGTAGCATCATCCTGCGTTAAAATTGATGTAACCGAATTATTGGCATATAAGCCGGTTATAAATAATGAATATTTATGGTTCGACTTCAGCACACTATCCATAGTAAGAAAATATATTGGTGCGGCTGTTACTGCAGCAGATCGTACCTGTATAGGTGTATCTAATGTATTTAGATAAAAATACCCTGATGCATTGGGATATGAATAAGAGCTGCTGCCCTGTCTTAAATAATTAACATACAGGTATACCGATTGTATATCGGGGCCAAGATTAAAAACCTGTATCTGCGTATTTAAACCAACACTACTGGCCGCCCCGCCTTTACCGCACGAGCTTACAAACGGCATGATCAGCACTACCGTTATAAACAGTGCCAAAATAAATGTTATCCCTTTATTACTTTTTGATGTCATTATTATTGTGTTCCTGTTGCGGTTATAATAGTACCGTTAGTCATTAATCCCACACCAAATGCATTATCACCTTTTGCATTTAAAATTCCTTTCGCAAATAAAGTATAAACCGCACCCGACTGCAATATTAATGTAGTATCTAATAATAGTTTAGTGCTGCCACCTGCCGGATATATTTTTATTGTTCGGGTACCCTCATATACTTTATAATATTGGCTTTTATATTTGTAAGCAGCATTGGCGATGTTTATGGTATCGCCCTTATCGAAAACGACATGCAATGGGCCGCTGGTATAAGAAGCATGTACAAATCTCATCATGGCTATAGTGTCGGCACGCAGGGTATCTTTAGCATATACGGTAAGGGCCGAATCTATAGCATCAGTAGTAAAAAATGTTTTATCTGCTGATTCGCCCGCTATAAAGAATGAGGTATAGATATGTTTTGATGTATCAGATAAACTATAGGTACCTGTAAACAGGTTTACCGCGCTGCGCTCCTTTTTAATCTCATAATTTTGCGAACCTGCCGGGGTATACAAGCCATATGCCCCTGCCGGATAAATACCCGAAAAACTATTCTGCCGGCTGTTGTTTACCAGAAAATTAAGTGTATCAGCTGTGGCATTAACCACTGCAAGGTTGGCAATAGCAACCGTAGGTTGTGGCAAATCTTTATTATTACACGCTAATAAGCCTGTAACAAGAGCAAAAAAAAGTAGAATGTATACTCTGATATTCATTTAAATAGTACTATAACTGCTTATCATATCTTTTGTTATGCGAAGTAACAAAAAAGTCCGGTTTTAGCCGGACTCTGTTTTGGATTTATAATTTAAGTTAACAACTTAAGCATAACTATTAAGCATTACCGGCATTACCAGCATCAACACATCCTCGTTCTCATCTCCACCCTGTGGTAATAATAAACCGGCACGGTTAGGTGTCGACATTTCCAGTGTTACTTCTTCACAACTCAGGTTCTTTAACATTTCAATCAGGAAACGCGCGTTAAAACCTATTTCCATATCCTCGCCTTCATACTGGCAACTTAAACGCTCATGCGCCTCGTTTGCAAAATCAATATCTTCTGATGATATGTTCAACTCGCTGCCATTAATTTTTAACCTTACCTGGTGCGTAGTTTTATTAGCATAAATAGCAACACGGCTCAGCGATCCAAGGAACGACTGTCTGTCGATACTTAATTTATTTGGATTATTTAACGGTATAACCGCTTCATAATCAGGATAGCGTTCATCAATTAAGCGGCATACCATATTTATGTTACCAAATTTAAAGAACGCGCTGGTGCTGTTATATTCAACCGATACATTTACATCATCACTTGGTAATGCCGATTTTAAAAGCGTTAAAGCTTTTTTAGGCAGGATGAATGATGTAGTGCTTTCGGCCTTTGCATCTTTACGGCGGTAACGTACCAGTTTATGCGCATCAGTAGCAACAAAAGTAATGTATTGGGTTGATAGCTGGCAGTAAACCCCCGTCATGGCTGGGCGCAGTTCATCATTACTTACCGCAAAAATTGTTTTGTTTATAGCCTCAGCTAAAACAGAAGCAGGTAAGTTAACTGATGATGCGTTTTCAACCACCGGTATTTTCGGGAAATCTTCACCATTCTCACCGCTTAGCTTGTATTTACCATCGCCGGCGCTTATCTCAATCGCGAATGTAGCATCATCAACAGAAAAAGTAACAGGCTGCTCAGGCAGCGATTTCAGTGTCTCTAACAATATGCGCGAAGGGATAGCTATACGGCCATTTTCTTTAGCTTCAACGCTTAAAGAAGTGGTCATGCTGGTTTGCAGGTCAGTGGCAGAAATGGTTAAGTTTCCATCCTTTATCTCAAACAAAAAGTTTTCCAGTATAGGCAAAACGGTACTGTTGCTTAATGCACCGCTTACAGACTGTAATTGCTTGAGTAAGGTTGATGTAGAAACAATAAATCTCATATAATTTTTAGTATTAGTAACTCAAAAGTATAAAATTTAACGGGCATACTTTCGCTTGCGCATATAATGTTGAAAAATAGCAAATATTAACACTATACACAAGGGTGTAATTGTATTTATTAATTGCCAGTATAATTTCTCGCTGCGGATACGGGCCCGGGCAAGCAGGCGTATTTGTATTTCTTTTGTACGCAGCGCAATAAGGCCCGAATCGTCGGTCATGTAATCAGCAATATTGAGTAACAGGTTCTTATTGCCATAATTTTGGCGGGTGTATTGATCATAACCCAAAGGGTATGGAGAGCCATCAGCAGCCACATTATTCTTAAACACATCCCCATCACTTATCACGATCATTTTTGTAGGCTTGCTCTCTGTTAAAGGGTCGATATGTTCAGTTAAGCCTTCCGGTGCCGGCCTGTTCAGGAAATCGGATGTAAATTTACCCTCCAGCAAAACAGCTACCGTTTTAGGTGTGCTTTGAAATTCCTTAGGGTCGGGCTCCTGCTCCAATGCTTCTAATGATAACATTTTAGGCGCGTTCAGTTTTTTATTGTAGGGCGATGAAGCCAGTAATACCGTTTTGGTAACATTCTTAATGGCCAGTGTATCAATCGTACTTATAAATTCACTCTTAATGCCATCCAGGTTTTTAACCACAGGATGCTTTGCCAGCGGCATCAGTATAGGATAAAACAGCCATGGCACCATTTGTATCTGCGCCTGTCCGCCTACATTGCCGGTACTAACCGGTATCTGTGCGCAGCTTATATCAGCAATCAGGTCGTAATTGATACGTACACCATACACAAATAATTGATCATCCAGGTTGAGTTGTTTTGGGAAGGCCATTTCCTCATCGCCATGCTTTTGCAGGCTGTCGAGCTCGGCGCTTACCTGGTCAATCGTCCAAACTACCTTGCCACCTCGCATAATGTACTGGTCGAGTTTAAATTTTTCCAGCTCGGTAAATGGTTTATCAGGCTTGGGTATTATCAGTAAGCTTACTTTCTGCAGGCCATCAAACGGAATAGTTTTCAGGTCTACCCTACCTACGGCATAGCCATCAGCCAGCGAACGCATGGCATCATTCAGCTGCACATCGGTAAGTTCGTTATGGCCTTCGGTAAAGCCAATTTCGGGCTTGCCGCCGCTGGTCACTTTTTTTATAGCTGATGAAAAGGCGTATTCTAAATTCTGGATAGAGTTGTTCAGTACTTCATCGTCAGACAAGCCGATGCGGTTTTGCAACAGGCTAACCGGGATATCCCTGCCACCGGCAGATACCATTGCCGCCGGGAAAATAATCTTTTGCGTTAAGCCATTATCGGTTTTTACGCTCAGGTTGGTAGGCGCTATGCCCCTTGATTCCAAAGTATCAATCACCGCCGTTTGCTGATCTTCGCTTATACCCGCAAGTGGGTTCACCAGTTGAAATTGCAGGTTACCATGGCTGTACGCCTGTAAGTCTATCAGCATATCGCGGGTAGCGCGCTGTAAGCGTTTAAATCCTCCAGGGAAATCATCCCCCTTTAAATAAACCGTAACCTTAACCGGCCCGGTAAGCGTGCCCATGATCTGCCTGCTGATGGACGATATGGTATAGCGTTTCTCTTTGGTAAAATCAAAACGGGTAAAGTATCTGACAGATACGGCTGCTAATAACAGCATTATACTTAGCGTGCTCAAAAACGCGGTATTTATCAGCTTTTTTTGGCGCTGTTTAAGCAATACAAATAGCGTAAGCCAAATAAATATCCCCGACAGGATAATGAAATAAACCAAATCCCGGGTATCCAAAACACCGCGACTTACCGATTGATAATGCTCTGTAATGCCCAGGTCCTCAAGCGTAAGGTTTTGCAATGATAATATCTGGCTCAACGAATCAAAACCACTATAAAAGAAGAAGCACAGGAAAACAGCAATGGTAAAAGCGATGATCTGGTTTTTGCTAATGGATGAGGCAAACAAGCCGATAGCGCAAAATACAGCACCCAGCAAAAACAACCCTATATAGGAACCTATAACCGCCCCGGTATCAATATTACCCTGCGGATTACCCAGCACATAAACCGAATAATAATAAACCAGCGTAGGCAGCAGCGCGAAAAGCACCAGCAGCAAGCTCGCCAGGTATTTACCCAAAACTATCTGCCAGTCGGTGAGCGGGCGGGTTAGTAGCAGCTCAAAAGTCCCCTCCTTACGTTCCTCGGCCAGCGAGCGCATGGTAATGGCCGGGATAAGGAACATGAACAGGTATGGCGCGGTGCTGAACAGGCTATCCAGACCGGCGTACCCATAATCCAGTATACTTGAATCGGGGAAAACCCATAAAAAAAGCCCTAATACAATTAAAAATACGCCAATGGTAACATAGGCCACCAATGAGCTGAGGTATGAGGTTATTTCTTTTTTTAGGATACTGTACACTGTATAAACTTAAATATATTTTATTATTTCTATATCATTGCGAAGAACGAAGCAATCTCGTCGCCTTGCTTATTCGACTTGTATAGTCGGGGATTGCCACGCTATCGCTCGCAATGACGCTTGGTTAACCGGGTCTTATTTATTTGTCAATCCAATAAAAATCTCTTCTAACGATTTGCCTTTATTCTTATCCCTTAAACCCTGCAGACTGTCATCGGCTACAATTGTACCTTTATTGATGATGATCACCTGGTTACAAACAGCTTCCACTTCCTGCATAATATGGGTTGATAAAACAATTGTTTTTGTTTTACCCAGGTCAAGGATCAGTTGCCTGATGCCGATCAACTGGTTTGGATCTAACCCCGATGTAGGCTCATCCAGTATCAGCACCTCCGGATTATGGATAATGGCCTGCGCCAACCCCACGCGCTGGCGGTAACCCTTTGAAAGCTGACCAATCTTTTTATGCTGCTCGGGGCCTAATCCGGTTTGCTCAATAACTTCGGCTATTCTTTTTTCGGGCGATGCAATTTTGTGGATGCCAGCTATAAACCCCAGCGACTCCTTTACATACATATCCAGGTAAAGCGAATTACTTTCGGGCAGATAACCGATATGCTTACGAGCTTCCAGCGATTGTTTCTCCACATCAAATCCGCAAACTGATGCGGTACCCGATGTTTGGGGGATGAAGCAGGTAAGGATCTTCATGGTAGTGGATTTCCCCGCACCATTCGGACCAAGAAAGCCCAGTACGCCCGGCTCCGCCGAAAACGTGATGCCGTCAATAGCTTTCTGTTTCCCGTAAACTTTTGTTAATGCTTCAACCCGGATGCTCATGGGCTCAAAAATAGATTTTAGATATGAGATTTGAGATAGGTGATTTAAGATTTGTTTAACTGTTTTAATAGTTAATAATATACTTAACTACCGCTTAACCCCAACCATCCATGTTGTATAAGTAGGATAATCACCGGAGAAACCAGTGCTGCTGGCCAATGTTGTTACTTTATCATTTTCAATTAACAGCGAGCTTGTGGGTGTAACTGCACTTACAGCGCCGAACCCCGAATAACTTCCTGACAGATAAATATTATTACCATCTACAACTATCCCGCTTAATTTTGATGCGCTTGTTACGGTAACAGGTACACCATTTTTCCAATACGTAGATTTTGTCCCGCTGTTTTGTACACTGCCTGCTATATAGAAATCGTTTCCCGAAATAATGATCGCGCTTGCTGTCATGGTTGCGTCGCCCAATACAGTTTGCTGGCCGTTTTTCCAGTAGCACAAGCTATTATTGTTATTCGGGTATCCATAACCCACCGCGTAAACATCATTACCCGATACCGCTATTGAATTAATTTGCCCATATCCCAAACTTACGGCTACATTGTTTTTCCAATAGGTAGCTATCGGCGATCCTGCTGTATTATAGGTTATCCCGGCCATATAAACGTCATTGCCGGATACAATAACCTGGCTGATCTCCCCTAATTGCCCATAGGTGGTAAGTACGCCATTTTTCCAGCAGGCTGCGTAAAATGTACTATTCTCATCAGCTTCTCCTACAACATAAGTATCGTTTCCGTTAACTGCTATGCTTTCGGCCCGGCCGTGACCAAGATCAGTTAGTTTACCATTTTTCCAGTAAACCGCATGTTCATATAAGTCTGTATCGGTAAAGGTTGATGCCGGTAAATAAACATCGCTGCCATACACAGCTATTCGCCCAACAAAACCCACATCGCTTGAATTTACGCTAACCAGCTTGCCGTTTTTCCAGTAAACCGCAGCATTCCTGTACACACCAGACACATAAGTATCCACATCGCCAGCGCCGGGGTTTGAA
>Ga0206921_10334_pt1 | contig 10468 bp, 7 predicted proteins | sample Alteio_BWOrgHeat_66_FD_152930 | JGI IMG/M metagenome (GOLD analysis project Ga0206921, IMG submission 152930) | Enriched cells from forest soil in Barre Woods Harvard Forest LTER site, Petersham, Massachusetts, United States -... | ecosystem: Environmental > Terrestrial > Soil > Temperate forest >...
AGCTGCTGGGTCACCATGTTGTGGAGGGAAAGATCCACTATAAAGACCTGAAAGACGGACAAAAGCTCAAAGATATCAATGGCAAGGAATTACATGTTCATGTAAAAGATGGTAAGTTCAGCCTTAACGGAGCGAATATCCAGGGACAGGATACCGAAGCGTCGAATGGCGTGATTTTTTCCCTCGATACCGTGATGATGAATAACTAACCCGTAAGACATCCATATTGGTCAAGCCCTTAGAAATTGCAAAAAACCTGCGCTAAGCAGGTTTTTTGCATTCCAACTACTTCGCAGCCTGCTGTGTGATCGCAGCTTTAACCCCCATCAATGGACAATGATGCGAGTGATGAATGGCGATACCCGCCGTCAGTAGTCCGGCTGCAGCCAGCAGGATCAGTTTTGTCCTCATCTTGCATGATTTTAACGTGAACAATCATTGTACGCGCACAAGATAAACAGCCGGGCGCCGTCCCGCGCGCGATTTCCGGCCCAACTGCTCAAAACAGCGGCCGAAATGCCCTATGATCCTGCCAGCCACTCGAGGAATTGATTGGCCTTCACCCTTCCTACCGTCACCTTCTCGTCGAAGGGTATCGAAAGATTCACCAACAATTTCCGTCCGAAATAATGCGACACGTCTTTGATGGCCCGCCGGTTGACGAGGAATTGCCGGTTGACCCGGTAATACCGGCCTGCTACCGTCCGCTCCAGCTCTTCGAGAGGCTTGCCGACGATAAATTGTTGTTTCCCGAAGGTGACCAGCCGGGTGATCTCGTTTTGCACGTAGAAGAAGGCGATATCTCCACAATCCACGGGTACTATCTTCTCTTTATGGAAAACAAGCACGCTGCCCAATTTTCTTTCCCCAAAGGATAGCGACAGTTCCCTGTAAGAAGGCGCCGCACCGGTAAAGGTCTTGTATTTTGCCAGCGCGGCGGCAATGTCTTTGCCCGTAAACGGTTTTAGAATATAATCGATGCCGGCCGCCCTGAATGCCTTCAGCGCATATTCATCATAGGCGGTACAAAAGATGACGGGAATGGTTTGTTCGTAGGCTTCGAATATCGAAAAACAATCTCCGTCTCCCAGTTGTATGTCGCTGAAGAGGAGATCGGGAGGCTCATGCTCGCGGAAAAACGCAATGGCCTCTCCCACCGAGGACAGCCTGGCGACCACCCTGGCGGTGGGCTCTGCCGCCACGATGCAGCGCTCCAGGTCCTTCGCCATCAACGGCTCGTCTTCAATGATCACTATTTTCATGTGTTAAGACCTTTATGGTGACGGAATACCGGTCCGATGTCTCCTCGATCAGGATATCATCGCCGCTCAATGCCTTATACCGTTCGCTCAGGTTGACCAACCCTGTCCCGATGCCTTCCTCCACTATCGTCTCCCTTCTCTGAAGATTGTTGCTCACGGTAATGACCCCGCGCCGGAAAACCACATCGATCGATAAGGGACGGTCCTGCGTGAGCACGTTGTGTTTTATGGCGTTTTCAACCAGCAGCTGCACCGAAAACACCGGCACGAAAAAAGACGCCCGCACTTCCGCGGGGACATCGATCGAAAACCGGATCGCGTCCCCAAAACGGATCCGCTGCATTTCCAGGTAGTCGGCGCACAATTCCAGTTCTTTTTCCACTTTCACCGTGCTGGAGACCCCTTCCGTCATCGAAGATCGCAAAAATCCCGATAGCCTGACCAGGTACTCGGCCGCCTGCTCCGGCGCAACGCCGATCAGCGCTTTCAGCGTGTTCAGCGAATTGAATAGGAAATGCGGCTGCACCTGCCTGGCGAGCCTAAGGTTCATGGCTTCCATATCCCGCATTCGCAGTCTCGAGTTCTCCAGCTCGACCGCGGCCTTTTTTTCCCGTATGACGATCAGGTCCTGCTGCAGGAGGATGACCGTATCCACGGCAATAAACAGGATCACATGAAAATGGATACCGCTCCGCGTGTCTCCGAAATGCCAATGGAAATGAAAAAGCAGATCGTGAAAAAGAAAGATCGTGAATCCGATGCAAAACGCATAGCTGAACAGCCACCTTAACCACACGAGGCGACCCGTTTTCGAGTCGATCAGCACATAAATGCCAATATCGACCATCCAGAAAAAAAATATCAGCAAGGCGCCCATGCCGAACGCCCAGGGATACAGTTCGAAGGCAATGTTTCCCAGGATGAATATCGGCGTCACCGTCAACGCACTGATGGCCGGCGAACTATAGGCCGCCACGCTCAGTTGCTTCCGTATCGGCTGCGGCAATGACATTATTTTGCTGTAATATGCTCTTCTCCGGGAACAAGCCCCTCTCCCGATGCCGTCAACTGGATCGGCCAATTCCCACCAACGCCCGCGGACTGTACGATCACCTGGCATTTCCCTCCGAACAGCAGGCGCTGCCAGCCCCCCGGAGCACACTGGTCCGGCTCATGACTGCTGGGATTGCCATTCCCGACACCGATGATCCTGGCCTTGCCGGTGACGGCGAAATGCAACAGGTTGCCAGCGTCGGGCACTTCCCTGCCCTGACGGTCCACGACACTGCAATTGAATACGACCGCATCGCTGCCATCGGCGCTCAACGCTGGTTTCGAAGCCTTCACTACGACACGGTAAGGCTCACCCGTCGTTTCCACGACCGTACTCAGTTTCCGGCCATTTTTATAAGCCACGGCCTCCAGCTTTCCGGGTGCATAATGCACCATCCATTCAAGGTGACCGTTGCGAGGCATGGCCTTTTTACCCAGCCTTTTCCCATTGAGAAAAAGCTCCACGTCATCCGCATTCGTATTCACCCACACCGGGATCAGTGTGCCCTCCTTACCCTTCCAGTTCCAATGCGGGGCGATATGCAATACATCCTTCCCGGTCCACCAGCTTTGATAATAATAGTACACCGTCTTCGGAAATCCGCACATATCCATGATCCCGAAATGCGAGTTGATATCCGGCCAGCGATAAGGTGTCGGCTCGCCCCGGTAGTCGAAACCCGTCCACGCAAATCCGCCCATGAACCAGTCCCTGCCCGCTGCGATCCGCCACCACTGCTCGGCGGTAGAGGCCCAGAAAGGGTACGTGCTGTCATAGTCCGGCACGTAGGCATTCACGGTATCCTTTTCGAAGATGCTGCGCGTGGACACGGTGCTCGCTACTTCCGTACCCATGATCGGCTGGTCGGGATGTTCCCGCCGGTAGCCATCCAGACCCGTCAGGTTATAATTGAAACCCCTCACCGGGATCACCTCGTTGACGCCCCGGTATTCATTGCCGACATTGGCGGCATACGTACAGGTCCGGGTCGAGTCCAGCAGCCGCTGCCGCTGTATCTGCCGTTGCGCGATCAATTTTCCGGTTGTCCATTCCTGGATCATCCATTCCTCGTTGCCGATGGACCACATGAACACCGAAGGATGATTCCGGTCGCGGATGACCTGCTCTTCGAAATCCCTGCCATACTCTGCGCCGCTGTTGAGCAGCCGGGTTTCATCCAGCACTAGCATGCCCAGCGAGTCACAGGCATCCAGCAATTCGGGCGTAGGCGCGTTGTGACTGCTCCGATAGGCGTTCACCCCCATCTCCTTCAACAATCCTATCCGGTAATATTGCAGATAATCCGGCAGCGCACTCCCCACACCCGCATGGTCCTGGTGACAACATACACCCTGTAGCTTCACATGCACGCCATTGAGAAAAAGTCCTTTGTCCTTATCTACCCTAACGGATCTCACACCAAAACGCACCTTGACACTGTCGACTGTCCGGCCGCCGCTGCGGACCAGCACAACGGCCCGGTACAAATAAGGGTCGTCCAGGGTCCAGATCCTGGGCCGCGCCAGGTGCAGCACCACGTGCCCGCCGGTTGCCGAACCATCCTTCAATTCTACGGGCTGCTCTTCTCCCTGCGCCAGCAGCCCGCCATCCCGGTCGGTGATATACGCAGCCACCGCAGCATGCGCATCGGTGAATCCGCTGTTCTGCACTTTGGTTTCTATCGTTACCTCCCCGGCTCCATCGGTATGCACGAACACGCCGCCATCCCGGTCGAGATGCACGTTGTCGAATACATTCAGCCACGCATGACGGTATATCCCCGCCCCCTCATAGAACCATCCCTCATACTGGCTCGCATCGACCCTGACCACCACCGTATTCTTCCCGCCATAATGCAGGAAGTCCGAGACGTCATACGCACTTCCGGTATACCCGCTGAAATTGCCACCCAGGTAGCAATTGTTGATCCATACCTTGCTGTCGCGAAAAATGCCGTCGAATTGCAAAAGGAAACGTCTTCCCGAATCCGCATGGTCCACCGTAAACGCCTTACGGTACCATCCGATGCTGTTCTCCGGAAATAGACTGCCTACCGCATGGTACCCATGCATATCGACATCGTCGTTTGCGACATGCGCAAATGGAAGACCTACCGCCCAATCATGTGGCAGCTGCACGTCCTGCCAGTCCTTGTCGTTGAAGTCGTCTTTGATACAGGTGTGATCCGCCTCCCCGGTCTTAGCCAGGATATTGCCAATGCCATAGTTGAAGTCGCTGCGCGGGTCGGAAGCATTCCCCAGGTGAAATTTCCAGCCCTCGTCGAAATTCAGCCGTTGCTGCGCCCCAGCGGCAGCAGCCATCAGCACGAAGCCCGCCGCCAAAAAGATTCTCTTCATATTGAACTGATCTTGATTACATAGGCGTATGCGCTGGTCATCCGGTTCGGATCGAAAGGCGGCAACGTGATCTTCACATCCTTTCCTTCCTGCGACCACTTCAGGGCCTGCTGCGTCTCCAGCAACTGCACTTTCGCGCCCGCCGGCAAAGCCAGGTCCCGCACGACGAATGGAGCGCCGCCCTCCGGCCATTTCGGCAGACATACATAGAGGTCCTTCCGCTCTGGGTTATAGGTGAAAAAACATTCCTTCACGGCATAGCCTGGATCCGGGTCGATGGTCAGCTTCAGCAACAAGTCGCCACCGCCGCCTTTGGGAGGTTTGTAATCCGTACGGCCTTTCCCCCATTGCGATGCCGTTTTCCAGCGCGCCGCCCCGTAAATAGCCTCATGATTGATCTTCATCCAGCGCCCCATCTGCAGCAAACGCTCTTCCATGATGGGGGGGATCTTGCCGTGCGCATCGGGTCCGATGTCCAACAGGAAATTCCCCCCGCGGCTGACCTTGTCGATCAGCTGCAGGACCAGCGATTGCGCGGAATTATAGTCCCAGGCGTCTTCCGCCCGGTTGTAGCCGTAGGAGAAACCCATCCCCCGGCTCTCTTCCCAGTAATGATCCTTGAAGTCAAGATCGGGCTGGTATTCTGGCGTATATACCCCACCGTGATGAAAGCGGATGCCGCGCCCCCAGCGGTCATACGTGACGACATGGTCCTTCACCGGGCTTTCATTGTACATCCATGCCAGGAACTCCCGGCTCCGGAACGTGGTATCGCTGTCCTCCCAATCGCCATCCGTCCAGAATACATCGGGCCGGTAAGTGTTGATCAGGTCCTTCATCTGCGGCCACATATACTCGTTGACATAACGCGGCCTGTCGTTCAACCAGAGGGGATTGTACCATTCATACAGCGAATAATACATGCCCGGATGCACCGACGTCTTGCGCAATGCTTTGAACAGATCGCCAAGCAGATCGCGGTGCGGACCCGCCACTCCGGCATTCCAGGGAAAATTCCAGGCCAGCGATGTAGCTGCGCTCGGCCAGTTGGCCCAGCCGTCATGATGTTTGGAGGTGAGGACCACATAACGCGCGCCCGACTCTTCGATGACATGCGCCCATTCATCGGGATTGTAGAGCTCGGCCTTGAACCTGTCCGCCAGCTGGTAATAAGTGAGGTCACCGAATACATCCCGCTGATACCGGATGCGCGCCGTGTCCCCCGTTCGGAGCCCGTTCTGATACCACTCGGCATATTGCCCTACCTTGCTGAATCCGGGTACCGAGTACACGCCCCAATGAATGAATATGCCGAACTTGGCATCCTTATACCATTGCGGTACCGCCCGCCGGTCCAGCGATTCCCAGGTGGGCTGGTATTCCTGCGCACACAGCGCCGCCCAGCCGGTCGATAATATGGCAAACAACAGCGATTTTTTCATTCGGTGCTTTTGCCGAAGATAAAAGTTCTTTTAAGTAGTTGGAAAAGTATTTTACCCGCTAGAACCTGATCTTCTCAGGCAGGTACTTCCCCACCAGTTCCTCATAATAAAGCCTCAGCTGTCCCCAATCCGGCGGCGCCGGACTCTTTGAATAAAGATCATAAGGATTGAAAAGCCGCACCCATTTGAACATCTCCCGGTCGTGGTCATCCATCAGGTGGTCATACGCGGCTTCGCGATGCTGCGAATAAAAGGAGTGATAACGTAGCATGTACAGCGCCGGCTCGGGCAGATAATCCTTCATCATGTGATAGACATATTCGTCATGCCCCCAGGAAAGATGCACATTCCGCAGTCCGCAACCGTGCGAATAGACCCCATATGGGGTCTGGTAACGCTGATCGCTCACATCGGCATTGGCCGCAAAATATTCAGGATAGACGATCTTGTCACTCCAGGCGCAACCTACCGGAAAGGTATCGCCGACGACCGCCCATTGCGGCTCGCCGAACAGGCATAACACTTTGCCCATATCGTGGAAAAGGCCCGCCAATACCATCCAGTCGGGATGACCATCGGCCCGGATCGCTTCCGAGGTCTGCAACAGATGCTGGAATTGATCGAGATCCGTATCCGGATCGCTGTCATCCACCAGCTGGTTCAGGAACTGGAAGGCATCCCATACCGACATCTCCTTCCTGTCGAACCGCAGGAACTCGGCTTTCTTCTCCTGTACGAATGAATAGGTCTGAAAGGTATGGTTCAACCGGTAGAATTCACGCACGGAATCCCGACCGGGTGATTCATAATTGCGAAATTCATCCGCCGTCTTGCCATTGGCTATCGACTCCGGATCGGGATAACGTTCCAGCAAATGGTCTTCCCACACGTCGAGGGAAGACAGTGGATTGATCTCGGCTGCACTCAACGGTGTCGATGCTGGTTTGGAAGACATACGATTACAGAATTTAATGACATAAGTTAGCAAAAAAAACCGGTCCCGGCAAATGGCTAGGTCTTCCAGGGTTCGACACCATAACGCAGCAGCAATTGCTCGATCTCGGTCTTCAGACGGCTGCGGGGTTGCCATAGCACAGTAGCCAGGATACCCGGACCTACCTCAGCCCCTCCACTCAGCAGCGTTTCGATCACGGCCAGGTTGTCGATTTTTTTTTCAGGCCAGGTATGGATGGGATCGCGATTCTTGATCGCCCACAAAGCCATTCCTAGTGGGCTGCCTCCATAAATATTGCGGGCTTCAAGCGGCGCCCCTCTCCTGACCAGCAATCTGATCGTTTCCAGGTGCCCGCCCAATAATGCCATGTGCAGGGCATGCATCCCATTGATCGACTCCCCCGGATCGGCGCCCCTGTCCATTAAATATTCCACTACCTCCGAATGGCCGTATTCGCTGGCCCAGTTAAGAGCCGCGCCCAGCTGACCCCGGGTCGCGGTCTTCTTCAGCTCTCCGTCCGGCCCGAAATACGTTTCCACCACGTCCAGCTTCCCCACTCCGGCTGCACTTTCGAGTCCCAGGTGCGCACCCCGCCGCGCCAAATAATTCGCGGCTTCCGGACGGCCATTCGATAAACAGCCATCTACGATATACTGTGAGTTGCCGGCCGCATCGGGAGCATCCATGACCGCGCCTGCACCGATCAGCCGATCCAGCAGCTGGATCTGCAATCCCGCCTTGGCCGGATGTATGCTCGTAGCCACCAGCCCCAGCGTCGTCGCATTTCCGCCATAAAGGTCGGCTGTCGCATCCACGTCCGCGCCCGCTGCCAATAAAAGGTCCAGCATCGCTATCGCATTTTTCGGGTAATGATCCCGGTAATACTCCACGCCGTTGGCGGCGATGTAATGAAGCAATGTGGCATGATGCCTGCGCGCGCTGCGCAACCTGACCAGTGACGGATATAGTCGCAGTAATGCGCGCAACGTCGGCAGATTGCCGGATAGGATCGCAACCGCGGCGGCTTCAAAAGAAGACACGCGCGAGCCCGCCGATGCGGCCTCCTCCGCCCATTGCTCCAGGTGCTGCCAGCTTTCATGATAATACCATTCCGCAATGGCTAGTTGGATATCGGCAAGCGTAACTTCGGAATGATTCTCCTCGCCTGCCTCCAGCCGTCGTATCCTGGGATGATGACGATCGATCAATAATCTTACCTGGGGATCGCCGGCCTTATATTCCGCAAAAAGCTCCTCGGCCTGGAGCCGGTAATCATTAACTCCGGCGGTCACGGGCAGCTGAAGGCTCGACGAATTGACCATACCGAAAAGTTAAGCAATAAATTTCACTTATCCCGAATACGAAAAGCAACAACATCGGCAACACCTGGTAACGGAATACACTCGGTGAAGCAAGGATGCAGAAACAAGCATTTGCCAGCAGATAGGCTGCAGCGAGACGAACACAGCCTGCAAACACCGGATGTCGCTCCCTGCAGTCACGCGACGTCAGGAACAGCATGGTGGTCAGCCCGAAAAACACATTTAGCAACAGGTAGATCCAGGGTATCGGCGCCAGCAGCCGGCCCTGTATTGTAGACGATAACACCCGCGGTTCCGCGGTCGGATAATGAAACCAATCCTTCGCCACGGTGTCGACCGTTTTGTTTCCCTCATTGTAGACGGCAAAAACATCCAAAGGCGTCAGGAAGAAACTTTTCGTGCTGGGCCAGACATAATACCGTGCATACGCCAAAGGATGACGCCGGATCAGGAAATGGCCATATTCGGAAAAGACCGGCGCCACCCGGTTCCACGCGACAAAATAATCCAGCCCCGTTTTGTTCCGGAAATCATCCAGGTAAACATGCAGCGGCGAACCCCCTACCCACATGTAATCCGTTGTAGCCAGAGGTCCCCGGGCCCTCGACTCCGCCCCCATCCTTTCAAAATAGACTCCCACGTCCGTCCCAAGCTCCCTGCATTCCCCCGGGGGAATGCCCGTAGTATCCATCGGGATGAATGGAAACATGTTCAGTGCGTTGTTGGCGATCTGCCAGCCGCTGAAGGCGGAGAACACCGGCGCACCCGTCTCCCTTTCCGTCGTCTGCCTGACCCACCATACGCCCGCTACGATGACCCCGATGCTCGCCGCCACTCCCGCGAGTTTGAATAAAAACCCCGCCTTCCTCGCCAGCAGAAAGGTCAACGCCGCCACGGCAGGATAATACAACGCGATATACCGGAGATGGAAGATGACGAACAATAGCACCACCTGCAGCAATAACCCCCGCCACGAAGGCTGCCGCAACAGCTCCAGCAACACCGTCAGCCAGATCAGGCTCACACCGATAAACAGCGCATCGCTCGATACATAGTTGCACAAATAGGGGATCAGCGGGTTCAACACCATCGAACAGAACAATATCCGCTGTAGCCGCTCCGGCAGCCCGCACCACCGGCGCAACCAAAGGATCAATCCCAGCAGGGCTCCCTGCACCAGCACAAACTGCAGCGTCACCAAAAAGGTATCCGAAGCCCAGATCCCATGGACCATCCGGAGAAAGATAGAATACCCTATCGGACGATATCCGATCAAATCCCGCTGCACAGCCGCCCGGATATAGGAATAACTGTCGGAGAAATAGTCGGCATAAGGATAGCAACATTTGAACAAGATCCACTCAACAGCAAGAACAGGAACAAGGTAGACGCGGTAACCCCACCGTTTTAACGCTTCTTTGGCAATCTCAGGCATATTTGTTTCTGTAAAATTTCCGTTCTAGTTACAATAATTTTCCCGCTCTTGCATGAATATTTTTCTACCTGATCTTTATTCTCAACGATTCACGTAAAAAAATTCATATGTCAGCCCCCGCCGCCCGTCTCGCCCGGAAAGGAAACCTGCTTCTCGTGGGGATCCTGCTCACCGTCTCCATCTTATTGCAGCAATATGTCATCGCCCCGCTTCTGCCCCCGTTAGGCCAATTGGGTGGTCTTCGCCCGATGATCGTCTTTTTGGATATCCCCCTTCCGCTGCCGAACATCGATTGGATCCCCGTCAGTTTTCTATTCGTCTTTTTCTATGGCATGGTCATCTCTCCCGAATTGGTTAACCGCGGCCCGGCTCCCGGCAACCTCCTTCGGAAAAAAATAGCGAACGCCCTAACCGGCTGGTGGTTGCTGCTGATCTGCATCCTCGCCGGCGGAGGTCTTTATTATTTGGTAGAAGGATATCTTCCGAGACAGGTGCGCAATGGCATCGATTCCTTCGGCATCCGCGCAGATATTACCCTGCCCTATCCTTCCGGCGAACGGATCCACCTGCACGGCAGCATGCTCCTGCTGCTTTTCACCATCTTCGGTTTTCGTTTGCTGCTGAAAAAGACCGCACTCCCG
>Ga0206921_10335_pt1 | contig 10412 bp, 5 predicted proteins | sample Alteio_BWOrgHeat_66_FD_152930 | JGI IMG/M metagenome (GOLD analysis project Ga0206921, IMG submission 152930) | Enriched cells from forest soil in Barre Woods Harvard Forest LTER site, Petersham, Massachusetts, United States -... | ecosystem: Environmental > Terrestrial > Soil > Temperate forest >...
ATCTTTTTAAAAGCTTGGAAGAAAGAACTGCGGAGGGGTTTTACAAAAAAAAGCCCCACCCCCTTTCGGGAGTGAGGCTTGATGAACCAGAAGATCAATGTTGCAGAACAACCTGCGTGGTTTGGCGTTGGACGAGGCCGCCGTTGGGACCGATCAATTCCACCACCGCGAAATAAAGGCCGCTAGAAAGGCCCGTGAGATCCAGGGTGGCCTGGTTGGCCCCCGTCGTACCCGCGTATTGTTTGATCAGTTCACCCGCCACGTCATAAAGCCCCACTTTGAGCGTATAACTGGCTGTCGAATTCACCTGAATGATGGTCGTCGTGACGCCGCCCTTGAGGATGTTCGGCTGGGCCCAGACCGTGCCGTCCGTCACCGGGTTGTTCCTGGTTTGCACCACGATGCCCCGACTGATCTCTTCTTGGGTCCCCTTCCCATCGGTCCAATGCACATCGATCACATAATGACCGTTGGTCACCAAAGCACCGGTATCGCTGGTCCCGTCCCAAACCACATTCACCCCATTGGGTGAGGTAATGGTCACCGCGTTGACGGAGGTGGAGGAACTACCCGCAGACCCTTGCGAGGGATTGATGAAAGCGGTTGAGAGGTTCACTTGGGTCATGGGCGTATCCGTGGGGTTATTGGCGTAGGTGTAGAGGTGCTTCACGATCTCACCGGCTTCGTTGTAGATGTCCACTTCCACTGTGGCCAAGGTACGGCTCACCATCACCACCTGGGAGACGGTTGTGGTCTGTCCAAAGGAATCGGTGTTGGTCAATGTTACGTAATATTTCCCGTTGGAGACCGGGTTCCCCGCGCTGTTATTTCCATCCCAGCTGGCGATGGCCTGCCCGCCGACGTCCACATAGGACATCCCGCCCAAAGTGGTGATCGTGGGGTTCTGCAAGTTGAAACTGGTCACCTGTTGGGACAATTCCTGGGTAAAGATCTCCTTCACCAATTCCCCAGACTCGTTGTAGACGTCCACTTTCACCGTAAAGAGCGACGCCAAATTGAGGGTGACCTGCGAAACCTTGGGGGCAGCGAGCCCGGCGTAGGTCAATTGGGCGTGGTTGACCAGGGTCGTACCCTGCTGGACAAAATCATCGACCTGGGCCTCGTAGATCAGGCTGTAGGTTCCCGGCGCGAGGGAGGCCCAGTTCCATGTCAGGGTAGATGACGTCTGCGTGAAAGTACCGCCCGAGGGGACAGCCCCCGCGGAAATGAAATTCAGGTGGGCAGGAAGATTATCCGTCACTTGAACATTAGTGGCCGCGCTGCCAGTCACCGTCAATTTGATGGTGTAGGTGACCATGTCGTTCGAGGCGACCACCGACTGGGGAGAGCTCTTGACGATCTCAATGTCGGGCGTAGGGGTGGGCGTCACGGTAAAGGTGGCTGTCGGGGTGAAGCTATTCGTAGCCGTAAAGCTTGAAGTGGGCGTGAAGGTGCTCGTGAAGCTGTTGGTGTTAGTCGGGGTATAGGTGTTGGTAAAGGTCTTCGTATTGGTGGGCGTATCGGTCGAGGTCGGCGTCCACGTCAACGTGGACGTGTTCGTAGAAGTATAAGTATTGGTGAATGTACGGGTATTCGTAGGCGTAAAGCTGTTCGTGGGCGTGTGGGTATTGGTGGGAGTGTTGGTGTTCGTAGGTGTATCGGTCGAAGTGAACGTATTAGTGAAGGTCCTCGTCCATGTCCAAGTGGGCGTATTCGTCGAAGTGTTGGTATTGGTCGGGGTGTTGGTGTTCGTGAAGGTGTTCGTCACCGTAAAGGTGTTGGTGGGGGTCCTTGTATTCGTAGGGGTGAAGGTGTCCGTCGAGGTGTTGGTGCTGGTCGGGGTGTTGGTGTTCGTGAAGGTATTTGTCACCGTAAAGGTGTTGGTGGGGGTCCTTGTATTCGTAGGAGTGAAGGTATCCGTCGAGGTGTTGGTACTGGTCGGAGTATTGGTGTTCGTGAAGGTATTGGTCGAGGTGTTCGTGTTGGTAACGGTAAAGGTGTTCGTGGCCGTATGGGTATTGGTGGCGGTGTTGGTATTGGTGGAGGTATTGGTGGCAGTGGCCGTGTTGGTTGCCGTTGAGGTGTTGGTCTTGGTGAACGTATTGGTAGAGGTATTGGTCGGCATGCCCGTGTTCGTGGCGGTTGCCGTATTGGTGGCCGTGGAAGTGTTGGTGAAAGTTGCCGTGTTGGTCTTGGTGGACGTACTGGTGGATGTATTGGTGGGTATGCTCGTATTCGTGGCGGTCGCCGTATTGGTGGAAGTCCTGGTACTGGTGGCCGTACTGGTCGGCAAAGCGGTATTGGTGGACGTTCCGGTATTGATGGGAGTGTTGGTGTTAATGGGAGTGTTGGTTTTGATGACCAGGAAGGTGGCGGTTTGAGTGGCGTTGGCGGTAACGGTATTTGTAGCGGTGGGTGTATTAGGCGGTGTGTTGGTATTGGTCGGGGTCGACGTATTGGTCTTGGTGTTGGTCGATGTGGCCGTGGATGTGGCGGTGGCCGTATTCGTGGAAGTGGAAGTATTGGTTTTCGTGCTAGTAGCCGTGGCGGTGGAAGTCGCGGTAGCGGTATTGGTGAAAATGGGGGTATTAGTCTTGGTCGAGGTGGATGTCGCCGTGGCGGTCGCGGTGGCAGTTGAGGTGGCGGTGGAAGTGCTGGTCGAAGTCGAGGTTTTCGTGGAAGTGCTGGTGGTGGTCGCGGTGGAGGTGCTGGTCGAGGTGCTAGTGGAAGTGGAGGTTGATGTTGAAGTTTTCGTGGACGTGGCCGTGGCAGTACTGGTCGATGTGGAGGTAGATGTCGAGGTTGAAGTACGGGTGGCGGTCGAAGTGGAGGTACTGGTGGAAGTCGAGGTCTTTGTGGAAGTACTCGTGGATGTCGAGGTGGAAGTGGAGGTCCGGGTGTTGGTCGGAGCCGGAGTATTGGTCTTGGTCGGCGTGTTGGTCGGCACGACGCAAGAATTGTTGATAGTGAAGCCCACGCACGAAACCATTCCCTCGGGATTGAAATTTTCCGCGTCCTGGTTGCCGCCATCGCAATAAATGGCGGCAGAATTTTCCCCCGTAACGCCGATGACGATGCTGTAGTTGCCGGGAGGATATCCGGCCAGGAGGCCGCTGGTGGAGAGCGGGATCTTACCCGGCGGGGCCCCACCTGGGCAGGCACCAGCTGGCAGTCCGGACAGCCAAGATTCTATACAGGTCTCGACATGTCCGGGGCATAAGTAAAAACCCGAGAAGACTTGGTTACCGGTGTTGCAACCGGAGCCATCTGATTTCTGGTAATAATCGATGCCGCTTTGTTTCCGCACCCCCCAACCGTAATTGGAGACAAAGACGTCCTGGAAGTCGCTCATGTTCCGGACACCTTGGTCGAAGTTGGCATCACCGTAAGGGGACGAAAAGCTGCAAGACCCGGCCTGGCGGATCGCCATGATGACGCTGATCTCCGGTTCGCCCACCTTGCAGGCGTTGATCTCCACGTCCAACAAGGCGGGGCATCCCGGGGAGATGGTGGTCGGGCTCAGGCTGATCGCGCAGATGGCATTTGTGGTTGTACTGCATTGCCCCAAGGCTGGCGTTGCGCGAGCTGATAAAAGAAGGATCAAACAAGCTACCATCGGCATCAAACGAACAATTTTGGACCTTGAAAAAGACACAGGTATCAATAACGCAACGAAGTTGTGAAGGATCGGCTCAAATCGATTTTTGTTCGTGACCAATAATTTCACTTCCTGCTCCTCTATAATTCATACCACTGCATGTATATTTCTAGCGGCTAAAACCAGCCTTTAGAAAGGGCTTTCATCGATTTCTTGTTCTTTCCTAAAAACCTAGATGGCGTTGGAGATAAAGATTCGGTAAAGAAAGCATACGCCAATTTTAGTCTCATTGAAAGCAGTCGATATAAAATCCGTGCTAAATTAATCCAATTTTTCTTTGCTCAAGCCGCTTTTAAAGGGTTTTTTGCATCTTTTTAACTCCGTCCTGGTTTAAATGGTTCAACTTCCCTTCAGCCCTTGTAAACCCTTTCATGTGAAATGGTTACCCGCTTATTTCATCCGGGGCCGTTTATGATTGGAAGAATCAACATGCCTCCATCGCGAGAAATGTAAGATGATTTCGCATGGTCGCCTGAAAGCTGGTCGTCCGAATCCAGGCCTGAAAAGGGATCGAATGAAGCGGCTCCGTGCTCATCGAAAAAAGAAAGCTTCCCGTAGCTCCAAAAAAATTTCCTTTTATTCCTCCAAAAAAGCGTTCCTGCTTTACACCGTCTTTTTACTGTTCGCAGTTTTCGCCCTTTGGAAGTTGAACCGGGACAGATCGGTTTGGACGGCTTATGGCGAGGCTCCTTACGACAATTTCGGGATGAAGGTCGCCCCGGCTGGCGATGTGAATGGCGACGGTTACGCGGATGTCGCGGTTTGGGCGGCGGGTTCCGGCCATGAGGCCGGCAAGGTTTACATCTATCTAGGTTCGCCCAAGGGCCTTTCTCGCACCCCCGCCTGGACAATGGAAGGAGAGCAACCCAAAGACCAATTCGGCCACAGTTTCGGGACCATCGGTGACATCAATGGGGACGGCTTCGGGGATTTCATCGTGGGTGCCCAAGGCTACAACGCACCCGGCCTGGAAAACCCCGGCAAGGCTTACGTTTATTTGGGATCATCCAAGGGTTTGAGTAAAACCCCTATCTGGACGAAAACCGGACAAACAACTTTCGAGCTGTTGGGGGATTGTTCCGGCCCGGCGGGCGACATCAACAAGGACGGGCTTTCCGATGTCGTCATTGGCTCCTATGGGTATGACCATTTTAAAGGAAAGGCTTCTGTCTATTACGCTTCCAAAACGGGGGGGCTCTCGGACAAACCCACCTGGACAGGATATGGCGAGGATCCGGGTGATTGGTACGGTTACAGCGTAGCTTCCTGTGGCGATATCAAAGGCGACGGTTACCCGGGCGTGGTCATCGGCGGAAAGCAGCACCGCAAGGGAAACCTCACTCGAGTTGGAAAAGTTTATGTCTATTACGGCTCCAAGAACGGCCTCCCGAAAACACCCTCCTGGACGGCTTCAGGGGAAACCGAAGGGGAACTTTTCGGCTGGCGCGCCCTTCCCACTGGGGACATCAAAGGGGATGGTCACAACGGTTTGATCATCTCGGGCTACATGTACAGCAACGGGAAAAAACGCGTCGCCGGGAAAGTTTACGTTTATTATGGTTCCGTCCAAGGGCTCCCCCCGGAACCTTCCTGGACTTATGAGGGTGAGACGAACGCCGAACTTTTTGGTTACACCATCGCTTCCGGCCACTTTACCGGGGACGGTTACTCCGACATCCTTGTCGGGGCCCCCGCCTACCACGATGCAAGGGGCAGGGTCTATCTTTTCAAGGGTGGCCCTAACGGTCTTTCCAAGGAACCGATATGGACCTGCGAGGGAAAGTACGCGGGGGAGAAGTTCGGTTCTTACGTGGCCAACGCGGGTGACATCACTGGGAAAGGTGTCCAGGATTTCATTGTGGGGGCCCCCACCAACTCGGAAAAGGGCAAAGAATTCGGGAAAGCCTACCTTTATTACGGGAAAAAGGACGGGGACCCAAGCCCCTACCTACCATAATCCAGGCCACAAAAGGGTCGAAATGAAGCGACGCTATGTTCATCTTAAAAGAAATACTTCCCATGCCTCTAAAAAATAAAAAACCTTCCATTTTTATTTCTAAAAGCGCGGTTCTGCTTTACGTCGTTTTTTTACTGTTTGGAGTTTTCTCCTATTGGAAGTTGAACCGGGAGAGGTCGGTTTGGACCGCCTATGGGGAACACCCAGGTGATAATTTCGGGACCAAAGTGGCCCCCGCCGGGGACGTGAATGGCGATGGCTACGCTGACCTGGCGATATGGTCACCCGGTTACGGTGAACAAATGGGGAAAGTTTACATCTACTCGGGTTCGGCCAAGGGCCTCTCCAAAACTCCCGCTTGGGCGGTCGCGGGCGAGCAACCCAAGGCCCAATTCGGGCACAGCTTCGGGACCGTGGGGAACGTGAACGGCGATGGCTTCGGGGATTTTATCGTAGGAGCCCAAGGGTTCAACAGTCCCAAAGGGAAGAATGCGGGAAAAGCCTATCTCTATCTGGGTTCACCCAACGGTTTGAGTTCAACCCCCGTTTGGACCAAGACCGGAGAACAAGCGATGGAACTATTGGGGGACTGTTCCGGACCGGCGGGCGATATCAATAAAGATGGCTTGGCGGACGTGGTGGTCGGCGCTTATGGTTATGATCACTTCCGGGGCCGGGCCTTCCTCTATTACGGATCCAAGACCCGCGGCTTGAGTGACAAACCCGCTTGGGTCACTTATGGCGAGGACGCCAATGACTGGTACGGCTACAGCGTGGCTTCCTGCGGGGATATCAAAGGAGACAGCTATCCCGGCGTGGTCATCGGCGCCAAGCAACACCGCAAAGATGCAATGGAACGGGTCGGGAAGGTCTATGTTTATTACGGCTCCAAGGACGGGCTCCCCACCAAACCCTCCTGGACAGCGGTCGGTGAAACGGAAGGGGAACTGTTCGGATGGCGTGCCCTTCCTACAGGTGATATCAAGGGAGACGGTCACAATGGCTTAATCATCTCCGGCTACATGTATGGGAACACGAAAGACCATTTCGTCGGGAAAGTTTACGTCTATTACGGCGCGAAGGACGGCCTGCCCGCCGAGCCTTCCTGGACCTTCCAAGGCGAGAACGCCAATTCTCTTTTCGGTTATACCATCGCGGCGGGCGATTTTACCGGAAGCGGCTATTCGGACATCCTGGTGGGTGCGCCCTATTACAACAACGAGCGGGGTAAGGTTTATCTTTTCTTGGGTGGGCCCAATGGCTTATCGAAGGAACCTGCCTGGACCAAGGAAGGTGAACAGGAACGGGAAAGATTCGGGTCTTATGTGGCCAATGTCGGTGACGTCAACGGCGACGGTATCCAAGACATCGCGGTGGGGGCTTTGAACAACTCGGAAATGGGCAAAGAAAACGGGAAAGTCTACCTTTTCTATGGACACAAGAACGGAATGCCGAGCCCCACACTTCCTTAGTTAACGATAACCTACCCCTTGAAGCCACAGATCCAAGACCCGAGCATTCCCTAGGCTGTCGGCCAAACTCATGGCAGGGCTCTCAGCCTTGCCCCGCTTGACCGTTTCTGCCAGGGCATCCGCCTCATAGACATAAAGACCCCGGTCGCTTTTCACTTCCATCTTTTGGACCCTCCCGTTTTTTTGAAGAAGGATCTGCGTCTTTCCGGCCTTTAAACCACAAGCCCAAGGCGAGGTGACGGTTAGGGTTCCTTTGGAACCATGTATCCGCAATAGGGTTTCCCATTCCATCCGAACGCCACAAGAAACCTCCGCTAGGATGCCACCGGGAAATTTAAGAAGTGCCACTGCCCATTCATCCACTCCACTTCGTCCGACATGACCAGCCCCTTTTACCTCGACCGGGTCCAAGTAAGGTTTGCCTTGGGTGGCCCCCGCAATGAGCCGGGCCATCGAAACTGGGTAACATCCGATATCCAGGATGCCCCCGCCTCCTAATTTTTTGTTGAAAATACGGTTCTTGGGGTCAAAGGGCGCGTTGAAAAAGAAGGTCCCCTGGATGAGCCGAACCTCCCCAATAGCGCCTTTCCGAATAAGTCGCAATAGCTTGGCGGTCTGTGGATGAAACCGGTAGGCAAAAGCTTCTAAAAGAAATACGCGGTTCTTCCGGGCGGCCTCGATGACCCGCCTGGTTCCAGAGAGGTCCATCGTGAGGGGTTTTTCGCAGAGGATGTGCTTCTTGGCTTGAGCCGATTTGATGCACCATTCGGCATGGGAAGGATGAGGTGTGGCGATATAAACCGCCTCCACCTCGGGGTCCGCTAAAAGGGCTCCATAACTACCATAGGCCTTGGGGATTTGATGGCGTTGGGCAAAATCCCAAGCCTTTTCGATGGAACGGCTCCCCACCGCCGCCAAGCGGCCCGTCTTGGATCGAAGGACGCTAGCCGCGAAAGTGGCCGCAATGCGTCCGGTAGAAAGAATACCCCAGCCGATTTGAGCGCCCATCGTTCCACCTTTCCCTTTTATTTTTCAAGGAAAGCTATTGTCCACCAGCGAGGCTTTTAAAACCAGGTTTGATGGGAACGATGGGCTACCTCTAATCTTCTTCCCTTCGGTTGAACTTACTTCCCCACCACCAGGACATGAAAGCTTCCCGGCACGATCTTGGGACGGGGTTTGGGGTCATCCTTGGTCGGTTTTGGCGTTTCCCCCCGCTTGGCCACCGTGAGGAAGATGCGCCCCGTTTTGGAGTCCAAAGCCAGGGTCTTGGCGCCCGGTTCGGTCTGGACGTTTTCCACCACGCTGTATTTGTCAGCGGAATCCTGATGAATGACCGTCAGCGTACCGTCCCCATTGGAACTGAAGACATTGCCCGACGCGGGATCGAAAGCGGTTCCGTCCACGTGGTCGCCGATAGGCAGGGTCTGGATGACCTTCCCGGTTTTTGCGTTCATCACCACCAACAGGTGGTTGTGGCATCCGCTGAAGAGCCGGTTGTTTTCCAAGTCCATGGAAAGTCCCGATGGCGATTCGCCGGGAGCCAGGGGCCATTTTTTGAGGACCTTCATGGTCTTGGCGTCCATCTTGATGACCATGCTAGCGGTCTCGAGATTATCGTAAAGATGTCCCTTGCCGTCGGAAACAGCCACTTCGGGTCCCGCTCCCAAGTCCACGGTCTTGACCGCCTTGTCGGTATTAGGGTCGATGACGGTGGCGTTCTTGCTGTCACCGTTGAAGGTGATGACTTTTCCTGAGGGTTTGTCATAAATAATGACATCCGCGTCTTTGGAAGCCGGTATTTCGGAAAGGCGTTTGAAGCTCTTCAAGTCGAAGACCACCACGCTTCCCGGATCGCCGCTGGTGGCGTAGCCCTTGCCCAATTCAGGTAAGAACACCACACCATGGGGATGCGGAACATTCTCGACGGTCCCGATCAATTTCAAGGAATCGGCGTCCATCACCTGGATGCTGTTGTTATGACTGATATAAACCCGCCGACTGTCGCTGTCCACGGTCAGGAAATCATAACCCCCGTCCCCGGGCAAGGAGGCCTTTTGGAGGATCTTGTAACCGCCGACTTCTTGCGCGCCAATCCCGCCTACCCAGCCCATCAAAACCACCAGCAGTAAAATCGCCTTGAACCTGTTCATGCCGACCCCCTATTCGAATTGTGAGACCAAAGCAAGATCAAATGATTCCCTACTTAGACGCCTGATCGAGATCAAAAGCGTTGTCCAAATTCGTAGCCTTCCCGTCCCGGTCGTTCAAAGGCTCGATCCCAAATCGGTTCTCGATGAACTTGAGGATGGACGCCGTCGTGTAGGTCGTATGGTCCACGAAACCCTTCTTGGCGAAAGGCGAGATCACAAGGAAAGGCACCCGGCTGCCCGGGCCCCACTTGTCCCCTTTGGGTGGGGCCACATGGTCCCAACGGCCCCCATGCTCATCGTAAGTGATGAGGATGGCGCAGTCCTTACCGTATTTGCTCTTCAATATCTTCTCCACCAGCTCGGCCGCGTGCTGCTGGCCCCGCATCACGTCCGCGTCCCGGGGATGCTCGTCGTCCAGTGCCGTGAACTTCACGAAGGAAACCTGGGGCAGTTTGCCCTTTCCGTCCAGGATGGCATCTAGGTCCTTCTCGTCCTTTAGATGCTCTTTCTTGGCCTTGGTTCCATCCGCGTAATTCTTGAAATAAACGAAGGGCTGATGATGGGTGGATAGGTGGCCCGTCTCCTCATCCCCTTCCTCCCCTTCTTTCATGGCTTGGTCCCAACCACCCGCGTACCAGGCCCAAGTGACCTTCTTTTCCGTCAGCTTGTCCCCGATGGTGGGCATGGTGAGGTTGGGAACAAGCTCATCCTCTGGGGTCTTGTTCTTGTGGGGATGGTTGACCGATTGGAGGGTGTTGATGCCGTAGCCGTCCGGCGAGACAGCGCCGTCCTTGCCCGGCAGGGGCATTCCGTCGGGCCCGATCTGGGCCACCAGTTTTTCGGGAGCGTTGGGAAAGGGTGGCGGGGCCATCGCCACCAAAAAGATATGGTTCAGGAAAGAGCCGCCGAAGGCCTCGTGGAAATAACAGTCGCAAAGAGTGTATTGGGCGGCCAGTTTACCCTCTGGCAGGTTGGTGGCGTCGAAATAGCTCATCACCAGCCCGCCGTTGTTGCTACCCGCCACGAACTTGTCCATTTTCCCGCCGTCGATCTGCACTTGTTCCTGATAATAACGATGGACAAGGTCTCCCGTAACTGCGGTGACTGGGACATACTTGGAAAGGTCATAGGGCCCCACCGGCATGTCCTTGGGGAAACGGTCGTCCGTCACC
>Ga0206921_10339_pt1 | contig 10339 bp, 10 predicted proteins | sample Alteio_BWOrgHeat_66_FD_152930 | JGI IMG/M metagenome (GOLD analysis project Ga0206921, IMG submission 152930) | Enriched cells from forest soil in Barre Woods Harvard Forest LTER site, Petersham, Massachusetts, United States -... | ecosystem: Environmental > Terrestrial > Soil > Temperate forest >...
GAATACGTTAAACTTTTTGTACAATTCGGTTTCAAAATATTCGGAAGCTATAGCCGACAGCGTAATGACCTTATCGGATATTATGCGTTATGCTTTAACCAATGCTGATGAAGACGGCAAAGTTTGGCTTGAATCGGAAATTGACCAGGTGAGTAATTTCATTAAACTTAACCAGGCAAGGTTTAACCAAAGGCTAAATATTGAACTGGCGACTCATGGGGACCCGGAAGGTTTAAGAATTATTCCATTAGTTTTAATTACACTTGTAGAAAATGTTTTTAAATACGGAGATTTGCTGAATGATGATCACCCGGCAAGGATCATTACAACCATCGACGGCAGTACTTTAACATTTATAACCGAAAACCTTAAAAAAAAGAAACGGGTTGAGCGGGGATACGGGATTGGCATAAAAAATGTAAAAGACCGTTTGGCGATGTACCATCAATACGAATTAACTATCGAAGATGGTGAACAAGAATATAAATCTATTTTGAAAATCGAGCTTTAAAAATTATGTACACCTGCTACGTTATTGATGATGAAGAACATGCTGTTGATACCCTGGTTAACTATATCAATAAGTTACCTGGACTAAACCTTGTGGGCACCAGCATCAATCCGCTTAAAGCAATTGACGAGATCACCAATTCAACCCAGGTAGATATTGTTTTTTTAGACGTTGACATGCCCGAACTATCCGGTCTTGAAGTGGCAGATATTATTTCGCCGCATACCTCTGTTATTTTTACAACAGCCTATCCAAACTATGCCGTGCAGGCTTTTGAGAAAAACGGTTCGGACTTTTTGCTAAAACCCATCTCGTTTGAACGTTTTACAAAATCGGTAACAAAAGTTGAAAACCTCATCCGCACTAAAAAACTGTCCGAACACCATCCTGATGACGAACATTTTTTTATAAACCCCGGCATTAAAGGACGAATTATCCAGCTAAGCTATTCTGAGATCATTTATATAGAAGGCTTGAAAAACTATGTTGTATTATACACGATTGACGGTAAGCACATCACCTACCTGTCAATGCGCGAAATTGAAAAGTTAATTTCCATGTCCCGGTTTACCCGGATCCATAAATCCTATATCGTTAACATCGATAAGATCAAATCCATCGATGGAAACAATGTTATTTTATCATCAGGCGACGAGTTGCCTATCGGGATCTCATTTAAAGAAAACTTCATTCATCTGATTCACACGCGCACGCTTAGGAGCGGGCGCAAATTTCAGTAGTTCGTGCTCTTTTCGTGCCTTTACCGACAGGTAATACTTGTAAAGCAAATAATAAATAATAAACTCGTGGCTGCGCTGCTTTTCGTTGAACAGCCTGTTTAAATGCATGTGGGTAACATCTGCCACCAGCTTCATCAAGTTTCCTGGAAAGTGCAGCCGTGCATTCGATTTTAGGAGGGTTAGGGCCTTAAGGTAAGCATTGTACTCTTTCTTGCCTGCTATCCCGGCAATGACCGATTGATCTTTATTCATGTTGTTAATGAAAGACGAATACTCCCTGTATTTGTTGTCCAGCTGCATTTTCACCTGCTTGCTGTCGTCAAATTCATGTTTCATGCTTTCGTGGATACTTTTTAGCAGGTGGATCCGGCAGGCATATTCCGGAAAAAATATCTCAAGCAAAGCATCTACCGATACAAGGGCCAAATGCAGTTCCGAAAAATTAAATGACCCTGTACTGATATTTTTAAGATAGCCTAAAATAAGTTCGCTGCTGGCGCTAAATGCATTTTCGGCATACTCAATAGTTTCCGCCCCGTATCGTTCTATTTCCCGCTTATAAGTATCCAACAAAAGATTATTAATGCTGCCTTTTTCAACGTAGGCGCGTATTCTTTGCTCAAAGTATTTAACAACCACCGCAGTATCATCCGGGTTGGTCTGAATTCTTATTCTTAAGTGATTGTCCGGGTCGTTATACCGTACAAAATACCAGCTTTTTAATTTATTCTGCTTCTTTAAACCGGCGATAATATTTCGTACGCTTTTGATCAGGATAGTATTTGATGTTGCGTGGTGACAGTATATTTTAAGATATACCCATTCATCGCCCGGCAGGTAAATACGTTTTACCTTGTTCTTTTTGCGGTTTAGGGTTGCCAAAGCCTGTTGTGTATAGGTTACTTTATCAGAAAATACCGAAGCAATAAACTGGCCTGCGAACGGTTTGCCGACGCGGTTTACAACTGCGGTTGATTCGTCCAGGAATACTTCCTGTAAAACAACCTGCGTTTTGTTCCTGATAATTTTACTAAAAAGCGCGAGCGATTCGGGGTCGAGCAAGTCAAATAAAAGTTGGTTGTCCCCTTCGGTTAAGGCGAAATGTCTTTTTAGCCTGATCTTCTCTCCTATTTTATAAAAATTTCTGCCCGATCCATCGCCAGCAGATATCTCCGCAATCTCTTCAGCATTTAAAATCCAGGTGGCAGGGAAAAGGATGCAATTTTTATATTCAACCCGCGGGTAATATGTAAGCCCCGGCAGCAAAGCACGCAGGTCGAAGTTAAAGTTGAACTTGAGGCCCTGGTACTGCATGTCACACAAAAACATAAAAATAGATAGCTCGCTCCTGCTGTAATTAAATGCCGAACTTAACCGGGGTATTACTATTTTGTTCAGTTTTTTTGATCGGAGGATGACCTGATTATCGACCATAGATAAAGTGAGATCGGACAGGCTTATTACGTTGGACCGGTTTAACGTGGAGTGTACGCCTACAGGTATCTCATAGCATCTGATGCCCGAGTTCGAGTTGATATTTGCGGCATGTTCGTCGTTAAAACACGAAATTTCGGCAAATACAACTTCGTCATTACACTTTTCCTCAACGGAAGCTATGTAGTGTACCTCTTCTAATACCTTTTCGCTAAAAAGTGTAAACCTGCCTAATAAAGCAGTGGCGGTGCATCCTCCCGCCTGTTCAATCCAAACCTTTTCGCCAAATAGCCTGAAAACCACCGAAAAGCTGGGTGGTGTTTTCAGTTCGGATTGCACTTTAATTTTCTCCAGGTCTTTATCAGTAATAGAGATGCACTCGTCGTTTTTGGTTCTCAGGAATTTCGATAAAAAGAATTCGTGTATCTGGGTCCAGGTAAAATTCAAGCTATTTGATTGCAAATCTAACTGAATGCCGTCCAATAATTCGCTTGTTACCAGGTTGGCTTCAAGCCCTTCGTACCCAATCCCGGCTTCCCGGTCAAGGGCCTGCAGCAACGGAACTTCCTGGTCTTCAAACCGGGCCCTAAACTTGGTTTTAAAATCGTTTAACGCCTTAGGTGTTGCGTCTGCAGATATCGTTCGCAAACAATTCAACCCATCCTTTATAATGTCCTGGTATTTACTGTCAACAGATGATTGCGTTTCCTTTTCGTAACCGACATAAAACATCGATTTGAATTTATTTTTCGAAAGTAAATACAAATGATTTTCGGCCAGTGCCGCAATGTTAAGGTCCTGTTTTTCACAAGTTGTATTTACAACTTTTTCATAGATCAATATCTCTTTAGCAAGTTCACTGCTGTTTCGTTTTTCGCCCGCTATATTTACCAGCCTGTCAAAATATCTTTCGCCCGTCATGTTCGGATAAAGTTCCGATACCAATAAACCTTCTTTTATTAAATCGTTTACGTATCCCAACACATCATCAGCTTCGTCGATAAAATCACTCAGCCAGCCCACCACTTCGTTTATGGTTTTTCCATTACTGCAAAAAGCAAGCACTTTATTTAAAAGTCTGTCTGCCTGGAACGAATTGATAAAAAAATCCGTTTTCTTTCGGCTGCGATCATAATTCGTAGTTAAATACCGCTTTTCGCTTTTTATGGTATAAACAGAATCATTTGAGAAATATTTTACATTATTGAACTCGCCTGATTGATCCATACGCCTTGCAATTTCGGCAGTAAATTGAAAGTCAGGGTTGATGTACACCTCGCCATTCTCTTCCAAAAGGCATTTTTCGGGATCGTTAAATATACTCCAGCTGGTTGAACTGAACGCCGAAAACATGCCAAACGGGGTCGGCCTGAAACACATCCTGTTAAAATATTTTTGCAGGCTGAATATTACCTTTTTATCCAGGCGATGGTAGTCAAAACCGTAACGCTCTAACTCCAGGTAAAGGCTCTCACTGGCAAAAAAAATCGCAGATTGAAAAAAACGGGTTTTTAACAGTTCCGCTAGTACATCAGGCTTATAATCCTGGTAACTTAAAGCAGGTGTTCTGAGAAACAAATAAGGATTAAAATCAATGTTAAACATAAGTTAAATCTTTTTTAATTAGGGTTAAATGGGCACAATTGAAATTTAACAGGCAAACGCCGGATACCATGGCGTATTTAAAGTCTCAAATTATAAAATAAGTAAACTTTAAATACTAAAAGTTAATGCACTTGAAATATTTACAGGATTCGGAGGAAGCTACTAAAAACACTAAACTTAGTTAATTTTCGTCGGATATTTCAAACAAAAAGTAGTCTTTCGATGTCTTATAAAGCGAAAAAATACGCAGTGTTTTCGCCAAATATTTGCTTAATAGTAAAATATAAACACTAAAATATCTAAGTATTAAGATGGACGGGCATTGTTGGCCGCTTTATAATTCCAAAGGGTGAATCTGTTTATTTTATTATATTGCGGCCTGCATATTTACCTGTTCGAATCTCTTTATGGAGAAAAAAAAAATATTAATTACCGGCGCCAGTAAGGGTTTAGGCTTAGCTATCAGCAAAAAGTTATCGGCAGATTATGAATTAATATTACATGCATCGCGATCCGAAAGCTTTACAGAGGTTGTACCGGGCAGCCATATTTTATGCGCCGACTTTACAGACGACGAGCAAGTTGGCGATTTTTGCAAGCAATTAAAAAAGCAATATGGCGATTCGCTTTACGGGGTGATCAACAACGCGGGGGTTACTTTTGATAAACCGTTAAACTTTCAGCCTGAAAAAGAGATCGATGCCATGCTTAAGGTTAATTTAAGGGCGCCCATAATGATCTCAAAGGTCGCTATGAAAATTTTCGGGCTGCTAAACCGCGGCGTTATCATTAACATCAGTTCGGTGGTTGGTGAAAGCGGGAATGCATTCCAGTCGGTTTATGCCGCAACAAAAGCCGGGCTGGTAGCGCTTTCAAAATCGCTGGCGCAGGAAGCAGGCGCAACTAACCAAAGCCATAACATCAGGGTATTGAGCGTTTCGCCGGGATTTATTGAAACAGATATGACCGCCGCCATTCCCGAAAAGATGAGAGAAAAATATCTTGATCTGATACCTGCAAAACGATACGGCAGCGTTGATGACGTAGCAGAAACCATAGCATTTTTGCTTTCGGACAAAGCATCCTATATAAACGGCACAAATATCCATATTAATGGTGGTTTAACATGAAACTTGAGCGAGACGAATACCTGGAAATGATACACACCGGCAACCTGCGGGGCGTTAGTCCTACACAGGTGATGCTGCATGGCCCAACAAAATTACTCGTAGATAATTATCACTGGCACTCGCCCGAGAAAGGAATTGTGGCGAGTTATACGCCAAAAGAGTTTGATGTTATTGATCATTTTGGCATTTTCAGGGGAGTTGACCAGGTGGAGGCATTTGCCCAGGCAACAACGGGCTCCTGCGGAACATTTTTGGAGTGCCGCAAGCTAAATTGTACGCCGGATGAGTTGAAGGACAAGTTTATCCCATCGTTTATCAGCATTGGACAGGTAAACTTTCACTATTACCTTGAACCCGGAGATACCTTTGTGAGCCTAGGCAATATTACTTTTTGCAGGTGGCGGCAAACCGTTTGCGATGGCAGAATATATAAAGCACCTAAAGATTTGGATTTAGATGCGTATTTTAGCGACTTTACCGACGAAAGGTTGTTGAAATATGATATTAGTGAAGATTTTATCCTTGTAGCCGACTTATTTAATATTACAGGCAGGGCTATATTAGTAGACTTTTTTAAAAAAAATGAAGAAAATGGAAAGACAAGAAATACTTGATGGTTTATTGGAAGTTTTAAGATCTATCCGCACGATCGACCCTGCGAAATTAGTGGGGGTAACTGAAGAAACGGACTTTCTGAAGGATTTGAATACACCGTCAACTGAACTGATCAATATAGCTGCAAAGGTTGAGCACAAATTTGGGATTGAATTTGAAGATGAAGACATTGATCAGATGGGCTCGACGGTAAAGGATGTAATTGATTTAATTTTAGCTGTTAAAGCCAGAGGATAAAGAAATAATTTATGCAGGTAACCGGAAGAAAAGTAGCGGTTGTGGGTATGGGCGGGTCGTTCCCCACCTGTGCGGATATAGATGAATTTGACCGGAAGTTATTCTCAAACCAAAGCCTTATCCGGGAATGGGACGTTGCCGTTCAGCATGGCAAACAGATCCGGTCAATGGTATCTGGGTTTATTACCGAAGAAGAAACCAACCTGGAGGTGATTTTGGCGCCCATAGCCGAAAAATACCCAGAGACCTATATTGATAGATCGGGAAGGATTTCGGATGCAAGTATCTCCACAGCCGATTTGGGCAGTATCTGGGGTATGCTTGGCGCTTTGGATTGCATAGAAATGGCTGGCTGGACGCCGAAGGAGGTACAATCAGACCAAACGGGCGTGGTGGTAGGTTCCGGCGGTGCCGGAAACCTGATCTTAAGGATAGCCTGGCACCACTTTTTTGTTGAAGGCAGAAAATCACGCATCGCTGGCTCGCACACGGTTGACCGTACGATGCCTTATCGCGAGGCGGCCAATATATCGTGCCTGATAAAAAGCAAAGGCGTTTGCGAAGGCATCGCGTCAGCGTGTGCCACCGGCCTGGGCAATATTGGCTATGCGTACAGGCTTATAAAATTTGGTTTGCAGGACAGAATAATTGCAGGCGGCCTGGAAGGCACCTCTTTTGAAACCTTTATTGGTTTTGACGGGATGCAGGTATTAAGCAAGGGCTTTAGTCCCGAAGAAAGCTCGCGGCCTTTTGATATCAACCGCAACGGTTTTGTGTGTTCTTTCGGAGCTGGTATAGTTGCTTTGGAAGACTATGAAATGGCGAAAGCGCGCGGGGCGAAGATCTTGGGCGTTATTGACGAATATTTTAATAATTCGGATGGTGACGGCGATATGTTTTATCCATCATTTGCCGGGCAGCAAAGAATGTGGAAGGGATTGTTAGCAAGCGGCGTCAAACCCGATGTAGTTAAAATGCACGGCACCTCAACGCCTGCCGGTGATGCAGTAGAGTTATTGAGTGTTGTTGATGCGCTGGGTGAAGATGGCTACCATATGTGCGCGCCGAAATCGCAGTTTGGCCACATGCTGGGCGGCGCAGGTTCGGTTGAGTTTATTGCCGGTCTGATGATGCTGCAAAACCAAAAAGTATTGCCTTGCCTCAATTCAAACACGCTAAATCCGGAGTTGGAAACATTTCAGCTGGCTGATAGTTGGAATGGGCCTAAAAAACCCCTGGCCGCTTACCGCGACTTGGTTCCTCAGCAGGCATTTAGTAAAGAAATTAATCGCGTTGCTTGCTTAAATTACGGTTTCGGAGGAACGAATAGCGCGATGATGATCTCAAGAGACGTTTAAATGATCGACAATAAAAACAAAGTTGCGGTACTTTTTGGCGTACGGAACGAAAGTTCTATCGCATGGTCTGTTGCCGTAAAACTGCACCAAACCGGCTGCAAAGTGGCATTAAGCTACGTTGCGGAAACAAAGGATGAAGTTTTATACCTGATGCAGCAAAACGGAATGGACAGCAGTTTATCCGCAGAGGTTGACGTTAGAGACGAGTTACAGATCGCCGCTTTTGTACAACTGGTTTATGATGCTGCAGGGCCGATTGATTACGTTTTGCATGCCGTGGCATTTGGTACGCAATATGTAATGTGCTACACACTTCCGGCAAGTGATGAACCAGCTCCCTCCTACCTGGATATCCCGTTTGAGGACCTGATGGATTCGTTTAATATCAGCGCTTATTCATTACTAAGAATCTGCAGGGTGGTAAAACCGTATTTTGCAAAAAATGCATCGGTGCTAACGCTTACCTATAATGCAGCCCAGCGGGTTTTCCCGGGTTATGCAGGCATGGCTATTAACAAAGCCGCGCTTGAAAATATTATGCTTTACCTGGCAAGCTACTTCAGGGATATTGGGGTAAGGGTGAACGCTATTTCGGCGGGCCTGGTAATGACTACTTCGTCCGGTGGAATATTGGGTGTACGTAAGCTACGTAAAATGGGTAAATTTACCGCCCCGCTTGGCAATGTTGACGCCGGCGATGTGGGCGATGCCGCTTTATATTACTTTTCGGGCCTCTCGAAAAAAGTTACAGGTAATATTCATTTTGTGGACGGAGGGTTTAACATAATGGGACTTGGTGTTGATGGAGAATAAGATGATAAAATCGATACATGCGTTTAATACCGCCCAAAAATTCGCGGTTGGGAACGATCTTGTGCATCTGCCGGATTTTACCACTTCGTTCAATGATCTTTTCAAAAAAAAAGTTTACACCGCCGACGAAATAGCCTACTGCGACGGATTTGACGATTCCATGCTTCGGTACGCTTCAACCTGGGCAGGTAAAGAAGCTGTTTACAAGGCGATAAAGCAGCTGCACCTTAAACCCCTGGGGCCAAAAAGCATCGAGATCATACGAAAAAAAACAGCGGGGCAACCGCAGGTTGTTATCCACAAAGAGTATCCTCCGCTTAAAATAAGTTTAACGATATCGCACGATGGCGACTACGCCTGGGCCGTCGCGTTGATCGACACTGATCTGTAACCTGCCATGACCGACCATTATTTCGACAATAATTTGGTTAACCTGCACTATTACAAATTTGGCAGCGGGCCTAAGGCTATGCTGTGTTTCCATGGTTATGGCATGCATGGCAAACAGTTTAAACTTTTAGAAAGCAACCTGGGCGATAAATACACTTTTTATGGCTTCGACCTTTTTTTTCATAAAGAAACCAAGCTGAAAGACCAAAGCCTGCCCAACATAAAAAAAGGGATCACCAAAGATGAACTGGCTGCCTTTATAACGGATTTTTGCCGCCACGAAGAGATTGAACGATTTTCAGTTATCGGCTATTCAATGGGCACGCATTATGCCGCCATTGTTACTGAAGAGCTTGGCGAACTGGTAGATGAATATATCGTCGCAGCGCCTTCGTGCCTGGAACCCGGCAAACTGATCCGGTTTTTCAGTAAAAACAAAACGGGCAATAAAATTTTAGAGAAAGTGGCGCTAAGCGACAAGGCGCTGCTGAGTATGTTGAAACTATTTAAAAGCTTCCGGTTTATCAGCAGCCAGGAATACGACATATTGTTTAAAGAGATAGGAACAGCCGAGCTACGGTTTAATTTTTACGCCTGCTTTACCTACTTACGCTTTTTGGAAACAGATGAACCACGCCTTTTGAATGCACTGCAAACCAATAACATCAAAAGCATTTTCATATTTGGCAGCCGCGATAAATCTTTCCCCGCACGCATCGGCGATAAATTTATCCCAAAGGTGGCGAATAGCGAGGTGATCATCCTGAATGAGGGCCACGAAATGATAAAAAAGGATTTTGTAACTTCGTTAACCGGCGCGTTATTATGATCATAAAGGCAAGACCCATCCCATTTTTCCTCGTCTGGTTCGGCATGGGGCCGCTGCTTTGGCTTTTCAGGCGGCGCTTTAATAAGATGATCATCAATGATATCGACATAAAGTCAGGCCATTCGTACATCCTGATGTGTAATCACTTTGGCTTTTTGGATGGTTTTTTTGCATATTATTTGTGCTTCCGGTTCATCCTCAAAAAGCAGCGGTTAAAAAACATCTATACCATGTCGGTTAAAAAGCAGATGGAGAAAAAACCATGGCTGCGATTTTCTGGCAGCTTTTCAGTCGAGCCGGGTAAAAGATCAATCGACGAAAGCCTTGACTACGCGGCATCGCTTTTAAATAGGCCTGGCAATTTGCTCATCTACTACCCCCAGGGCAACCTTGAATCGAATTATATCAGGCATATTGAGTTTAAAGACGGGATTTATGAGATCGCCACCCGTACCAGCGGCAATTGCCAGTTGATTTGGTGTAGTGTATTGTTTGAGTATTTTGAAAGCCTGAAACAATCCGTTTATTTTAACCTTTTGGACTGTGGCACCAACCACGAATTTGATTTTGAAAGGTTAAAATCCGACGTAAACGCGTTCCATTTGCAGGCGATGAAAAAGAATGTAAGGTTTACAGAGGAGGAGGATATAAAATTTTAAAACACTTTATGCGCGTAA
>Ga0206921_10340_pt1 | contig 10322 bp, 9 predicted proteins | sample Alteio_BWOrgHeat_66_FD_152930 | JGI IMG/M metagenome (GOLD analysis project Ga0206921, IMG submission 152930) | Enriched cells from forest soil in Barre Woods Harvard Forest LTER site, Petersham, Massachusetts, United States -... | ecosystem: Environmental > Terrestrial > Soil > Temperate forest >...
GCCATGCGTTCATGTACACGGGCTAAATTGGTAGGGGTGATCAGTGGTACGCCCTCCAAGATCACCGACTGGCAAAACAGGTACGGCATACCGGAGAAAAACTGTTACAACTATGAGAATTTTGATGCCATTAAAGATAATTCCGACATTGACGCGGTATATGTAATAACGCCTAATGCCCTGCATCACGACCAAGTGATAAGGGTAGCTAAAGCAGGCAAACATGTGATCTGCGAAAAACCAATGGCTATAAATGCCAAGGAAGGGCAGGAGATGGCAGACGCTTGTAAAGCGGCAAATGTACAGTTACTGGTAGGCTACCGGATGCATTTTGAACCAAAAACACTGGAGGTGATCCGCAAACGAAAAGCAGGTGATTTTGGAAAAATTACGTTCTTCCAGGGTTTGTGCGGGTTTACTATTGGCGACCCTACGCAATGGCGTTTGAATAAGCAACTGTCGGGGGGCGGATCAATGATGGATATAGGTATTTATGCGGTAAACGGCGCCCGTTATATGGTAGGTGGGGAACCTGTTTGGGTTACAGCGCAGGAAACTAAAACCGACCCGGTTAAGTTTAAGGAAGGCATTGATGAAACTATTCAGTTCCAGTTTGGTTTTCCGGGCGGGGCTGTGGCATCCTGCTTATCTACGTACCATATGAACTACCTGGATAAGTTTTTTCTGAATGGTGAAAAGGGCTATGCGGAGATGCAGCCTTCAACAGGCTATGGCCCCATAATCGGGCATACAAATGCTGGTGAACTTACCCAGCCCGTAACCAACCACCAAACAGTGCAGATGGACGAAATGGCAGCCATCCTGTTTGATGGAATGCAACCTGTTGTACCCATTGACGGACAGGAAGCAATCAGGGATCTGAAGGTGATAGATGCGATATATCTTGCCGCGAAAACTGGTAAAAAGATCGAGATATCTATTTAATAACTTATTGCTATCAACCAAAGGCGCTAACCTTATAGTATCCGGGTAAATAACTTACGTAATCTGCGAGTTGCAACTTAAATGTGCTCTTCAATTAATGGGGTAGCACTATCCCTTCGTTATGCAATTTCACCATCACTTTATTCATCGATTTAAAGCACATGTTAGTCGATTCATTTTGAGGTTTGAATTAGCAGCTTTTTATTTTTAATTCAAATTTTAAACCCCTATAAAATCTCTATTAAAATGAAAAAGAATTACGCATTTTTAATAGCAGCAGGCATGCTGCTATTGTTTTCTTCATGTTCAAAAGATGCTGCTAAATCAACAAAAAGCAGCACTTCATCAACAATAATTACATCAACGGCATTAAGCAGTGTGCAAGGTATATCACTTGCCGTAACTGATTCAACCGGCAGTAGTGATACACTTTATGCGATTAAGTGTTATCCAAAGGGCGGCAAGCCTGATTCCATAGCATTCAGCAGTTTGCCAACCGCTGTCGGTACTTATTTAACTGCTAATTATTCGGGCTATACGTTTTTAAGGGCCTTTAAAACTTTAACCCAATTAGGCAGTGTTGACGGTTATGTAGTGATCATAAAATACAATGGCAAGCCTGTTGCGCTTAAATTTGATTCCAGCGGAACTTTTGTTGCCGTATTGGAACAAATGGATATGACGGATCTGAAATCAGGCCAGCCATGGCATACCGGCGGCCCTTTTTGCGACCGTAATGGCATGCATCAGGACACCGTGGCTATCAGCGCGCTGCCAGCCACAATTACCGCTTATTTTAAAGCAAATTACCCTGCTGATACGCTATTGCACGCGGTAATAAACCCTGATAGCAGCTATACTATCACCAGCAAGGATAATAGTTTATTTGTGACCAATTTTTCAGCCAAACTAAAATTTGTGAACCGGATTGAAGTTCTGCCTTTTGAACCACAAAAACCTGTAAAAGAAGCCGACCTTTTAACCAGTATAACTACTTATTTAACAACTACCTATCCGGGCTATGTGTTTGATAACGCTTTTGAAATACTGAAAGGCAGTACAGTTCAGGACTATGTAGTATTTATTGATGCTAATAATACACGTTATGCCATCGCATTTAACTCAAGCGGGACATTTATAAAAAGTGTTACCTTAAAATAACCCCTGTTATCCTGTTTATAAATAAGAAAAGCTATCCGATCCGGGTAGCTTTCTTATTTATAAAATTTTAATAATATCTTATCTGCACTTGCTCAAACCATCTGCGCTTGAATCATCGCCGGGTTTAATAATAAGGGCTTTTTCAAAATAACCTTTAGCTTCTTCTTTCTTACCATTCATAAGCAGCGACCATCCCAGCATGTGGTTACCGTCATAATCATAAGGATATAAAGTAGCTACCATTTTAAATAGCCTGATGGATGCATCATATTGCTTGCGGTTATAATAAATAATACCTGCCCAATAACTGGCTTGTGTATTTTGCGGATCTATTTTTAAAATAGCCATATATTGCTCAAGCACCTTATCCCAGCTTTGTAAAAAGGACAATGGCTTTACAAAGCCAAATTTTGCCTCGATAGAGCTGGGTTTAAGAGCAACCGCTTTTTGATAATAGTTTTTTGATGCGTTATAATTTTGATTTAAATAATGCAGCCAGCCCAACCTTATATTTATTTCGTAGCTGTTATCAGTATAGTAAGGGGAGATATCATTTATGGCGGCAGTGTAATTTTTGTTCAGTTCATCGGTATAACTGTTATGAAAAGCCTTTTGTAATACTGCGTTGCTTTGGGCATGTACTGTTACAACCAGTAAACACATCGGAACCAGTATTAAACTTCGTTTTAAAATTTCCATACAATACCTACAGTAACTGAGTTTTGATCATATTTTAAAGACTGGTATGCATCAGACTTCTTTTCGTAAGAATAGTTTAACCGCAATTGCACATTATTATTTAACTGGTAGTAAATTGCCTCACCGCATTTAAAGGTGGTATTATCAATACCATTATAAATATACAATCCATCCGCATCTAAATAATCATTCAAATTACCCAATGTAACAGAAGATTCGAGCCAGGTGTTTTTAATTAATTTAAAGCCTAAGGTTTGATCAAAAATAAAATTCCTGTCCGAGTTTAATTCTTTAATGGATGCTCTGCTAATGGTATATAAGTTAAAACTACCAAAAGGGTAATAAGTTAATTTAGCATTATACTGCTCCAGTGGTTTAGCATCAAGTCGGCCAAAATTAACATCGGCTTGCGCATCAACATACGTGCCGGTATATTTTAAACCTATCAAACCCAGATTGCTGTTATTAGTGGTGCCATCAAATTTGGTGTTAAGATAATGATAAGAACCAATAATTGCTATATTTTGGTTTAAAGCAAAGCTCAGTTTAGCATAATACTCCTCCTGCTGATCGGCAAGGTTCGATGATGTGGTACGGCGCCTGTCGTCGCTATCATACAGCTTAAAAATATCCTGGTTAAAGTACGCCACAGACTGCTCTAATTGCAATCGCCACCCAATACGGTTACCAATACCAATACGTGAGTAAAACGCATTATCGCGGTTAATATCATTATTTTGTTTGATGCCGGTTTCAGCCTGCACATCAGTTATTAGTGGTGTATTGATGCCATCCTTGTGCAAGGTTTCCTTATCCAGATAGGACAAATTATAGGTAGCATGCAAATCGTCGGTAAGGTATTTATTGCAGTAATACGCGTAATAGCGCGCGGTTATGTTGTAGGGGGCTTTAGCTAAAACCTTATTATATTGTTTTAAAGCATGTTTATAATCACCGGTTATAAAGTTAGCATACGCAAGCCTTAACCGCAGGCCGGTAAAATCTACCCCGGTGGCTATGGATTGATTGCCGTAGGCGATGAGTTGTTTCCAGTTGCCTGCATTGTACAAATCAGTTGAGACACTATCCGCCACTTGCAAAGCACTTAGCTGCGCTTTGGCCGAATGTATCATCGCCATAAAAAACAAGAGAATTAAGTACTTTCTTTTATCCATTCAGCCTTAGTATCGCGTCCGTTTATTTGAATATCAAAATCATGTATGCTGTTATCGGCTATATTTATGGTAGCCGTCATAGTTTGCTTTTGCCTGCCAAATATCTGTTTAAATTGTACAGTTTTTATAGCCAATCCTGTTTTTTGCGGCAAATAACGGCTGCTATAATTAATACTGATAAACCGATAGAACGGTGCCACTACATCCTGCAACCAAAGCTGCAATTTATTGGTGGATAACTGCACGGGCAATGAGTCATGAACAATTACATCCTCATCGCTGCTAAAGATAATTTTATAGGCTGACAGATAGAAATAATACAACAGCGAATTTTTATCACCATAAAAACTGGTGAAGTAAAATAACGTACCGTTGTTTATAAAATAAGCAGTAGCACCGGTTTCCTTACAATAAAAATAAGTTTGGTTAAATTCATCTGTAAAAGCCTCAATAGATTCTTTAGCTGTCGCGGATGTAATGATTGCCGTGTATCCCGGTGGAAAATCAAAGGCTCTTTTTATGGAAGCATTAATGTCTACAGGGTTTAATACATCCTCTTTCACAGGAACTTCAAAGCTGTTGAACTTGTTTTTATTTGCTTTCCGGCTGATGTAACCGGCAAAAGGATAGGCCAGGGTTTTGGCATCGATATAAGAAGTAGTTTGTACCTGGAAATGTAAATGCGGCTCCGGCGAACGGCCCGAATTACCGCACAGCCCTATCTGGTCGCCTTGCTTTACCACATCACCGGGCTTAACGGTTATTGATTTTTTTTTGAGGTGCGATACCTTGGAATACAGCCCATCCAGATGTTGTATTACTACAGTGTTGCCCCAATTATCTTTGGTGTTTACCTCGCCAATAATGTTATCCTCTATATGATCTGTAACAGTAGTTACCACACCATCGCCGCAGGCCAAAACGGGCTTATTAAAGCAATAAAAATGCTGGGGCAATGTGCCGGGTAATTTATAGGAGTGCTTTTCTTCATCCTCTATTACAAAATCCAGGGCCTTGCTCCAGTCGCCTTTGTGAGTGATATCGCCGTCGTAACCTTGTGAAACAGTCCAGCTGCCCATAAAAGGCAAATAAAATCTGAAGTATTTAAGATCATTCAGCCTGCTTTTTTGGTTGATAAACTGGTATAAATTACGCTCGGGCGAATAATGCTGTATAGGTACGAGTTGCAGCTTGCCGGGATGCCTGCGCAGTAAAAGAAAGTAAAGCAACCCAATATTGATAATACAAAATGGCAGCGAAAAAACCGGCAGATTATATATGCTCAATAACGAGGTAAACGCGTTTATCAACACAAATACGACCAGCACACATAAAATTGCCCACAGATAGGAGCGTAGGGATGGTATGGTAAAAAAGCTGCCAATAGCTACCGATGTGAGCATAAAATTAGCCCCCAAATGGTAATAGCTGATACCATCGGGATATACATGCGTAATATTATTAAAGCAAAGCGCGGTTATAAAACCAATAATGAGCAGGCTGAACGCGATGCGTGAGTGTATAAGTAACCCCAAGCTTATGAGTATACCCGTTATCACATTATTTTGAAACAGTATAGCGCTTAATGAGCGAAAAAACAGGTTCAGGTAAAAAGGTAAGTTTAAGTACAAATACTCATGAAAACTACCCAGGTTGCCTGTACCATTATATAATTCACTTAGAATGTAACTGCTTTTAGGCTCAAGACCGGTATGGAATATGCTGTTAGCAGCCAGCAATACCGCCCAGAAGCAAAAGATGAACGGTAGTGATAAAACCGGCAACCCTGATCTACCCAGCCTTTCAACCAAAACAACAGTTACTATAATGGTAAATAAGCAAGCCAGTGTTAACCATATAAAAAAGATTGTATTTACGTTATAAAAGCTGCCAAAGGCTATGCCGAGCAGCAGGCTGTTAAAGCTGTAAATACCTGCATTTATGGTTTCGGTTCGGTAACCAAGCAAGTTTGTAACGGCCAATGAAAATATAGCACAGCATAAACCACAAAGTCCTGCCACAGGATTAAAAAAACTTACCAGCAGCAAAATAGCCCCAAGCATTTTATTTTGTGAGAAAAATAAAATGGCATAGCTATTTACAACAGCCTTTATAAATAATTGAATCTTGTTTTTCACTTGGTTATTTTAAATGGCCCGGCACATGCTCGTCACGCTCTATATAATCCAGCGTTTCTTTTGCTTTTATAAGGTGTACCTGTTGCTGCTCATCAATAAGCACCACGGCAGGCCGCAGGGTAATAAACTGCATCCACTGTGTCATGTTATAAGCACCTACTTTATGCACTACTACATTGTCGCCTGGGTTTAGCAGCGGCAGGTTGATACTTTCGCGTATTACATCAATATTCATGCACAAAGGGCCGTAAACCACCATGTTTTCCATATTGGGGGCAAATTCCTGTGCCGGACTTATCTGGTGCTCGTACCAAAACGAGGTAAACAATACATTTACACCAAAATCAACTATGGTTGCCCGCTTGCCCTCACTCAGGCGTTTATTGGCTATAACAGTGCCCAGCAGGTAACCTGCATCATCAATTAAAATACGGCCACTTTCCAGTATCAACAAAGGCAAATCATCGTTGGCGAAACCTGCTTTTGTTAAGGTGCCGGTTATTTCTTCTGCAAAATCGTCAATAGTTGGCATGGTGTCGGTGCCCGGCAAATAAGAACCCTTTAATGTATTGGTTGATGGGAAACCACCGCCCATATCAAGGTAAGCTATACTATGCTGCAACTCAGCTTTACAACGCAAAGCCAGGCTAGCCATTTTTGCTGCCGCGATGCCGTATGCGCCTGTAACCTGTACATATGTACCTATATGACAATGCAGGCCTGCCAATTGCAATCTGCCTGAATTTATAACTTTTAATATCGCTGCCCATGCATCGCCGCTTTCATAATTAAAGCCAAAGCGGTCCCAAATAGGGTATATGCCGGTATCCATATTTACCCTGATGCCGACACGGGGTTTGTTAGCTTTGCCATCGGCGAGGGTGATTAACTGGTTTAATTCTTCCAGGTGATCAATATGGATGAGCGAGTCATTTTCAATAGCCAGTAACAGCTCATCTGTTGTTTTGCCCGGGCCGTTGAATATAATTTTATTGCCCGGTACGCCATTACCCAAAGCCTTGCGGTATTCAAAGCCCGATACTACCTCGGCCCAGCTGTCCTCCTGGTGAAAAATATTGCATACCGCGTTCAGGTAATTGGTTTTGTAACTCCATGCAAACTGCACTTTTGGGTAGCGTGTGCTGAACGCCCTGTAGGCGTCGCGGTAATTACGGCGGATCTGTTTCTCTGACAATACGAACAATGGTGAACCATAAGAGGCGATCAGGCTTTTTACCGGTACATTGTCAATATGCTCAAATGGCTTGCCACCACTGCGGCTGCCAAATTTATTCATGACACCCGCAGTGAGTTTTTTTATATATGGCCGTTCGTAAACAAGTTTTTGCATGATGATCTTATCTCTTTATAGTTCGCCAAGTGCGGATATTCTTTGAAAATCGGCAATATCAACCACCTGGTCCCATGAATGCCTGATAAATAATTTGCCTGCCTGGTATTCTTCAAAGCGGCTAAGTTTTTCGCCAAAAGCCATTTTTACTAAAGCCAGCGGTTGGTTTTGCCCTGCAGCTGCCGTAAGGTATATCCAGGCTGGGAATCGGGGGTTAATCTCCAATATAAACAGTTGATCATCCACATCGCGCATGATCTCCAGCTCATAACCTCCCCGCCATTTTGTTGCTTTGGCAAATTGATCAGCCAGTGCTATCAGCGCCGCATCTTCAATGGTTACACCTGCCCAGGCTTTTCCTTTATCAGTAATATACAATTTGCGCATAGGCACAATGCTGATGTTGTTGCCATCACCATCGCCTAACGCGGCTATATTTATTTCAGTTCCTTTAATATACTGTTGGGCTATAACCGGGTAACCCCATGTTAACGCTAATTGGTTAAATGCCTTTACCGCCGCCTCCTTGTTATGGGCGATGTAAGCTTCGTAAAATTTCCCTTTCACCACTACCGGGAAACCAAGCTCTTCTGTAGCTTTCTGAACGTCCTCTGTTGAATACAACTTATGATCAGCAGGTACATGAAACCCGTTTTTTTGACCGAAATCATATAAATTAACTTTATCCCTGATCATCAATTGCTCAATTGATGGCAAAAAGGTATGGATACCTATTTGTTGCAATTGAGGGGCAAGCTTTATAAAATTATGTAATTCAGCGTCAAAATTGGGGATGATAAAGTTTAGCTGTTCCTTATCATTTATATAAGTTAAACGTTCAAACAGTGCGGCAGTTCCTTCGGTTGGGTAGGGTATGGTATAGGTTTTATCAACCATATCACGCATATATATCCCCGGTTCTAACGATTCATAAGATAAACCTATGATCCTGAGCCCGGCACCCAATCCTTCCTTTAGCGCTCTTATTACTGCTACTCCGGGGCCCGGATTGTCATTGGCATTAAGGCCGGTTACCCCAATACAAAATCCGGGGTAGTTATTTGCTGTCATAAATTGCGGCTTCCAGCAAATTAGCCTCTTTCAGCTGTACTATCCAATCCTCCCAATCTCTATTGAGCTGTGTGGCGCTAACTTCGTATTTTTGTAATAGGTGTTCTTTTATTTGCGCTTCTGTATCACCATTTTTCATGGCCAGCAATATTTCCGAAGCCATTGCATTGCCTGAAAATGAATCGCCTGTAGCCGGGTTAAAAATAAACCCGTTCTCACTTGTGGCTATGTTCTTTTTCAGTTTCATTTATTTTGATGTGTGTATTGCAAGCTATAAATGTAATATTTTTACAATTATTACGAAGCCATTAAGTAATCAATCCTTGATGCCAGCACTTCCATATCCATCGGTTTCAAAAATAAGGCATCACACCTGTATGCCGCCGAGCGGATCTTTTTGCTTCTGTAGGTACTCACCACAATTACCGGGATATTTTCAAGGCCCTTTTCTTCCTTCAGGTCATTACAAACCTGTTCGCAATCATTGTTCAGCAATAAATAATCCAGAATGATCAGATCAGGGCGAATAGCTTTGGCTTTATCACAAATAGCATTCTGATCGTAAACCGTATAAATATCAAAATCGCCGTAATACATAATTTCGTTTACAACTGATAACATCCTGCCACCATTATCAAGTACCAGTATACGTTTTTGTTTGCTTGTTATCTCCATTTTACAATAGTTTAAATGCTTATGTAAAAGTGTTACTATCAGCATTTAAACAAGAAAATGTGTCGCTAAATCAGCATTATCTACCGATGAAATCAAAATGGATTATTTCGCCCATGCCTGTATAAAATCGGCATAGTTGTTTCCAATGGGCAACTCAACTATTTTCAGCTTTACTTTATGATTATGTATGGATTTTATCTTTTTTATGGCCACTGCGTAGCTCCTGTGAATGCGCGTAAATTCCGTCTGCGGCAGCTTCTCTAATACACCCTTAAGCGACATGAGTGTTAAAACAGGCTTTTCAACATTGCTCAGGTATATTTTTATATAATCCTGCATGCTTTCAATGTATTCTATCTCCTTCAGTTCTATTTTTATCATCCGGTATTCCGAATGTACATACAATGCGCCATCCATTTCGCTTTGCCCGGCCGATTTATACTTAGCATAGTCAATTGCCTTGTTTACCCCGGCTGAAAATCGTTTAAGGTCGATAGGTTTCAGCAGATAATCCAGTGCTTCCAGCTCAAAGCCCTCATAAGCAAAGTTTTTATGGGCTGTTGTAAATATTACCATCGGTTTTTCTTTAAGTGAACGCACCAGCTCAATGCCTGTGATGTCAGGCATATCAATATCTATAAAAAGCAGGTCTATCGTATTATTACGCAAGTATTCAGCGGCTGAAATAGCATCCTCAAACGTATGCAGCAATTTCAACTGCGGAAAATCCGCGATATGTTTCTTTATCACCTCAAGTGCCAGGGGCTCATCATCAATGGCTATGCATTTCAACTCCATATTTGCTGTGTTTTTATAATTAACAATCAATTTCAAGGTTTACAGTGAACAGGCTGTCCTTCGCACTAACATCCAGTTTATGTCGGTCAGGATATATCAGTTCAAGGCGCTGTTTTGTGTTGTTTATACCTATCCCTTTACGGGTACTGGGTTTATCCTTATCAAAAATGGTATTCTGGCAAAAGAGCCTCAGTTTATCACCATCAGCTGTTACCCTAATGGTGATAGCCGAAGTTTTATGATTGCTGATGCCATATTTAAATACATTTTCGATAAAGGTCATTAATACCAGGGGGGCAATCTTTTTAT
>Ga0206921_10342_pt1 | contig 10270 bp, 9 predicted proteins | sample Alteio_BWOrgHeat_66_FD_152930 | JGI IMG/M metagenome (GOLD analysis project Ga0206921, IMG submission 152930) | Enriched cells from forest soil in Barre Woods Harvard Forest LTER site, Petersham, Massachusetts, United States -... | ecosystem: Environmental > Terrestrial > Soil > Temperate forest >...
TGACATTGTCGTCTTATTTGTTCGCGAGGATCATTTGGAAGGTTCTTGGATCGTTCAAAAACTAATTTGGTTATCGAGGAGAGCCTTTTCGTGGGTTATCTGGATTGTCACAATCACACTGCTGAATGGTCGGATGGACGGCAGTCCATCGAGGAAGTCCTTCAAAGGGCCAAGGCGGAGGGGGTCCGCGTGGGCCTGTCGGATCATACGGGCCTGGGGGAATATCTCAATTCCAACGACCGGCTATTGGCCTATGTGGACTTCCTTTCCCAATATCCTGTGGCTCGGGGCCTGGAAATGGACCTGGGGCGCAGTTTTATGGTGGATGACCAAGTCCGGAAGAAATTCGACTATATGATCGGGAGTATCCACGGTATCGAGCTTCATGGCATGCGGCTGAGCTTTAGCCCCCTCATCAAGTTCCTCAAAGGTGGCCTGCCGGATTACAACCCGACCCAGCAGATCAAGGATTGGGACCTTTTCTTCAACACCCATCTGGATATCTTGAAAAAGGAATTCGAAAGCCAGGATTACAGTATCCTGGGGCATTGCACCATGTTGCCACCCCTAGCCTTGGGCAAACCGGAAGAGCATTTCCCCGAATGGTGGGAGGACAAGTTGATCCTATTGCTCAATATGAACAATGTAGCGATGGAGATATCCAATCGGTGGCTAACACCCTATGATCGGCTCATGAAAAAGGCCGTGGATGCCGGTGTGACCTTCTCGGTAGGCTCGGACGGTCATGAACCCGCCAAGACCTGCGTGCTGGATTTTCCCAAGGAAATGATCAAAAAATTCGGCGTGAAAGAAGAACGTATCTTCGACATTAAACGTAAAGTTGAAATGAATTGACCGACAACCCAGAAGCCAAGGGTCCTGAATTCATTTGTGGCGCGGTGGCCATCCTGGGCAAGCCTAATGCTGGCAAGTCCACCTTCCTGAACGCCGTCCTGGGCCAAAAGCTGGCTATCGTTTCCCATCGTCCCCAAACCACCCGTTCCTCCATGGCGGGCATTTACCAAGACCAAGATTCCCAGATCGTTTTTTACGATACTCCGGGCATCCATCAACCCAAGAACAAGCTTGCTCACTATATGCTCCATGAGGTCGAGAATGTGCTGTCGGGGGCCGACGCGGCGCTTTTTTTGGTCGATGCCAAAGAAGGCATCACTGATGAAGATCGATTGGTGGGGGAATGGCTCAAGGATTTCAAAAAGCCTGTCCGGCTCATCTTGAACAAGATGGACCTGGTCAAGGAAGGGCGTATCCAGCAACTCTCAGGCGACGCGGTCAAGGAATTAGGACCCTGGACCGTCCGGAAAATGGCCGCCTCCAAGAAACAAGGGGTGCGGGAGATCATCACCGAACTCAAGCGGCTTTTGCCCCACCAGCCGCCCCTGTTTCCCGAGGAGGACATGACCAACAAAACCCTCCGGGAGATAGCGGCTGAAATGATAAGGGAACAATGTTTTCTCCAGCTCCAACAGGAATTACCCTATGGGGTGGCGGTCCTTATCGAAGAATTCAATGAGAAGGAACCGCCCGAGCCGGTGGTCATCAAGGCCACCCTTTGCGTGGAAAAAGACAGCCAGAAGGGCATCGTCATCGGGGCGGGGGGCAAACAGCTCAAGGCCCTTGGTACAGCCGCCCGGCTAGAGATCGAGAAAATGCTCGAACGAAAAGTGTTCTTGGAATTGTGGGTGAAGGTCTTCAAGAACTGGCGCAAGGATGAAGATGTCCTGAAGAAGCTGGGATACGCGGTACCCAAGAAAAAATAATTTATAGCTGTCATTGCGAGGAGTGGCCGCCGAATAGGTGGCCGATCACGACATGCTTGAAGTAGTTGGCCTTCGGCCAACCATGCTTGGCCCACAGGGCCAACGCACAACCTCAGTTCAAAAACCAACCCCAAAAACCCAAGTAAAAAGCCGATTAATTGTCCCAAATCTCCTTGGCCTTTTACCGTCCCGTTTATACCATCTGAGGGTATGGCTTTGACGATATTCCAGTTAAGGGGGCGTTATGGCAAGTTCTTCTGAGTCGCGGCCGTTCCGATTTTTTGGCGAGGGAGGCACCCTCTTCGGGATCCACATCGTCAATCTTTTCCTCGCCCTCCTCACCCTTGGTATCTATACCTTTTGGGGAAGGGTCAAGATCCGTAAATATATCTGGGGGCAGATCGAGTTCGAGGGGGACCGCTTTTCCTACCATGGGACCGGCATGGAAACTTTTTTAGGCTGGGTCAAAGCGTTCTTCATTTTTGGTATCCCTTACCTTATTTTCCGGGAAGTACCGACCTTAGCCGGTCTTAGCAAGACCCTGATCTTTACCGGCGCCGGCATCTCGGTCCTACTGATCCTGGCTTTTATCCCCATGGCGATCGTCGGGACCCGCCGGTATCGGATGAGTCGAACCGCCTGGAGGGGCATCCGGTTCTCATTCCGCGAAACATGGAAAGGTTATATGCCGATCTTCTGGTGGCGTGGCTTTCTCCGAATTATCACCCTTGGCCTTTACACCCCTTTCTATGACGCCCGCCGCGACCGATTCCTTATCAGCAATACCAACGTCGGGAACCGCCGTTTCAATTATGACGGCCAGGGAGCGGACTTATTTTCCAATTTCTTTGTGGCCTGGATCCTCGCCTTTCCGACCTTGTACATCTCTCTTTTTTGGTACCACGTGGTGAAGACCCGGTATATGTGGAACCATACGACCCTGGACGGGGCAAGGTTCAATAGCACTATCACCTTCGGAGGCATGTTCTCGCTTTACTTCATCAATGCCTTGCTGGTCCTTTTCACCCTAGGTTTCGGGTTTCCCTGGGCTGAGACGAGAACCCTTCATTACCTTTCATTCAACCTGACCTTGGACGGTCCGGCCGATCTGGCCGCCATTGAACAGGATGCCCAATCGGTCAACGCCACGGGTGAGGAACTTTCCAGTTTTCTGGACCTGGATTTCGACTTAGGTTAAGGAACCTCCAAAGTGAAAGTCCTCTGGGAAGGCCGTTACCTGGACGGCAAAACCTCCGCTTCCCAAAAAGTGGTGGTGCGTCCGCTGAAGGATGGGCTCCGGATCAGCCTGGAGGACGGGACGGACTTGATATGGCCCTATGACGGGATCCGGCAGGTCCAGGGGCATTTTGAAGGAGAACCTGTTCGCCTGGAGCGGGGTGAAGACCGGCCAGAAGCACTGCCAGAAACCCTGACCATCGCCGATACCGAGTTCCTTCATACCCTTCGAGCCAAGTCGGCTGCCCAGTCCGGGCGTTTCCACAACCCCGGTTTTCGCCGGACCCGATTTTGGCTGGTGGTCCAAGCGGGCCTGGCCTCCCTGGCGGTAGCCTTCGTTTTTTACCGTTGGGGCATCCCCTTTATCGCTGAAAAAATCGCTCAAAAGGTCCCCATCAGCTGGGAAGAGGGGCTGGGCGAGCAGGCACTGGCCATTTTGGCGCCCCCCGGCTTTCAGGTCCATAATCCCCGGTTGGACGCGGCCATTGAAAGGATTGTGGCCAGGGTGGAGAGCGGTTTCCCCAATTGCCCTTATCATTTCAAGGTGATTGTCAGCAATTTTCCCCACGATCCCAATGCCATGGCCTTGCCTGGAGGGAATATTGTGGTTTTTGTCAATTTTTTGAAGTGGACACGCAGTCCTGAAGAGTTGGCGGGCGTTCTAGCCCATGAAATGACCCACGTTCTGAAGCGGCATATCACCAAGCAAATCATTCAGGATTCTTCTTCCGGGCTCCTTGTTTCGCTGCTTTCGGGGGACGCCACGGGAAGTATGGCTTTCGGGATCAAAGGTACTCAATCCTTGGCGGAGTTAGCGTATAGCCGAAGGGATGAGGAGGAAGCGGACCGGGAAGGCATGAAGGCGATTCTGGCTTCCGGGACCGACCCGCAGGGAATGATTCGATTCTTCGACACCCTGCAGAAGAAAATCGGCGGCAAAGAATCCCAATTCGACAAATATCTATCCACGCATCCCCTCACTGGGGACAGGGTCAAAAAGTTGAAAGAACTGGTCGCTTCAGCAGAGAAGCCCGGCTCTGGGATCAAAAAACGGTCTGTGAAAAAACTACTGCCCGATACAGATTGGCCAGCCTTGGTCAAAAGCGCGGGAAATCCAAAAAAGCTCTCGCCCGAAGACTGGAAATCCTATCTCGAATCCACTATAAAAGGGCATCCCTCCAGGAGAAAGCCATGAAGATCACGGTCTACCAAAAGCCCACTTGCACCACCTGTCGGCAGGTCTATAACGCGCTCAAGGAAAGCGGTGTGGAGATGGAAGCGGTCAATTACTATATCGAGCCCCTTTCGGAGGCCAAGCTCCGGGAATTGGTCAAGAAGATGGGCGTCAAGGCTTCCGAGTTGTTCCGGAAGAAAGAGGATATCTACAAGAAGTTGAAACTGGACGAGAAAGAAGTGTCCGATGAGGAAGCCGTGAAGCTCATGGTCAAACACCCGGACCTGATGCAACGCCCCATCGTGGAAAAGGGGAACCGGGCCATCCTGGCGCGGCCCGCGGAAAGATTAAAAGAGATCCTGTAACCCAAAAACTGTCTTTGGAGGTTTTTGTGAGCGTGCCTTTCATCCTTGTTCTCGCCCTTGTCTTCGTGTTCTTCTGGGCTGTGCTCTCCTTTATTTTCATGCGCATGCGCCGCACGAATAAGGCCCTGTCGGCTGTCCGTGAGGTCCAACCCGCCATCAAGTTGGCTGAACAATGGATCGCCGATTCCCAGAACAAGATCGAACGGTTAGTGGAAAGCGCCGAACAGCCGCTGAGCGCCGCCCAAAACGAGCTGTTGGAATTACGCCTGGAAGCGGGCCGCCTTCCCCAGGGCATCAAGAATTTGAAACTGGTCCGGGAGGCCTTGAACGACCCCTTTGAGCCTCTTTTTCAGGGGAAAAGCCTGGCGGATATCGTCCGGATCTATCTGGGGGAAGAGCGCCACCGGGTGGAGGAAAAGGACCTGGTTTTCTTGGGGACTTTGCTGGGTGAAATGGCCTGTTTGGAAGTGGATGTCGCCGAAGGGGCTTCTTTGGATAACGCTTTAAAAACAGCCCTGTCCCGCATCAGCCGGGTGGTGAGCCAAAACCCCTCGACGGGAGGCTTCCTTTATTTCAATAACGTCGGCCATTACCGGGAAGTCCTTCAAAATCCCCAATGGATGGAGGGCCTTAAGACCCAACGCATGATGGCCATCGATCCTCGGGGGCTAGCGGCCATCCTTCTTTCACTGCGTCTTTCCCGCGATGCCGAGAAGGTGATCCAGGTCTTCCAAGGGGGAGTGGATGCCACGCGCGCCCTCGTCGGGCAATCGGACAAGATGGGCGCGGCCCTTTCCCAATTGAGCGCCGATTCCTTGAAGCTTCGCACCTTAACGGATGGAAGTGGCCATGGGCCTTAAGGATTGGTTCGACAAGAATATGTACGTGACCTCGCCTCAGGACCGGGACGCCTTCTTCCATCCCCGGCGTTATTCCCAACCGAAAGAAGAAATTCTCAAGGCGGTCCTGGAAACCATCGCTTCCCTCAAGGATTGGCGGGTAGAGGAGCAAAGGGAGAACCAAGGACGGATCCATGCCTCCCGCACTGCCCTTTTCCCCCCTTCGGCCCAGGACATCAACCTTTATGTGGTCCAGGGCCTGGATGGGGTCACCAAACTGGAGATGACTTCCCAATCCCGGGGAGGCGGCAAGGCGGATTTTGGGCGGAACAAAAGGAACCTCAAGGAGTTCCTGGGAAGATTCGATTCGAAGGTCCCGCCCGTTCATTGAACCCCGCATGTTTTAGGGATCGCTTTTTGGCGAATGCTTGAATGAGAGGTTCGGATGAAAATTAAAGGACGGCAAAAAGCCTCTTCGAAAGTTCCTTGGGAGTTCGATGTTTTTTTTCTCGGGGCTTTGTATGGGGTGGTCCTGTTCGGGCTTTTCATGGCTTTTTGCCCGGTGGGGATCCGATCCCAATTGGGGAATTTTGGATTGTATGAAGTGGGGTGGATCGTTTTTCCTTCCTTGGGTGTCGGATGCGCCGCCCTATTGACCTATTTACACCGGGAATATTTTCCAGATTCAGGCGATCCCTACCCTTTGTTCGTTCTTTTGAACACCGCTTGCGTCCTCCTGACATTGTCGCCCCGGCTATGGCCCCTCAAAGGCGCCTATTTTTTGTTTTTTTTCCTGCTGGCCCAAATTATTGGATTTTTGAGTCTATCCAAGCGAGTTGTGGGCCGAAAAGCGGGCGCAGGCACGGGTGAAAATTTTTACGGTTTGACCCTGATCTTGTTGGGTTGTTGGCTTTGGGTGGCGGGAGATCCATGGCCGGTTCTAGCGGGATGGCATTGGCTGAATACCATTTTCTTTTTGGGAATATTGGCCTTATTTTACCTGCTCCCGGCGCGAGGTCCCGCCGCCGCAGGACCTAAAGATAAAACCTCGCGATGGAGCTTAATGGCAGAACCGGCCTTAACTTTCTTGATCTTCTTATTGATCTGTTTTTGCGTTATCGATCCTAGGTTCAATTTCAACCGGTTCCATTATTCTTTCTATTTGGGCCCCATTTCCGACCTTCTGGCCGGGAAAGCCCTTTTGGTCGACATCAATGCTCAATACGGTGTCCTTGTGTTTTATTTCCTTGGTTTTATTTTTAAATTCCTTCCGCTAGGATTCACTTCTTTTTGCTTGGTCTATACGGTCCTGTACGTGCTTCAATATTTCCTGTTCTATTTCATCGCGCGTCTGTTGTTCCAATCGAAGTGGCTTTCCTTTTTCTGCCTTCTGTCCCTCCTTTTGGTCAACTATTTCGCCACTTACGACTACGCTACTAAATATCCCTCCATTGGACCTCTTCGTTTCGGGTTTGCTTACCTGCTGGCGGCATCTGTCCTTTTAAGGAATCTTTATCCCGCGAGGAAGGAATGGTTCTTTTGGCTGGAATCGGGGATCGTTGTTTCCGCTTTCTTTTGGAGCCTGGAAGTTTGTGCTTATACGGTACCGCCTTATGTCCTGTTATCCCTTTTTGAATCCTCGAGATACTCAAAAGGGAAGATCGACTGGGATGGATGGGGTTTGGCAAAGAGGGCGGGAATATTCCTGACCCTGGCCGTTCTTTTGGGCTCTTTTCTATGGACCGACATCCATTTTCGGGCGCATGAAGCCCCGCACTTGGACCGTTATCTTGGGTTCATTTCGGATTATCGAGCCGGTCTTGGTTCCATCCCCATTGAGGGCCCTGGTTATTGGTGTTCGATCCTTGGGATATTGTATTTTTCACTTTTCGTCGTTGCGGGGTCGACCATTGCCCGAAAAGAGAAGGGTTACCTCCCTCCCCATCTCAATGTCATCGTTTTTTTGACCCTCTACGGCATTTTCCAGTTCCTCTATTTCCTGGGCAGGTCCCATCCGAACAATCTTTTGCATATTTCCATGCCGGGCATCGTACTAACGGTCTATTGGCTTGCGGTCCTGCGGCGTGATCCGATCATTTCTTTTTTACCCCGAGCCAAGAGATATGGACTTGTTATGGGGGTCATTTTAATGGCCTTTTATCTTCAGCCGTTCGTCCCCAGGGCGATGGAAATGATCAGGGACCGTTTCGTGCCGTTTCCCGAAGAGGCGCGGAATATCGGTTTAGCCGCGAAGGACCAACCCCGGGATGATGCTTTCGCCATCGCCGCGGGCAACTTGATGGAGAAATATTCGGGTGGTCAAGAACGCTTGGCTTATTTTTTTGGGGAAAGGAACCTGGAAGTCTCGATGTATGACCACAAGACCCATCTTTATCCTTACAATGACGTCGTTCAGGCTAGTTTCAGTGCCCCGACGGTGGACCACATCCTTTCCTTCGATCCGGGATTCAAAAAAGGCGATTGCATCTATGTTTCGGACGATTTCAAGCAAGTCCACATCCCTTATCCGGAAGGGTATGGCTCGCGGGATTGTGTTTCGGTTCTTGAAAAACAATTGTTGTTGAAGATCATCCACCGTTATGGATTAAGATTGGTGGATAACGACCGCGGGATCAAGGTTTACGGCATCGAGGGGATGGCGTCTCCCGCCTCCGAGATTTGGGCAAAGGAAAGCCTGGGCCTCTAGAAGACTTATTTCGGCCAACCGTGCGGTCCCGGCGGTTTGGAATGGATACGGAACACCTTGAAGAAGGGACAATCGAAGGTCTTCTCGGGGTAGATTTCCCTATGGTGTTTTTCCCTCATATATTGTCGGTACATTTCCCCTTCTTTGGGCCAACAGATCAAGAAAACATTCGGATTGTCCACCAAGTCCGGCAAAAGATCCTTCAAACCAAAGCGGTCCAACATTCTCTGGGCATTGGGACTGCGCTCATAAACCGCCAAAGTGAAAACATGGAAAGTCCTGAATAGATCGAAATTATCGAAAGCGTTGAAGGCTTCGTAAGGGAAAGAAGAATCCCAGGTCACATAAAGTTGGTCGTTTTGAGGGGCGAGCTTTTTCAACCAACCGTCAAGATAACCCTCGATCCGTTGCTGGTCTTGGTTACCGGTCCAGGACTTGAAATAAGAATAAAGGGTGAGAGGGCATAACAAAATGAGGACCGCCAACGCGATCCGTAAAAGCCCGTTCCTTGGACTTGTGGTGGATGATTTGATTTTTTCCTTTGAAGGATCCGAAAGAAGAATGGCGGCGTTCATCATGAATATCAGGATCGGAAGCGTCACCCGGTCCCGCGAGCCCAAGAAATAGACCAGAAAAGTGAATAGGGCCAGGATCCACAAGAACTGGAACAAAAGGACCCGGAAAACCTTGGGGGGCGCCCAAAGTAAGAAAGCGAAAATATAAAGGATCAAGGTTTGGGCCCAGGGAGCCATGAGGGTTTCGGTCAAGGAATGGTAGCCGTAAAGCTTTCCTTCGACCCCGAATCTCGGGAAATGCCCGGCCAATTCGCGCATTTTGGCGGGGTCGTATAGGTCCTTGTCCATGTAATACCAGTCCTTGAACATGTGGAAATCATTCTCGGACCATCCGGCTTGCTCGTAAAAAGGTCGGTTCTTTTCATTGTAGGGGTTGATCCGATAATCCATCAGGTCCAAGCGTTGATGGTCAAAACGGTCGAATTCGCTCCAGCCCGGGGTCTTTTCATACCAAAAGTGGTTATAAAGCGCGCCGCCCCCGACCAACAAGATCAGGGACAGAAGGAAAGCTTTTTGACCGAGCAATTGATCGCGCGTTTTGGGAGCCGCTGAAAACCATAGGTAGGCCAGAAGGGGAAGGGCACTGAACAAAAGTAGGAAAAGAGCCTCGAGGCGGATCAGGGAACCCACGAAAAAAAGAAGGGCGCAAGCCCCTAAGGCTATGGGATGGCGGGTGAGTTTTCCCTCCTTCCAAAGGCAAAGCAAAAGGAACAGGGCTGATTGGGCCGCCAAAATGGCGGTGATGGTGAATTGGATGGAAGTGAAAAAGAAAAAATAAATACTGAAAAAAGAAAGCGCGAATAACAAGGTTTTGAATTTGGGGTGAGAGCCCATAAGGAAAGCGTATAAAAGGGCCCAAAGGGAAAGGGTTTGAACGGTCAGCATGAGCATTCCGTACCAGGGAACATGCGGGAATAGGGTGAACAATGTTTTAAAAAGATGGCCCCAAAGCGGGTTCGAATAGCCGATGAATTCGCTCGGTGTGAGGTCGGTCCCTACCCCTTGGGTGAAAAAGATCTTGAAGGTATCGTCGTTCAAGGCGTAGTAGGGTCTGAATAAGAAAAGTTGTAGGGTCGCAAGGAAAAGTACCGCGAAACTGGAAATCAGAAGGGGTCTTTGGGAGAAAAAGCCCTGGGCCATTGGTTTAGTCATCGTTCCGCGGGAGTTCATGGAATTGCCCTGTCGCAAGAGTGATTTTCCGTTCTTTCTGCGATCTTGAAGGAGGCGGAAACCGGCAAGTTTTATCAGTGTAGTTGATAATATCTTGATGTCAAAGCGCGAAGCTTGAAATGCCCTATGGTTTTGCCCGGATTTTCATTATGGAGTATAGTGGTTTGTGTGACTCCGATAAACGTATGTTTTATGATGCGATAGGGTGCTCCGACGCGTCGCCTTAGAAAGAATAACGGGAGAGCTTTTTGAGATTTCTCGAAGGGATCATTGAAGAGGTCAAAAGAAAAGACGTTCGATACCATTCGGGTTTGTTTTTTTTGTTGTTCTTCGTCGTGAATTCGATATTAGCCTACTCCCATATCGGTTTTACCGTGAAGATTTGGTTAGGCCTCATGGGAATAGCGGTCCCCCTTTTTGTGG